>JGI24540J26637_10001381_pt1 | contig 10640 bp, 12 predicted proteins | sample NorSeaMetagenome_FD_26637 | JGI IMG/M metagenome (IMG submission 26637) | reverse complement strand
ACCAACTAAATTATCTTTAATATCTCTTATTATAAAACTATATCTATCCGTAGTGGTTACTTTAGTTAAATTTACTTGTTCAGTGACATTAGATGTTCCTATAACAATACCAGTTATATCAGTCCATTTAGCCACTAAATTAGATCCATCATAATCCAACCTCAAAACATCATTTACATTAGCACCAGTAGTATATATTCTCTCCAAATTAAGAGAACCAGAAGTTATATTATCAGCATTTAAATCACCTATAAGTGTACCAAAGGTTAATTCATCACTTACTGTTAAATTTTTATCTATTGTAACTAAATTTCCATCATCAGATATTTGACTATCTTCTATTTCAGTTGGACTACTTGATTTAAATTTAGGTATAAAATTAGTTGTACCATCTCCAGTGACAACTAAATCTAATTCACTCACCCAAGTGACACCATCCCAAAAATAAGGCGTGTTTGTGTCTTGTTCCCACACTCTTAATCCATGATATGTACTTGTTATAGCAAGTCTTTTAACATCATCGGCTACAACAATTCTAGAATCTATAGGAGTTGATGTTTGTAAGTTAAATCCGTCTATTATTTGAATCATGATTTATATATTAAAATATAAGTGTTTAAAGTTGTTAAATCAAAAATTAAATTCATAAAACTCACCAGGAGTTAATATATTAACCAATGATATTTTATAACATTTAAATTCCTTTGGTCCCCAATATGAATCCGGACTAGTTAATACAATTAAACTATTGATAGAAGAACTTATTATATCAGTACCTGTTTCGTCTAAAATTTCAACAAGGTCACCATAAGTTGAATCATAAATAAAATAATAATCCCCTGAACCAAATATATTTATTTTTTGATTTTGTTCTGGTTCAATTATTTTATCATATGTGTTTAAATTTAAATTACTAACAGATGTTCCNAAACCATGAAAATAAGGATAAACCTCGTTTAAAGTNACAGTATCAGACACCGTAGCTGGTGGAACATAATCATCTATTACGGTTAAAGTAAAATCATTAGTTACCGAACCTGAAGTTAAAACACCATTTAGATTTCCACTTTGAGTTAAAAAACCATCATCAATTATAGGACAAAGTTGTGTACTACTAATCATATTAGTTAAATTAATATTAACTATTTTATTAGTTCTTTTTGTTATAGTATATTTAATAGGNATCAAAATATTCATTCCTATTTCAATATATCCACTATCATAAGGAGAACATAAATACAAATCAACTAAAGGTGGTAAATACTCATATATCAATTTATATAACATAGTATTTATAGATTCATTAACATTTATAGAACCCATAGGTAAATTATCATTCCATTTTTTAGGAAGTGGTCTAGTATCAGTGAATTCTAATGAATGTCCATTTAAATAAGAATTAGCACTTAATAAATTAACAGAACCAGTAGAATTTATACTAGCAACAAAATAAGTAAATTCTTTAAACTCCAATCTATTATTAACAACATTCCAATACATTAAATCATTATTGGATGGTGTCTCTGATTTTAGTGGAAAATTTATATCATTTATATTAACATTATGTAACTTTGAACTAATATTAATATCACCATTTTTATTTACTATATCTAAACCTTGTGTTGTTGAACTATCTAATATAGTTGATTTAATATAAGGAGCTTTATCAAAAAGTGAAAAATCAGAACCAGCTAAAAAACTTAACTTAGTTGAATTAATATTTGGATCAGTATCTTCTTTTGTATTATAAAAAAATATATCAGTATCGGATGTTAATAATCCAACATCCATTATATCAGTTCCGTTATAATGTCTTTTACCATAAAAATGTTTTAACTTAGTATCTCTATTGGATGTGTCTATTGAATCAACACCAATATATTTATCACCACCAACATCTGTTGGTTTTAAAGCAGATTCTATATAAGTAAAAAAAACAGCATCTCTTACATGCTTTGGATTTATATATTTTAAATCATTATCTCCTAAATCGGTTAAAATAGAATTAAAATCACGATAATCCGTTTCGTTATCATCTCCTATGTTTATTGTAAATGCCATTTGTTAAAATTTAAATTTAAAGGTACTAGGACCATCTAAAGTAGTTGGTAACTTTGTTTTATAAACAATATAATTCAATGAATATGGACTACCAGACGTATCTCTCGATAAAGTACTAGAATCAAATGAAGATAAAGGTAATGAGTTCGCATCATGTAAAACAAATCCATTATGATCTTTTATTTCAGAAATAGCACCGGGGAAATCTCCATTATTAGGATAAGCAAAATATAAATATCCATCTACCGGAGATCCACTAATAACACCACCATAATCAACTTCATAATATTTATCGTTATAATAAGGTTTTATTAACTTACTAGCATCATTTAATACAAAATCAGTGAATGAAACAACACCATTAATATCTACAATTGACATACCATAATAAATAGGATCAACAAATTGTATAGAAACTTCCTTTTCATAAACAGTAGTTGGATGTGGAATTGGTTGAATTGTTATAACAGGTATAACTGTTGGAATTTCAGTTACTGTTAATTTAAATTTTACATCACCTCTTGTAGAACGCTCAGCGGATTCGGAAACACTACCATTTTTATTAGAACCAGGGTTAATACTAGTGTAACTAGGTCTATTAGCAATACTATAATCATCTAACTCACCATCCTCAACTAATGCTGGTATCGTTCCTCCGGTGGTATTAATTTCAAATTCAACATCATATGAAAATATTGTAACATCATAGGATACTACAATGTTAGTATTAACTCCTACTTCAGCGTAAATATCACCAAGTGTAAAATTACTAACAGATATATCAAATTCTGGTTGAACATAAGGATATAATAATTTTCTAATAACTCCAGTCATTGGCCAATCATCACCATCATTTAAACCTGATGCTGTTTCGTTAAAAGAACCAGATTCAAAATTATCACCTATATCAACACCACCTATTGTTTTAGGAACTAATGTATCCTCCACAAATTCTAAGTTGTATCCATTTAAAGTAACAGGAGATCCTGTTATAGTGGTAGTACCACCAGAAGAACCAATATTAGTTGTAGTAACTGCTGGTATTACCCATTCAAATTTACCATTAGGATAACTACCAATATATCTAAGAACCTTACCATCAGCTATATCAGAAGCGTTTTCAGATAAGGTAGGAAAGTTAACATTATTAACAGATATTCTACCAGTTACTGAATTTATATTAATATCACCATTAGGATTATTAATATTTAAATCTATTTCTGTTCCAGTTTTTTTAGATTCTATATAAGGAGCTGATGTGTAATAATTAGAATCATCACCAGCTAATATAGATAATTTGGTTGAATCGTTATTTGGATCTGTGTCATCTTTTGTATTATAAAAGAATATATCAGTATCTGTACCTAATAAAGTTGGATTCATTACATCCTGACTACTTAAAGATCTTTTACCTAAAAGTATCTTATGTTTAAAATCTCTATCAGATGGATTATTAGTATCTATACCAATATAAGGATTATTAACATATGAATCTGGATATGTTATTTTAAATATAGAATTTGACCAAGAAGTTAAAAAAGCGTCTCTAACTTCTTTTGGTGATATTAACTTACTAGTATTGTTAGCTAATTGATCAAGAACTTCGTCTATAGAATTTAATCTATTAGTTTTTGTAGGACCACTACTGAATTCAAAGCTTAACGACATCTACTTTAATATATTTTTATTTATATATTAAAAAGTAGATGTCGCAATAAAAATTATTAAATTTCAAATAAAAATTCTAAATTAATCAAGTCCTTTGTTTTAACAGTTTTTAACCCTAAATCTTCTACATTGATTTTATCAACTTGAAGCTCATTGTCGATACTCATCAAATCTTTCATTTCTTTAGTGAAATCTTCTAAGTTTTTGATAGTAATAGTTCCTTCTATTTTATTACCTTCTTCATCAAGTGGTAAAACATACTCACCATTCTCATCTTTTTGAGCATGTTTTTCTGTTATTTTTTTCTCTAACTCACTTTTTGTTTCAAGNAAAGGTGTTAATTCTTTAACAACTTTCATTAGTTTGAAAGCACTCGGAACACTAACATCCATATCCATTATGTTATTAATGGATTCGATAGAATTTTTATTCAAATCTGAATTTTTTACAATTATCTTCATAATACATTTTTTTTTATACTTTGTTATATATTTTATTTATACTATTGTTTAAACAAATTGTTTAATATTTTATATATAATTAATATGAATATATTTAATTTTATAAACAAAAAAAGAGAAATAATCACAGAAAATCTACCTTCTCGCGGATTTTTCTATAAAGATGATTTTAAAATTTATATAAAAAAATGTAATAAAGATTATATAAATCAATATAAAAAAAATATAGACACATCTAATATTTCAAAAATACTTAAAAGAGTAACTAGATTAATAATAGATCACACTTCATATAGTGAAGGATATTCTTATAAGAATATCATTAGTATAGATCTACTTTTTATATTCTTAGAAATAGTTAAACACACAAAGAGTAAAGATATTTTTCTAGACCACTATGATGAAGAAACAAAAAAGATGGTTAAGATTAAGTTAGACGAAAAAACATTTGATTATTATCAACCAGATAATAAAATGATGGAAAAATATAATTATATAGAAAAATGTTTCGATTTAAATGGATATAAGATATCATCACCCACCACAGGAGCNGAAGAAGATTTAACACAATTTTTAAATTCTATATCTACCATACCTGGATCAGAAAAATATAATACATATAATTATAACTTTTTATATGTATTAGGTAATAGAGAATCTATAAGTATACCAGAATTAGAGAATCTTATTCAGATATTTACTATGGATATAACAAAAGAAGAAAAGAAGAAGTTACAAAAATCAATAGACAATATAACACCTATACAAAGATACAAAATGATATACAATGGTAAATCGATTAATATGTCAACTAAACTCGATTTATCTATAATATTCGATTAGAAAAATGTTGTTATTTTAATTTAATATATAATGTATTAAAACAAGAGAGATTTCTTGCTTAATATATAAAATATAAAAAATAATTTAACAACTATGCCATTACCACATTATACACAGATTAGTAACGTAGGACAACCAGGTGGACCAGGTACATTACCAGATGAAGTAGTGTACACGAATTTATTTGAGGTAACATTTGTATTACCAACAATAATTCAAGCACAAGGTAGAGACCCTTTGTTATTATTAGAAAACGCAACAAAAATTAGCTTAGCTAACTTAACTAACTTTGATGTAGGAGACGCTACACAAAGATTCAAGTATTCTACTAGAAAGTTTCTAACAACTCCAGGTAAAACTGATGGTGAGTTAACAATTCCTTTTCAGGTAAATGTTAATCAAGTCGGATCTATGGAAGTTTGGAACACTTTAAAAGCTTGGTATGATTTAGTGTTTAACTCACAAAATGGAGCTTTACATTACAAATCTGATATAATAGGAACTATTATTGTTAATCAACACGATAAAAAAGGTGTTGTGTTAAGAAGAGTTACTTTTCAAAACTGTCAACTAAAAACTTTATCAGGATATGATATGGATTGGAGTTCAGCTGGTATAGTAGATAATGTTGATGGTGTTTTTGTTTATGATTACTTCATTGATGAATACATAGATAATAGTTTCACTATTACTCCACCGATAGTATCAGGTTACTAAAATATTATTACAAAGGTAATAAAAAACCCAATCATTTATTTGATTGGGTTTTTTTATATCCATTTTTAATATATAAATTAAGAAAAAAAAAAACAGATATGAAACATTTAAAATTATTTGAAGATTTTTCAATAAAAATTAACATTTCCCAATTAAAAAAGGAAAATCACTACGATGGAACTAGTTGGAAAACTGAAATAGATGGTAAAATAGTTAAAGTTACTATACATGATGTTCAAAAATACTTAGACAGTTTAAATACACCTATAATAGAAATACCAGTTAATGATATAAAAGAAATGTGTGTCCATTTAGGTAAAACAGACAAAAAAACATTACAAAGATCCAAAAACTCAAATTTATCTTATCCGTTGATAATAACTAAGGATAATAATGGTAAATATGAAATGATATTAGATGGACATCATAGATTATTAAAAGCTATAAATAATGGTATAGAAAAAATAAAAGCTAGAGTATTATATATAGATGAACCAAATGTTCCAATCGAATTTAAAAAATTATTTAAAAGATAAAATTATGAAACACTTAAAAGGATTTAAAATTTTTGAAAGTACTTTAAGGAGTAAAGTATCATATAAATTAGTATCTAAAAATGAAATGGGTATTATAGAAGCTCTTAAATGGTTTAGAGAATATACTGATATTTCTCATGGATTTGTCGTTCCAGTTACAATGGATGTGGATAATTATCAAGATGGTGAGAAACTAACGATTGAAATAGTTGAAGATCACACACCACAATTTATTAAAAAAACAGAAAATGGATATGAAATTGGTGTTAATATTTTCAACTATGATGGTAAAGTTATAGAAAATCCGACTTCGGATTTAAACCTTATAAATAAGTTTCTTAACAAGAATAATATAAGTTGTGAAATAATTAAAATATAAGATATGAAACATTTAAAATTATTTGATAATTTCCAAAATTGGATCAATTTAACAACCGCTGGTGATTGGGATAAAAAAATTAAAATTATTCTACCAGAGGGAACAGATGAATCTTATATAAAAAGAAAATTGGTGAATATAGTTATTACTAATAAATTATTAACACATGATGATATAATAAAAAGTATTAAACCACACACAGGATTATTTGATCCTATCGTAACAGTACCAATGAGTGGTGATGGATTTATAGGTAAAAATGAATGGGGAAAGGTTAAAAAAATATCAGATAAATTAATTAAAAAAGGCGCTGTTAAAATACAATATTGGGTAGATTTGAAACACCCAGATACTAAATATAAAGGAATTAATATAACTAGTAAAGAAAACATTATAGATATCATATTAACCCAATACGAAAATACATATTTAAAAAAATATGGGAGAAAAATATGAAATTAATAAAAACATTTCAAAAATTAAACGAATCAACAAACACTGATTTTATTGGTGAAGAAAATCTTACTAAACTACACTCAGTTTTGGTAGATGATCCAGATTTACATATTAGTTTAGAACAATTAATGGATCACATTAGTGATAGTGTATTAGTTGAAGATAATTAGTAAATAATTATTTATATTAAAATAAAAACCCAATCAATTTTAATTGGATTTTTATTTTAAATATTATAAGAAAGATACATTTAATAAGACAGAACCTTCTGGTTTGTTATTAGGTTCTTTAATAATAGAAGTATATTTAATTAGGTCTCTAACTATTAAAGTATTTTTAGTAGTTAAATTTTCTTCTATATAATCCTTACAAGTTATTAATAAGATATCATTAAATTTTTCTATAAATGAATCACCCTTTACACCTATTATAGAACTTATGTCAAATTTTAATTCAATATCACTAACATTATCATTTATATCTATTTTTTTATTTTCTAAATCTAAAATTGATAATAAATTAAGTGATAAAGATAAAGTATGTGATTTATTTTCACTCATATCATCTCTATTATTCTTTTCTTCACAAAAAAGTGATATTTTTTCAATATGTTTTCTTATCCCCATTTGTGATAAAATTGGTTCCCATTTATTTAGTTTTTTTTCCATATTATTTATTTATTTTTACATCTTAGGAATATTATTTGTCATACTATTCATATTTCTCATCATTTGATTAGAATCAAAGTTCGGAGTGCTATCTTGTTGTTTTTCCTGTTGTTTTTCATGATCTTTGTTTTCTTCTTCTATAATCTCATTTACTAACTTAATGTTTTCTTCAAACATCCAGTAAGGCCACATATTTATACTTGACTCTTGTAAATTAAAATTCTTTTGTAAAAGAAGTTTATTTTTTAAGATAAAGGTCAAAGGCATCATGAACAACGAAAATACCTGACGCTCCGTTGGGAAACGTCATTTTTGTGGTCACCCCCATTCCACAAGCTTTACATTTTTTCTTTAGTTCTTTAATACCAAAGGTCATTTTTCCGACAACATCATTTAAAAACTGAAACGACACATCATCTATTTTTTGAAATTCTTCTAACTTAGATTGTATACCCTCATATGATATTGAACTTCTATTAGGTAACAAAAAAGGAATAATCTTTAAGAAAGATACATTTGGTTTTTTATCCTCAGCATTTTCTTTAACGATATATTCAGTAAAAGCTTTTTGTATTCCAATATTAGGTGGAGCTAATTCATAACTCATACCGTTTATCAAATCAAATTTATATGTCTTAGTAGATTTATCAAAACAAGAATCTAACTTTTCATCAACATCATGAAAAACAAAATTTTCAGAAGTTAACTCAATTTCATTTTTTTGACCACAAGTACAATCAGATTTAACTGATAATTGTTTACCATTTTGAAAAGTTAATTCTCTAATTAAGAATATAATATGTAATCTATCTTGATCCTTAACATCTAAGTATGTGCCCATTTTATTATCTGGATATTTAACTCTAACACAAGATTGTAACATCATGTTCATTTTTTCAACAATATCATAAAAGTTTTTATCATCAACCATTGAATAATTTTGTATCTCGATAGTTTTAGCTGGTCTAACCATCATTTTAGTACCCGCTGGATAACTATCACCACAAGGAAATTCTCTAACATCATAAGCGAAATACTCACTATCAGATAATTTAGCGTTGTTATTAAAGTTATCACTACTCGAACTTTCCTCAGCAATAGGAATATCAGAGTTCATAAAGGAATTACTACCCTCAGCATCCGATATGTGTTTCTTTAAGTAGTCCTCTTCGGACATATCATTTTCTTCAGACATATTAGTATAATTAATTTTTTTATAATTTATATATAAATTATTATTTTTCCCCAGTAAAGGAGTTTTTCAATAATTTTATACATAAAAAAAACCATTAAGTTTAAACTTAATGGTTTTTTATTTTATTAATTTTAAATTAATTAAGATTGTATAAATCCACCAGAACTAATAGCTCCCGGTCTCAATATTGTAATGTTATTTACGATGATACCCATTCCAAAGATTGGTTCAACATAAGTATCTAAAACACCGATTTGATTTTCTATAATCTCACTAGTGTTATTCTCATCATCCATTTTGTTAAAGTAATTGAAAATACCATTCTTTGATACAAATGTTTCACAAATAGTATCAGCTCTTAGTTTAATCTCAGCTCTTACATCAGGAGTATTATATCTCCATTGATAATCTTGTAACATATTTGACAATTCTCTTTCTAACTCAATAAGTGCTTCTCTTACNTGTATATAAGATAAAGATGAAGAAAGTAATGTTTGTGCTGTATTTTCAGTTTCAATTACATATCCTCTATTTCTTTTAAACACAATAGGGTTAATCTTAGCTGCGTTTAAGTTCTCAATGTCTTCAGGAGTATATTGTATCTCTAAACTAGAGATATTAGTAACTCTACCATCTCTAACACCCGCTGCTATTGTCCAAGGAGTAATAGAACCTGTACTAGACAAGTGCTTTCTCATAAACGTTGAAGCTATATAAGGAGCTGGAGGAACACTCAATGGTCTTCCATTATCATTAACTGTTACATATGGNCCAAAGTAAGCACCAGAAGTAACACCCGTACCATCTGCTAAAGAGAATAAGAACGCTGGGTTACTTTCTAAATCACCACCTGTTTTTAAGAAACTTGTTTGTAAAATACCCTCATCATCAACAAAAGTTGGTGAAGTTGAATTTTTAAATTGTTTAACAGAAGGAGCACTTATTATACCAAATGCATCTANTCTATCACCACAAATATCAATTAATTGTTGTTTACTTCTTTCAGTTAATCCTAATCCAAATGAATCAATTAAGTATCTGAAATCAACAGCTTCTTTATTAGTAAGTGCTTTAAACAATGGAGTTCCTTTAGCAACTAAGTTAAGTATCTCGTTTTGTTTTTCTTCACTACCATTAGGTAATGAATCATTTCTTAATCTAAATCCTTTTAAAGACATACATTTGTAAGTACTTACATAATTATCAATACTCATATATCTTGTAGTTTGTAAATCATCATTAGGTCCAAATTTAGATACACTAATCTTAGAATCACATGTAATCTCAGAGTATGAAGAATCACCAACATAAGCTCTTTTACTTAAAACTCTAGTTAAAGCTCTTGGAGCTTCACCAACTTCTAAGTCAGATGAGTTATAAGAAGCTAATAAGAAATCACCAACTTTAACCTCAGTATATCTATCAGCTTTAACCAATATCTTATTAGGAACTCTTGTATATCCAGTAGGAGATTCAATCTCCAAAGTTTGTTTTAAATTTGAACTTCTAGATTCAACTGAAAAGAAAGATAAAGGATCAGTAGGTATAGGACTAGATAACGTTTCGTCAACAAATTCTATTTTAATATCACCATCTTCTTCTAAATACATTTTTAAATAATGTTTTACATTAACATCATAAATCAATTCAACATCT
>JGI24540J26637_10001378_pt1 | contig 10652 bp, 13 predicted proteins | sample NorSeaMetagenome_FD_26637 | JGI IMG/M metagenome (IMG submission 26637) | reverse complement strand
TAGGAGATACAGTTGAAGAGGGAGATATTCTTGCAGAAATTGAAACGGACAAAGCTACTATGGAGTTTGAGTCTTTTCAGTCAGGAGTATTATTATACATTGGTTTACAAGTTGGTGAATCCGCAAAAGTTGATGACTTATTAGCTATCATTGGTCCTAAAGGGGTTGAGGTATCTCATTTGGTAGATAACTTTAATGTGTCTAGTGAAATACCAGTTGTCAATGAAACTAAAGTGGAAGAGGTTAAAATTGAAGAAGCTAAACCTTTGACTTTGAAGACAAACCAACAGAGTTAAGTAAAGTTGAACCCAAATCGGATAAAAGAATATTTATTTCTCCACTTGCTAAAAAATTAGCAAAAGAAAAAAATATTAATATAAATTCTATTTCCGGGTCTGGGGAAAATGGTCGTATTATTAAGATTGATATAGAAAATTATCAAGTAGGTTCTCCTACTAGTGTAGTTTTAGATTTGACGGAATCTTTTGAAGAAGTTAACCATTCTCAAATGAGAAAAGTTATCGCTAAGAGATTAGGTGAATCTAAGTTTTCTGCTCCTCATTACTACTTAAGTGTCGAGTTTGATATGTCAAATGCAATTTCTTTTAGAAATCAATTTAATTCTATTCCAGACACAAAAATTTCTTTTAATGATATTATCGTCAAAGCTGCATCTATGGCACTAGTAGATAGTCCAAAGGTAAATTCTCAGTGGTTTGAAGATAGAGTTAGATACAATAAACATGTTCATATTGGTGTTGCTGTAGGAGTAGATGACGGATTAATAGTGCCAGTTTTAAAGTTTGCGAATCAACAAAAACTTTCAGGTATTGGAAGTATGGTTAAAGAATTTGCTCAGAAAGCTAGGTCAAAAAAGTTAACTCCTCAGGAAATGGAAGGAAGTACATTTACGATATCCAACCTTGGAATGTTTGATATTGAAAGTTTTACTTCTATTATTAACCCTCCAAATACAGCAATTTTATCTGTTGGATCAATCATTGAAAAACCTGTAGTTAAAAATGGTAATATAGTAGTTGGAAATACAATGAAGTTAACTCTAGCTTGTGACCACAGGGTTGTTGATGGGTTGACTGGAGCTAAGTTTTTACAGAGCTTAAGAGGTTATGTAGAAAACCCAGTAACAATGCTTGTTTAATAAACTACTTTTTTTATTTACTATCTTTAATTAAACTAATTTGAATAATTATGTCAAAAAATGTCATTATTACTGGAACTAGTAGAGGCATAGGTCTTGAGCTTATTAAACTATTTTCTAATTCAGGATTTAATGTGTTATCTCTTTCAAGAAACAAAAATATCGCAGAAAAATTAAATTTAAATAATACCTCTTGTTTGTCTTTTGATATTACTAAAGAAGAGGATCATTTATTAGTAAATAAATTTATTTCTAACAACTGGAACTCTGTAGATATACTAATAAATAATGCAGGTTTATTAATTAATAAAAACTTTCAAGACACTACTAAAAGATTTTAACGATGTCTACAACACAAACGTGTTTGGTGTAGCTAGGTTAATTCAGATATGTCTTCCATTTATGAAAGAAAATAGTCAGGTTATTAATATAAGTTCAATTGGAGGCGTTCAAGGTAGTGTAAAATTCCCAGGCCTATCTGCATACAGTTCTAGTAAGGGAGCTTTAATTACCTTGACAGAAATGTTAGCGGAGGAATATAAAGAATTAAAAATTAATTTTAATGTATTGGCTTTAGGTGCAGTACAAACTGAAATGCTAGAGGAAGCATTTCCAGGCTATAAAGCATCTGTTTCAGCCAAAGAAATGGCAGATTATATTTATGACTTTTCCATAAAAGGATCTAAAATTATAAATGGAAAAATACTTCAAATTTCATCCAGTACCCCATAGTATGCAATTATATAAGGATTTCATACCAACTAATTCTATTTCTTACACCGAAGATTTACTTAAATTACATCAGATAGAAATTAAAATTAAATCTGAGCGTAAAACTAGGCATGGCGATTTTAGAGTCTTAAGAAATGGTAATTGTTTAATTACGGTCAATTCTAATTTAAACAAGTATAGATTCTTAATAACACTTATTCATGAGATTACCCATTTATATGTATATAAACTTTTTAAAAATAGTGTAAAGCCTCACGGACATGAGTGGAAAAATCAATTTAGAATTCTAATAGCCCCAATCTTGAACTCTGATGTTTTTCCAAAATCACTACTGCCTTTACTTGCTAATTATTTTAAAAACCCAAAAGCTTCCACAGATTCAGATATTGAATTAGTTAAAGAGCTAAAAAGTTATGATTTATGTGATGATAAAAACTACATACATGAACTAGATTTAGGTAGAAAATTTAGTATTTACAATGGAAAAATTTTTAAATTAGAAAAAAAATTAAGAAAGAGATATAAATGTCTTGAAATTGAAACCGGTAAATATTATCTCTTTAATGCTAATGCAGAAATAAATATAAATACGTAATTATGAGTAAAACTATTGCAGTGAGTGGATATTTTGACCCAATTCATGTTGGTCATTTAGATTATTTAGAAATGTCAAAGAAACTTGGAGATAAACTAATTGTTATAGTAAATAATAATAACCAATGTGTACTTAAAAAAGGCAAACCTTTTATGGATGAGCATGATAGAGTTCGTATTGTAGCAGCTTTAAATATTGTTGACGAGGTATTTTTATCAATAGACACAGACAAAACAGTTTGTAAATCACTTGAGGCAATTAAACCAGATATTTTTGCAAATGGAGGAGACAGAGCTACTTCAGAAGTTCCAGAATCTTTTGTTTGTAATAAGTATAATATTGAAATGGTTGACGGTTTAGGGGATAAAATCAGAAGCTCTTCTTCGCTGACAGGGCTTAAACAATTAAAATAATGAATCAAAGTAATAATATTTTTCAGAATTTCAGTCAATTGTTTTCAGACACGAGAATATATTTGATAAACCTTCTTGATTTTAGAAAAGATGCTGATCAAATTACTACGACAGAGGCTATTAAAGCGGATATACAGTTCAAAGGAGCAACCGCCTGGATTCTTATATGTTCTATAATAGTTGCATCTATTGGGTTAAATACAAATTCAATTCCTGTTGTAATTGGAGCGATGTTAATCTCCCCATTAATGGGTCCGATTTTAGGTATTGGCTTATCTATTGCTATAAATGATATAGATACATTAAAAACTTCCCTTGTAAGTCTGGGGACAATGATATTGCTTAGTATACTGACTTCTTTTTTCTATTTTTGGATCTTTGATATTAATGCAGATACTTCTGAGTTATTTGCACGAACTAGACCTGATATTAGAGAGATTTTAATTGCATTTTTTGGCGGGCTTGCTCTTATTATAGCAAGGACTAAAAAAGGGACAATAGCCACTGTCATTTATGGGGTAGCAATTGCTACTGCACTTATCCCACCACTTTGTACCGCTGGTTATGGAATTGCAGTTGGTTCTTGGGATTATTTCCTAGGGGCTATGTATTTGTTTATTATAAATACAATTTTTATTGCTTTAGCGACTTTCATAGTTATTAAGTTTTTAAAATTTCCAATGATTAATTATGTAGATTCTATCAGAAGAAGAAGGATTTCTAGATTTGCAACTTTAGCAGCCATAATAGTTATGATCCCCGCAGTTTGGACATTTGTAAATGTTGTAAATGAAAGTAATTTTAAGAACGATGCATTAAGCTTCTTAAATTCTGAACTTGATATTCTACCAAACTCAAAGTATATTAAAAAAAATACTGTTGTTCAGTATAATTCAGATAAACCTTCTGTGATTGAATTAACAACGCTGGGTAACGATCAAATATCAAAAGAAATTGAGTTTGTTTTAAATACAAAAATGAAAAACTACAGTTCCCTTAATAATACCGAGTTAATTATTAATCAAAGTGTTTTTAGAGAAATCAATAATCTTGAATATATGGAAGAGCTAAGGTCTAGAGACTCTTTAGATTTGCTATCACAAACTCAAAAAATTAACTTTTTAGAAGATAAAGTTCAAGAGCTTTTAGTTTTAGAGAAAAACTATATTGAATTTCCTAATTTGCTTAAAGAATTAAATATTAATTATTCTGAAATAGACGAGTTTTCTTACTCAAATATTCTTAAATCTGATTTTAAATCAATAGATACAGTTTCCGTTTTTTATGTTAAATGGAATGATAGTTTAGTTAATGAAATTGATATAATAAGTAAATCTTCGCAACTAGAAAAGTGGTTAAAATATAAATTGAATCTTGATTCAATTATAATTAAAAGGGAATTTTAATATTATTATTTGTTGAATGTTTCTCTAATCTTTCTATAAAGCTTAGATGAGTACACGAAATCAGTTACAGCAGTATTATCTGTTTTGAAAATATTTTCTTTACTTCCTTCCCATTCTTTAAGTCCATCTTTTAAAAAAATAATTTTATCCCCAATTTCCATCACTGAATTCATGTCATGAGAATTAATCACCGTAATAATATTGTATTCAGTAGTAATTTCTTTAATTAAATTATCAATTATAATAGCAGTTTTTGGATCTAAACCCGAGTTAGGTTCATCACAAAATAAATACTCTGGATTATTAACTATTGCTCTGGCAATAGCAACTCTTTTTTGCATTCCACCAGATGCCTCGCTAGGCATTTTTTTATTTACATTAATTAGATTCACTCTTTTTAAGGCAAAATTGGCTCTTTCAACAATCTCATCATTGGAATAATTAGTGAACATTTTTAAGGGAAACATAACATTTTCTTCAATATTCATTGAGTCAAATAGTGCGCTTCCTTGAAAAACAGTACCAATTTTTGATTTTAATTTCATTTTTTCATTCTCGCTGAGTTCATTAAGTTCTTGATTACCATAATAAATATCTCCTTTATCGTAACTGTAAAGATCTAACAAGCATTTTAGTAGTACAGTTTTACCAGAACCACTTTGCCCTATAATCAGGCTAGTTTCCCCATTGTTGAATTCTGCAGTAATTCCTTTAAGTACCTCAATATTATTAAAAGATTTATGTAGTTGATTTATTTTTAACATTAGGATAGTAACATTTGAGTTAATATAAAGTTGAGCAGTATAATAGAAACACTAGTCCATACAAATGATGTTGTACTAGCTTTGCCAACTTCAAGAGCTCCACCTTTCATGTAATAGCCATGAAATGAGGGTATAGTAGCTAGTATAAAAGCGAATATAAAAGTTTTAATAAAGGAATAGGCCATATGAAATGGTATGAAATCCATCTGCACTCCAGCTATGTAATTATCAACAGAACTATACCCTCCAAAAAAACAGGCAACTAACCCCCCTAAAACACCCACAAACATAGATATCGAAATAATAAAAGGATATAATAGCATTGCTATTGCTTTTGGAAAAACTAAATAATTTAAAGGATTTACACCCATTACTTCAAGAGCATCAATCTGCTCTGTAACTCTCATGGATCCAATACTAGAAGTTATAAATGAGCCAACTTTTCCTGCCATAATAATAGAAATTATAGTAGGTGCAAATTCTAAAACAATACCCTGTCTTGTTGCAAATCCAACTAAATAATTTGGTAAAAGTGGGTTTTCCATATTTAGTGCTGTTTGTATTGTAATAACACCTCCAATAAAAAATGAAACAAAAGCAATTATTCCTAATGAATTTATTACAAGATCCTCAATGTCTTTTAAGATTAACTGTTTCATAACACTCCATTTTGTTGGCTTATGGAACATTTTATTGATCATAATAAAGTATAACCCTATGTTGTGAAGATGGCGCATTGGTTTATTGAAATAATTAATACTAAATTAAATTTTAATATCTATTTAAGTGCTATTTTTGATATTATTTTAATTATAATATATCAAATGAATCAAATCTTACTTCCCCTATTAGTTTCAGTTTTTAGTTTAAATTTTAGCAGTTGTAGTTTAAATACCAAAGCTTCTAGCTCAGATTTAGATAAACCTAAGTTAGTTGTTTCAATTGTTGTTGATCAAATGAGGTTTGATAATCTAGATAAATATAAAGAAAGCTACTCCAATAATGGCTTTAATAGATTGATACGTGACGGGTTTAACTTAAAAAACAATCATTTTAATTATGTGCCAACAGTAACTGGCCCAGGTCATGCATCTATTGCTACAGGATCAACTCCGAAGACTCACGGTATTGCTGGAAACAATTGGTTTGATAAAAACACACAAAAAGATGTTTATTGTACTACAGATTTAGATTATGAAAATTTAGGTGGCAATGCATATTCGGCAAAAATGTCTCCAAATAATCTTTTGGTTAACACTTTAGGTGATTTAAATAGGATTGAAAATGATATGAATTCAAAAACAATTTCTATTGCGATTAAAGATAGAGGCTCAATCTTAATGGGTGGAAAAAAAGCAAATGCTGCTTATTGGTTTTATGGAAAAGATAAGGGTGAGTGGGTGTCAAGTAAATACTATATGGAAGAACTTCCTAAATGGGTAAACAATTTTAATAACTCTGGTTTTGTTTCAGATTATATAAGAGAATGGAATACTCTTTATGATATTAATACATACAAAGAAAGTAGATCGGATGATAACAACTTTGAAAAATCATTTAAAGGCGACCCATCAGTTACATTCCCATATGATTTAAATATGCTTAAAGATTTAAATGATGGATATGATCTGTTAAAGGAAACTCCATTTGGTAATAGTTTAACAACAGATTTTGCTATCGAAGCCATATCCAATGAAAAATTAGGAAAAGATCAATTTACAGATGTTTTAACCATTAGTTATTCTTCTACAGATTACATTGGCCACAATTTTGGGGTAGACGCTAAAGAAACTCAAGATGCTTATTTAAGACTTGATTTAGAAATTGAAAGGTTATTATATTTTTTAGATAGTTATGTTGGAAAAAATGAGTACACATTATTTTTAACTGCTGATCACGGAGCCGCAAAAATCCCTGCATATTTGAACTCAATTGGTATTCAATCTAAAAATGTTGAAGAAGGTACAGTCAAAAATATTTTAAAAGATGTTTTGTTTAAATCTTATGGCTCAAATCAATTAATTAGCAAAATTATGAACAGTCAGATTTATCTTAATAATAAAACTATTAATTCATTAAATTTAAACCTTAAAAGTGTTGAAAAGACAATAATTAACACTCTTACTCAGCTAGATTTTATTGATAAAGTATACACCTCAAATGAAATAATTAATGGAAATTTTGATGGTGGATATGAACTATTAATACAAAATGGATACAATGTTCAAAGATCAGGTGATGTTATTTTTAAGCTTAAAGAAAATGTTATTAGCTATGGTAATAAGGGAACTACTCATGGATCAGGATATTCTTATGATACGCATGTACCGCTCATTTTTTTTGGTAAAAAAATAGTACAAGGTGAATCCGATCTTAAAACAAAAATTACTGATATTGCTCCGACTATTGCTAAATTACTTGGATTAAAAAAAATGAATAATTCTACTGGGGAAGTGTTAAGTTTTGTAATTAAAGATTAGATTTTTTTTTAAGGGATAAATTTACTTTATCAATAAAATCTAAAATTTCTTCTCTTCCAATAAACTTTGANCTTGATGTAGTGAAAAAATTGGGTAAAACTTCCCAATTTTCTTGAAGTTTTAGTTTATACCTTTCAATATTTGATTTAATCACATTCGGCTTTAGTTTATCGCACTTAGTAAAAATTATAGAAAATGATATTGAATTATATGCTAGCCAATTAATAAAATCTATATCAATTGGTAAGGGGCTATGTCTAATGTCAATTAGTACAAATGCTGAAATTAATTGTTCTCTTTCTTTGAAATAATTTGTAATAAATTTCTGAAAGATGTTTTTTTGAGATCTTGAAACTTTTGCATAACCATATCCGGGTAGATCGACTAAATTCCAATTGTCATTTATAATAAAATGATTTATGAGCTGTGTTTTACCAGGTTTAGACGAGGTTTTAGCTAAGTTTTTTTGATTGGTCAGCATATTTATAAGAGATGATTTTCCTACGTTGCTTCGACCTATAAATGCGTATTCAGGGATGTTAGTCTTTGGGCAGTTTGCTACATTCTGATTACTTACAACAAATTTTGCGGATTTAATTTGCATTATTATTGATGTTAAGCGATGTTTTTATCTGAAAGCCACTGAATAACAATTTCATTGAATCTTTCTGGATGCTCCATCATTGCAGCATGACCACATTTTTTTAGCCAAAATAAATCTGAATTTGGAAGTAATTTATGAAATTCATCAGCAACATTTGGAGGGGTAACAATATCATCCTCTCCCCAAATTAAGCAAACAGGCAAGGTCATTTTTGGTAAATCTTTTGCCATATTGTGTCTAATAGCACTTTTAGCAATTGCTAAAGTTTTAACTAATTTAAGCCTATTGTTAACTGTTTCAAATACATCATCAACTAATTCTTTGGTAGCAACTTTTGGATCATAAAAAACCTCTTCTACTTTCTTTTTCATCACCTCATAATCACCTCTTCTTGTGTATCCACTTCCCATAGCACTTTCATAGAGTCCTGAACTTCCCGTTAAAATTAATGCAGCAGCTCTTTTTTTAAATAATTTCGTGTAATATAAGCCTACATGACCACCTAAAGAGTTTCCTAATAATATAAATTTGTTTAATTTTTTAAATTCAATAAACTCATTTAAATATTCAGCAAAAGCTTTTACAGATGTGCTTAGTAAGGGTAAGTCATATAAGGGTAATTCAGGGACTAAGACTTTGAAATTATTATTGCTAAAAGATATAATTGATTTTTCAAAATTGGATAACCCGCCCATTAGACCATGTAGAAAAATGATTGGAGTTCCACTTCCTTTTTCTATGTATTTAAATTTGTTTTCTACTTTGGGAGCGAAGTTCATTTTCAAATTATATATATGTAAAAATAAACATATTTTATTTAAGATGTCTGCATAAGTTTTTTTTATTATTTTTTTTGCATTTATCAACAATCCTTAGACGTGTATTGTTGATTACTTGTTTCACTATCATAAAGTATTGATAAACAATAGTTTAAAAAAATAAATCCAGTTTTTTATCGATATTTTACGCATTTAATAGATTTTTATTAACAATGTGGTAAAATGTGGTAAAATGTGGTAACTTTTTTCTTAAATTTGATTGTATCTATTATTAAGAAGAAATGAAACCACTTATAGGAACACATGAATGCAAGGCAGATGTTAAGGGAAGGATTATGCTGCCATCTTCTTTAAAAAAACAATTGTCTTCTGTATTGCAGGACGGTTTTGTTTTAAAGCGTGCTGTGTTTCAAAATTGTTTAGAGCTTTATCCAATTACAGAGTGGAATGAACTGATTGAAAATGTAAATTCATTAAACCGGTTCAAAAAGAAAAATAATGACTTTATAAGAAGGTTTACTGCGGAGTAAGGTTAGTGGAGTTAGATTCTTCAGGAAGGTTTTTAATCCCCAAGGATTTAATTGATTTTGCAAATATTTCTAAAGATATAGTTATTTCTTCTTCTGTAAATATTATTGAAATATGGGATAAGAGTAGTTACGAAAAGGTTTTAAAAGATTCAGCAATTGATTTTGCAGCATTGGCTGAAGATGTAATGGGTAATGATGATTAAGTTATGATGTACCACAATCCTGTTTTGTTGAATGAGTCTGTAGCAGGTTTGAATATTATTAAAAATGGTATTTATGTTGATGTGACTTTTGGTGGAGGAGGTCATAGCAAGGAGATCTTAAATAAACTCGGAGAAAAAGGAAGATTAATTGCATTTGATCAAGATCAAGACGCATTGGAGAATATAATTAACGACGATAGATTTTTATTAATTAACAAAAATTTCATGTATTTAAAAGAAAATTTACTTTCAATTAATATTGATAAAGTAGATGGTATTCTTGCAGATTTTGGAATTTCTTCTCACCAAATTGATGTTCCAGATAGAGGTTTTTCGATAAGATATGAAGCTAAGTTGGACATGAGAATGGATCAAAATAGTGAATTAAAAGCCCATGAAATTATCAATAATTATTCATTTGAGCAGCTTGCAAAAATTTTCTTTGACTATGGAGAGTTAAGAATGGCTCGACTTATTGCTAGAAAAATTATTGAAGCACGACTAATATCAGAAATTAAAACAACCTTAGAATTAAACAATTTGCTTCTGAGCATATTGCCAAAAAAAAGAAGTAATAAATTATTAGCTCAAATTTATCAGGCTCTTAGAATAGAAGTAAATTCTGAAATTGACGTTATAAAATCTTTTTTAATTCAAACTAAAGATGTTTTACAAAAAAAAGGAAGACTAAGTATTATTTCATATCACTCTTTGGAGGACCGTCTGGTTAAAAGATTTATCAGAAGTGGTTTATTTCAAGGAGATGCTAAAAAAGATATTTTTGGTAATGAAGAATTGCCATTTAATAAAGTAGGTAAACTTATTGTTCCAACAGAGGATGAAATTAAGTTAAATAATAGAGCTAGAAGTGCCAAATTAAGAATTGCTGAAAAAAATTAAATAATGAAAAATAAAATAATCCAATTTATTAGAGGCTCTTTTCTTTTAAGTAAAGACTCATCTAAAAACTGGAGCTTAATTTTATTT
>JGI24540J26637_10001373_pt1 | contig 10679 bp, 6 predicted proteins | sample NorSeaMetagenome_FD_26637 | JGI IMG/M metagenome (IMG submission 26637) | reverse complement strand
TCTTCATAAATCTCTGATCCCGTTACTAACTTGCTCATAGATGCAGCAAAATTTTCAGGCTTAAGACTTGAAAATTTTATTTGGCGTCCAAGTGATTTTGTAAATCTTTCAGCTACTTCTTTTCCAAGTAAAATTTCAGGACCACCAACTATAATTTTATCTGCTTTAAAACTATCATTAGAGAGTGCCGCAACCATGAAGGCTGCAACATCTTCTAAGCATATCCAAGAAATTTTTAACTCCGGTGAGCATGGATAGGCGAAAGTATCATTATTTGTGATCGATGGTTTAGACCAAAATCTAATAAGATTATCCATAAAAACTACAGAACGAATAACAACATAATCCATGCCGCTCTCTTCCATACATTTCTCAATTGCTCTACGTCCGTCATGGGCCGCCAAACCATTATCGTTAGGAGCAACATAACAACTAGTATTAAAAACTATTTTCTTTACACCCATTTGAGAGCCAGCACTTGTTATGTTCTTTCCCCACTTTTCTGCAATTATTTTGTCAAAGACAAAAGGTATATTCATTGCGATACCATCAATTCCCTCTGATGCAGCTAATAAGGAATTAATATCAAATAAATCAGCCTTAACTGCCTCAACTTCACCATCAATTTCTGATTTATATTCATCAGGATTGCGTGTTACCGCTCTTACACTATAACCCTTATTAAGTAATGAATTAACAAGAGGAATTCCTTGATCCCCACTAGCTCCATAAACAAGAATTTTTTTCATTAACTCTTTCCTTTGATATAGTTATTACCAGCAGCATGCTGTCCCGCTAAATAACCGTAAGTTAAAGCCGGCCCTAATGTTCCGCCAGCACCTGCATAAACAGAGCCGGTAGATCCGGCCATTGCATTACCAACAGTATATAAACCTTCAATAATATTCCCTGAGGCAGAGATAACTCGGCCATACTCATCAGTTCTTGCTCCCCCATTAGTACCTAATGCACCAATATTTATTTCCACAGCAAAAAATGGAGCTTTTTCTAATTTTCCTAAAGTAGAATAAACACCAGACTGTGATCGGTCTCCGTAAAAAGAATCGTAATCGCTTTTCCCTCTAAAAAATTCCTTATCATCACCCTCCTCTACAAAGGAATTAAAGTTTTGGATGGTTGAAACTAAATTCTCACTATCGATATCTAATTCATTAGCCAGGCCGTCCAAAGTAGGGGATGTCTTCATCCAGCTAGGGTTTTCAGATCCAGGCATTATATTGGCAAAGGGATATTTATCTCTGTAGGTGGAATCAAAAACTATCCAAGCAGGTAGGTTTGGATAGCCATACTTATTGGGATCAAAAAAATGAAATGCGCCTGCAAGAGCAGAATAATTTGTTGCTTCATTACAAAATCTTTTACCGGACTTATTTACCATGAGAGAGTGCGGAAGAGTCCTCTCAATTAGAATTGGGGAAGATTTCTGTCCCCCCTCTGGCCAATTATCTCCAGGTATTGATAAGACGGGAGACCACCAGGCACTGGTCATGTTTCCTAATGACGCTCCAGCTTCTTGCGCCATCAATAGTCCATCACCATCATTACCCGGAGGTGATGCTGGAGCCCTTAGGGGCCCTCTTAGAAAGGTAGTTACAAAATCTTTGTTCCATTCAAACCCACCTGTAGCAATAATCACGCCTCTTCGAGCAATAATAGTTTCAGTTTGACCATTTTTTTCAATTTCAATGCCTGTAATTCTTTCATCACTCTTAATTAATTTTTTAGCTTTTGTATCCAAATATGGTTCGATACCTCGATCCAGGCAACCCTTTAAAAGCGCTCCAACTAAAGCTTGCCCAAACCCTCGTGAGTCTTTTTCTAAACGCTCTGACATAATATCATCAGGAATAACACCTGTTCCTCCGCCAAGGGGAGTCTCAGCCAAAGTCAAAGGCAAAGGCATTCCATTATTACGAACCTTAGATGCCCAATCTCCTAAAATAGAAAAATCAAACAAGTGATTGTCCAGGGCGCGGCCTCCCCCTTTAAGAGCACCAGGCCTATCTAAGTAATAATCGGGATAACCATCTAAAATAGAAAATTTTGCATCAGTTTTTTCTTCTAAGAAATCTAATGCCTCTCCACAGTTATCAATGAATGCCTCGAGCAAGGGTTGATTTATATCACCCTGAGAAAGAGACATAAAATATTCAATAGACTTACTTCTATCGTCATCTATGCCAGCTTTCTTCATATGACTATTCATTGGAGCCCAAATTATACCTCCAGAAATTCCAGCCGTTCCTCCAATTAAAGACTGTTTTTCAAATATTCCTACTGAAGATCCATTTTCATGGGCGCTGAGTGCTGCCATCATGCCGCTAGCTCCTGCACCTAAGACTACAATATCAAATTCTTTTTTCATTTAACTTTTCCTTTTCAAGAATATTAATCAAAATACTTGAATTTATCTAGATAAAAAAAAGGGCTCCGAAGAGCCCTAATTTAATCTAACAAGAACAATAATTTAGAATTTACCAGTTAAGCGAACACCGTAAGTTCTGTTTGCTATGGTATTAGCAAAAAACCAGTTACCAACATCAACAGCACGTCCTAACCTAGCGCCTTGATGACCAAGATCATTTACAAATGCAGAAATTTCTACTTCAGGACCCCCAGCCATTAACTCACCTTCATAAGTTACAGAAACATCAAGCATTCCCCAAGCAGCATATTTAGAAAATTTATCGCCTAAATCATCGATACCAATGTAAGAATAAGGTGAAGAGTAATTTTCCGCTGTATAGCTATAGTTAATATTGAAAGCAATTTCTCCTAAGCCAGCTGGAAAAAAGAACTCAGTTCCAACAGACCATGTTTCCTCAGGGGCACCACGGAAATTTCTTGTTGATTTTACATCATTTCCAAATTGATCAAGAAAGGAATCATATCCAGCGTCCAAATATCCATAAGTCATAGTTGAAATCCAATTGCTATTAATTAGATACTGAGCATCAATTTCAAGACCCTGCATTGTCGCTGAGGCAGCATTATCAACAATAGTCTCAACAGTATCAGAAAAAGGAGAGTCCCTTAGAATTTCTTCTTGTTTATCGGAATACTCCATATCAAAAATTGCCATATTGAATCTAAGACTACCGTCCATAAGAACAGACTTCAAACCAACTTCGATATTAGTAACTTCTTCAGGGTTGTATGGCCCAACAGTTGATGGGGTTAATCCACGACCATTCCAACCACCACTTCTAAAGCCTTCAGACCATGTTGCATAAAGATTAACATTATCAGTCGCTGCAAAAGTTAAACTTACTCTGGGAGTAAATGCATCATAAGTAGCTGTACCAGTTCTGCAGCCCTCAATTGTAGAGCTAGGGTCTGGACAGGATGATATTAGGGGTAAAGGTGATCCATCTGCCTGTTTACCAAATTCCTTTGAACTTAATGGCATAGGTACTGCTAGTGAGGTATCATAAACATCACTTTGGAAATCTTTTGTTTCTTCAGTATAACGACCACCTACAGACAGCTGAACTCTATCATTAACTTCATAAGTAAATTCTCCAAAAACAGCTTGCGCCTCTGCTTGTTGACTTGCAGAAAATTGCTGAACTAAGCCACCAAAGAAAAAGAATTTTTGTGGAGTAAGGGCATATTCACTTTCAAAATAATATGCACCTGCAACAAAGTTAAAAGGCCCGTCATAATTACTTCTAATTTGAAATTCTTGACTCTTTTGTTCGTATGTTTGAGGTCTGTTTGGAACAAAATTATAAACGCCAGGTCCAAATAGATTAACCATTCCACCATTCTCTTCATAAAGCCAATCTTCTGATTCCCAACCGGCAGTAATAGACTTAAAGCTAAAATCGCCTATATCCCAGCTCATATTTAAAGACCATGAGTCCGCTTCAACTGTTGATATAAAAGGATGATCAGATAATTGTACTGTAAAATCATTAGCCTTTTGAACATCATAACCAGTTGTGTAGCAAGCATTAGCTCCAAAAGCATCACACAGTGTACCTGCGTGAGGTGTTCTGGAACCTGGTAATGTTACATTTACTGGCAATGGGTATTCTGATTGATCATCCATTGTTTCAATTGTTAGCAATGCTTCAAAATTGTAATCATTTTGAGGGGTAAACAAGAAAGTTCCGTACATACTAGTAATATCAGCACCTTTAACCTGGTCTCCATCATTATAAAAATCTCCGCCTGCGCCAGGTCCAATTTTTGCCCAGCTATCACCTTCAGTTTTATAAGCAGCTAATTTAAGAGCTAATACATCTTTAATAATTGGGAAATTCAAAACAGCCTTAAACTCTGTTTTATCATAATTAGAAAGGCCTACGGACACTTTTCCGCCAAATTCTCCTGTAGGACGACTTCTGGTGATATTAATAACACCACCAACAGTATTTCTTCCAAAAAGAGTGCCTTGCGGACCTCTTAGCATTTCTACAGATTCAATATCAAACATCTCAATATTGGCACCAGTTGTTGTTCCAAAGAAAACTCCATCTAATGAAATACCAACTGCAGGTTCAAATGATTTTTCTAAATCACTAAAACTTATTCCTCTAATAGAGGCATTAATTCCACCGCCTGTATAATTATTTCGATCCAAAACAACATTTGGAGCGAATCTCTGTAAATCATCAAGATCTGTTAAAAATGATCTTTCAATTGTTCTGGCATCAAGGGCTGTAATAGCAATCGGAACATCTTGAGTAGATTCCTCTCTTTTACGAGCTGTTACAATAATTTCCTCTAACGAATAGCCTGAAGCTTTAGCCGAAGAATTATCTTGAGCAAAAATTTGATTATTTACCATTAAAATAGGTATTGCTAAAAATAAAAGTTTTAAAAATTTCATTGATTTTCCTCCCCAGGATTAAAAATACAATGGTTAAATTACCTAAAATTTCAATAAAGGAAAACAAAAAATAAAATATTTTAATTAAGTATGACTAAATAACAGCATATAAAAATTTAAAATTACAGCATCATATTTTTTATTTACAAGTCATCTCCTTCACCGGTATCAATGAATATATTATATTTTATCTAGATAAAAAAGGAGGTGTGAAAATAAAAATTTTTTTAATTAGTAGTATTTTCCAATATTTTTTTTTGGATCTCATTTCTCTTTTCCTCTGGGAGGTTAGAAATAAAATCTGTTACGTGATTTATAAAACCATCTAATGGAGCAGGAGGATAATTTTTTAAATTTTTTAATACATTTATATATTCATCATTAGCCGTATATACAAAATTAAAAGTTCTATTGTGGCTTATTTTTGATAGTTCTTTTTCATTGATATCATTTGTACTTATTTTCTTAATAACGTTCTCAGAAATTAATTTATTTATCCTTCTGTTAATAGTGTCTCTGCTGATGTTTGAATATTTTCCACCTTTTGATCGAATATAATGAATTATTGAGTTCATTGTTGTCCATTTACAATTTGTTTCATAACTTGATAGAATCTTAACCTTGATCATTGTGCTAACAGAGTCATGTTCCTTAATAGGAGCACCTATTTTATTTTTATCAGAAATTTTTAACTGAGCATCGCTACCCAAGGCAATACTCTGATAGCCTATATAAATACTAGTAAGACTTTCTACAATTTTAAACCTAGCCTCTAAAGATAAGTCTGCCCATCCAATTTTATTATTATAATTTATATTTTTAAGCATAAATAAAATCCTATTTGAAAAAATTTCTTTTTTCAAGTGAAACAGAATTAAAATAGGGCTCAAAAAAGAGCCCTAAATCAAACATAAATCTTTTGGGGAGAAAAGATTTTTACATTGAATCAGTTATTTAGAACTCTTTACCTATGGTTAAGCCTATTTCTCTTGGTGGAGAGGCATAACGAATACCCCAATTAGATGAAAATGCTACATGTACTTCAGTGTACTCTTCATCAGTTAAGTTTTTACCCCACAAAGAAGCATACCATCCATCATCTCCTTTATACCTAAGACTACCATCTACTAGCTCAAATTCTGGGTAATCAAATAAACCGGGGGTGTTACCATATTGTAATTCAGGAATTTTCCTATATGACAATCTTCCTGTCAGATAACCAGTAGATATTGGGCGTTCATATGTAAGAGCAAGACTAAGGGATTTATCTGCAACACCTTGCCACTTAGCAGATTTATCATCTGTCCCATCGCCATCAAAATCAATCAAAGATTTATATGAAGTATCTAGATCGCCAATATTAGCATTTAAAGCTAGAAAATCACCATCTGTAAAAGTATTCTCAGCGAGAACTGCTGTTATCTCAATTTCAAGACCCTTTGCCTCAGATTTTGGGAGATTACGAAGAGCTTGATATGAGTCACCTGCACCAGCTGCTCCGGAAGCATTATCGCCAGTTATACCTGAGTGATATGTCCTAACTAAGTCTTTAATATTCATAACAAAATAGGTTACGTTAATCCTTAGCCTTCTATTATCAGAGTCATATTTGAAACCCAATTCAGTATTTTTTACTTCTTCAGGATCAAAAACACCTGGATTTTGTGAATAAAGCAAATCGTTTGTTGATGCTCTAAAGTTAAATCCTCCAGACTTAAAACCTGTTGATAAGGTAGCATAATATAATAAGTTATCATTAGGTCTGTGCTCAACAGTTAGCTTATATGAAATATCATCAACCTTTAAGACATTCTCTACATCAAAAATTCGATTATTTGGCAGTCCAGCAGTAGGTGTTCTTTCAGTTGAATAACAAGTATATCCACTAGTAAATGATCCTTCCCATCCATCACCACCAAATGGATTATCGAGCCAGCAAGACCCAGTATTAACCATGGCTAATTTGCCGTCTTTTTCTTCCTCAGTCCATCTTATGCCTGCTACAATATCTGTTTTATTGTTAAGATGGAAAGTTCCTTCACCAAAAATACCTATACTATCATGTTCGAGTATCCCAACTTGAACTCCGCCAACATCTTCAAAGCCAGGTCTCCTTGGATTACCCTCTGGATAACCATATTTTGCAGGTTGGCCGCCATTCCCATAACGTTGTTCAAGACTTAGGACCTCTTGATTAAATATATTAATTCCGGCAACATAATCAAACCTCTCACCCTCATTTGATGCAAATCTTAATTCAAAAGATGATTGTTCATGCTCTACTCTTGTATGATTTTGAACATCAAGCGCTAAATTTGTTGCGCCATCAAAGTCTGTACCTGATATTTTTTGTAATTCTCCTGCTGAGGCAATAAAAGTTATTACTCCAGAATCTACAGTCCAATTAGACTCGAGAGTAATTCTATCCCTTTCATCTAAACCAATACTGGGGAAAGGAGTATTATCTCTAAAAGTATCATACCATCCATAACCTGTACTTAATGGATGAATTGATTTTGCATAGTTTTCTTCAGAAGCTAATCCTAAGGCTGAAGTACTGCCGCCGTCACCATCCCTCTCATAATGTTCATAAATTAATGTAATATCAAAATTCTCAGACGTATATTTAATTGAAGGCCTTATAATAATTTCTTCCTTGTAGCCAATATTTCCACCATTATTTAGATCATTGATATAACCATCATAATCACTGNCATATACAGCTATACGTCCGGCTAATTTATCGGTTAAAGAACCATTCAAAGCTAAAGCAATGTGTTTTCTTCCATACTCTCCAAAGCCTAACTCAAGCTTGCCATAGGATTCTTCGCTTGGCCTTTTGCTTCGCATAACAATTGCACCAGCAGTAAAATTCCTACCTAAAACTGTTCCCTGAGGACCTCTTAAAATTTCAACAGACTCAGTATCAAAAAGGTTTAAAATTCCACCTCCTCTTTGACCAATATATACTCCATCAACAATAGTCCCAACAGCTGGATCTAGGCTTGGTATTGATCCAGTTGTATATAAACCTCTTATTCCAAGTCTCTCATATCCAGGAAAAGTATTTACCTCTCTAAATTGAGCATTTGGAATTATTATACCTAAGTCCTTAGTTTCCAAAGCCCCCATAGCTTCAATTTTATCACTTGAAATAACTGTAATTGCGATACCTGTATCTTGGGCATCAGAGCCTTGTGTTCTTTTTTGTGAAGTTACAACAAGCTCTTCAATAGCAAGTCTATTATTATCAGACTCTTGAGCAATTAAATTATTTAAGTTGAAAAACAAAAAAGAAAGTAAAAAAAATAAATTAGTAGACCTATATAAAAACATTAAAATCCCCTTTAAAAAATCCCATATACAATATTAATTTTTCAATGATAGTATTTTTTTTTTTAACATTTAAAGGTAAACTTTATATTTGAGATCGATTGTTATTGATTATTGCGCATTGATTAATGAGCATATGTTTTTGAAAAAAAGAAATTTTCTTTTGAATTTATTAATAATCTATTTAAATTCGAAATCTGAATTTTAATTTTAATGGGGAAAATTATATGGACTTGGGTATTAAGGGTAAAAAAGCAATCATAAATGGTGGGAGCGCTGGAATGGGTAAAGGAAGTGCCATAGCCCTTGCCAGAGAAGGTGTTGACCTAGTCATATCATCTCGAGGAGAGGAGAGGCTTGAAAATACTTGTGAAGAAATAAGAAAAGAAACTGGTGTAAATGTTGTTGCAGTAGCTACCGACCACAGTACTGATGAAGGAAGAGAAAAAATAATAAAAGCATGTCCTGACCCAGATATTTTAGTTGGAACATCTTCGCCTCCAATGCATACCCCTGACTATGAGAGTATCTCTCCAGATGANTGGAGGGAAACTCTAGAGGTATCCCTTCTTAGCCCAGTTTCATTTATGAAAGAATTAATTCCAGGTATGGTAAAGAGAAAATGGGGAAGAATTGTTAATATTGGAACTGGTGCTGCAAAAACACCTGCTGAAGTAAGAATTTTGTCAGGTGGTCCAAGGGCAGCATTAGTAAATTATTCTGTCGCAGTTTCTAAAAAAGTTGCAAGGCATAATGTTGCAATAAATAATATTTTGCCTGGAATGCATCATACAGCTGCAACAGGGGAAAGATATTTGAAGCTCGCTGAAGAAAATGGTACTACATATGATGAGGAAATTTTTGAGTTCGCAAAAAAGTGGCGGATACCAGCTAGAAAATTTGGCACCTCACAGGATTTTGGAGATTTTGTAGCAATGTTTTGTAGTGAACAAGCAACGTATATCATTGGTCAAAGTTTAGTGATTGACGGTGGTATCGATAATACAACATTTTAGGGATAAAAATTATGTCAGACAAAACAATACTTCTAGATATTCAAGATAAGATTGGGACGATTACACTAAATAGACCAGAAAGAAAAAATGCAATTAATTCAACTATGGTGAATGAATGGGTAGAAATCTTGGATGAGTGCAGAGACAATCCAGAAATTTCAGCCATTATATTAACTGGTGCCGGGGANGCCTTTTGTGCCGGAGGAGATAAAGCAAATCTTGGAGCAAATAATAAAATAGATCCTCTCGAGACAAAGGATCACTTTTGGGATCATTTTCAGCGCATCGCGAAAAGAACCGCATTAATAGAAAAGCCTATAGTGGCTGCTGTTAATGGAATGGCTACAGGCGCAGGTATGGATATGAGTCTTCATTGTGATATTCGTTTTGCTGCAAAGAGTGCTATATTTAGAGCCTCTTATGCTGCATTTGGTTTAGTCCCGGGCAATGGAGGAACTTATTTTCTTCCTCGAATAGTAGGAACCTCCAAAGCATTAGAACTTTTTTGGTCGACTGATGTGATAGATGCTGAGGAAGCCTTAAGAATTGGTCTTATTAATAAAGTTTTTTCTGAAGATGAGTTAATGGAAAAAACAAGAGAATGGGTAAGTAATGTTCTTAGTCAAGCGCCAATTCCAGTAAAAGTAATTAAAAGGCTTATATATCAAAACGTAAATATGGACTTAAATACAAGTTTAGATTTAATTTCATCCCATATGGCGTTTGCTAGAACAAGTGAAGATCATGCAGAGGCTATTGCGGCTTCCGAAGAAAAAAGAACTCCAAAATTCAAAGGCAAATGATTGTTTTAATAATAAAGGATTTAAAATGAATATTACAGATATTGATTGGAAAAAAAGAAACGCCGAAAAATGGAAGCAACAAAACCTTAGCAATACTCCTGTAGATGGAAGTCGATACAACTCTCAGGAATTTATGAATAAGGAATGGCAGTATATGTGGCCGAAAGTTTGGCTATTGCTTGGACGAGAGGAAGAGGTACCTAATCCAGGTGATTATCAAATGGAAGAATTTGGAAAAGAAAGCTTCTTGATGATACGACAAGACGACGGTTCCATAAAATCATTTTACAATGTTTGTCAACATAGAGGTGCAAGGCTGACATTTAATGAGCAGGGAACCGCCGAAACATTTAAATGTCCTTATCATGGTTGGAAATGGAGAAAAGATGGGAAACTTATCGAGGCTCAAGATGCTGAGGACTTTCCTCAAGGAAATCCTTGCGATAATTTAACTCTAGAGGAAGTAAAAACAGAAACATTTGCAGGTTTTATTTGGATTAATATGGATAAGAATGCCTGTACATTAAAAGAATGGCTCGGACCTGTATGGGAGGACTGGGAGGCTTATGAAATTCATAAGTGGAAAAGATATGTAGCGCAAACAGTAAATATGCCATGTAATTGGAAGATCGTATTAGATAATTTTAATGAATCTTATCACCTAAACAC
>JGI24540J26637_10001371_pt1 | contig 10684 bp, 11 predicted proteins | sample NorSeaMetagenome_FD_26637 | JGI IMG/M metagenome (IMG submission 26637) | reverse complement strand
TTTGGTTTCAGATATTCCAGGAACTACTCGAGACCTTATTGAGTCAGAGGTTTTTTATAACAACTCTTCCTTTCGTGTTCTTGACAGCGCCGGTATCAGAGAAACAGATGATGTTATTGAGGGGAAGGGTATAGAGCTTACTGTTTCACAGATTGAGAGCGCTGATGTTGTTGTTGGTGTTTTTGATTCCGTTGATCCTGTGGCTTTGTTGGAAATAAAGTCTCTTGTCGCTGATAAGGTTTTTATTGGTGTTCTTAATAAATTGGATTTGGGTTTAAAAGATGAGGGTTCGTTATTTGATGTTTTGCTTTCTGCAAAAACGGGCGAGGGTGTTGTGGAGCTTAAAAAGCTAATATCATCGTCCTCTGTTATAAAGGGTTTGGTTGATAAGGAGTATTTTGCAAGAAGTCGGCATATAAAATTATTTAACGAGGGTTTAGTTTACCTTGAGGCGGCCGTGGTTAAGCTTCGCTCTGGCGCGGACGTTGAGTTGGCTGCTGAGGATTTAAGGCTTGCAAGAGTTGCTTTAGATGAGGTTGTGGGCGCAAAAACTTCTGATTCTTTGCTTGGTGATATTTTTAACGATTTTTGTATTGGTAAATAGTGTTCGTTTTGTGTGTGTATCCTGTTGCTAAAAAATTAGGTTTTTCTTGTGCACAATTTGTTAAAGGTTTGTTTATACGTTTTCCTAAGGGTTTAGGGTTGTTTGTGAACACCCTTTATGCCTTTTTGATTAAGGTTTTTTTGCAGTTATACACAGAATTAATAAAGACCAATAACAATAACAATAAGTATAATAATACTTATGTTATTTAATAAGGTTTTGTTGATAAGTTAATTATGAATAATAAATATGATGTTGTTGTGGTTGGCGGCGGACACGCTGGCGTTGAGGCTGCGCACGCGGTTTACAGAAACGGTTTAAGTTGCGCCCTTGTTTCTTTTTCTTATAAAACTATTGGTCAAATGTCTTGCAACCCAGCTATAGGAGGTCTTGGGAAGTCACACTTGGTTCGAGAGGTTGATGCTATGGGTGGAATAATGGCTCAAGCGACAGACATTTCAGGAATTCAATATAGAACTTTAAACACAAGAAAAGGTAATGCCGTTCAAGCCTTAAGAGTTCAATGCGATAGAGAGCTGTATAAAAAAGGAATTCAAGATATTCTTAAAAAAACCGACATAGATATCATAGAAGGCGAGGTGGTTGACTTAATATCAAACCAAGACATTGTTTCCGGAGTTCTTTTGTCTGATAACAGAGAAATAATAGGAAAAAAAACAATACTAACCACTGGAACATTTCTTAATGGGATAATGTACACAGGGCAAGATAAAATTCAAGGAGGAAGGGTTGGAGAGGAGGCATCAATTCCTCTTTCAAAAAAACTATATAACTTAAAACTTCCAATGGGCCGACTAAAAACAGGCACACCTGCCAGGATAAAAATGTCTAGCTTAGATTTATCTGCCATGGAGGAACAAAAAGGAGAAATGCCAACTCCATGGATGGCCATCTCAAAACAACCAACAGAGCACAAAAAACAACTATCGTGTTACATAACAAGAACAAACAAAACAACACACAAAATAATTCAAAAAAACATACATCTTTCAGCTATGTATTCAGGCAACATTTCAGGCATAGGCCCAAGATACTGTCCATCGATAGAAGATAAAGTTTTTAAATTCGAAAGCAAGGACAGCCATCAAATATTTATAGAGCCTGAGGGTATTAACAAAGACCTGGTATACCCAAACGGAATCTCAACAAGCCTACCAAAGACAGCTCAAGAAGACTTTATATACTCAATTTTAGGCATGGAAAACTCCTTAATAGAGGAATATGGTTATGCGGTTGAATACGACTTTATTGATCCTAGATCCATAAAACCATCAATGGAAACAAAATTCTTTAAAAACTTTTATTTGGCCGGACAGATAAACGGAACAACAGGATACGAGGAAGCCGCGGCACAAGGTTTGATGGCAGGAGCCAACGCAGCCAACAGCATAAAACAAAAAGAACCCTTAATTCTTGAAAGAAGCGAAGCTTATATAGGGGTTTTGATTGATGACTTAACTACACACGGGGTGACAGAGCCTTACAGAATGTTTACCAGCAGAGCAGAGCACAGACTTATGTTGAGCCAAAACAATGCCGAGCAAAGGCTCTTAAAAATTGCACAAAGAGCCGATCTTGTCTCCACGAAACGAGCTGACAACTTTGATGCAAAAGAAAAGATATATCAAAAGTATCTAGAAACAAAAATACTGAACAAAAAAATTAAAACATATACAAACCTAGACAACGAGCAGATAGAACTAAAAGAAAAAACATCCATAGGAACGGTTTTAAAAAGAACAGACGTTTCAAAAGAAAACATAATAAAAATATCNGAAACAAAAAACAGCGACCTGCACCTGTTAAACAGAGCCATGGTGGANATAAAGTACAGCGGATACATAGATAAACAAAAAAGAGAAGTTGCGAAAAACAAAAAACAAAACTTAAAAGAAATACCTTTAAACATGAAGTACTCATCNATAACNGGCCTTTCAAACGAGGTCAAAGAAAAGTTAAATAAATCACTTCCAACCACAATTGGGGCAGCCGCAAGAATTGAGGGGGTTACACCAGCGGCCATTAATTTAATTCTCGTCCACATTAAAAAAGCAGAACTTCAGTCTTTAAATGCTTGATCTTAAGCTAACAGTAAGCCAAAAGGGGCAGGTAGACCTATTTGTAAAAGAAGCTTTTCACTACAACAAAACACATAACCTTTTTGTCAGAGATTCGGTAGACGCAATATATAACAAAGACATTAAAGACTGCTGGCCAGTTTTGGAACACATAAACAAAAACGAAAAAGTGCTAGATATTGGCACAGGGGCAGGGTTCCCAGGCCTGCTAATAGCAATAGCAAAACCAGGCGCAGAGGTGACACTTGCCGAGTCAAATAAAAAGAAAACATATTTCTTAAAAAAAACCATCAAAAAACTTGCGCTTACAAACGTTAAAGTAGAAGAGAGCCACATCACAAACAAAACACCCATAGGCCCTTTTACCCTAATTACAGCAAGAGCGTTTTCACACACACAAAACATAATAAACATTTGCAATCCCATGCTTGAGCCAGGAGGGACATACTTGCTGCTAAAAGGAAAAGAGGTAAAAATAAATGAAGAGATACAATCTATAAACAAAAAAGAACACAAGTGTGAAATAATCAAAGTTAAAAATAAATATGAAGAGAGACATATTCTCCTGATTAAAAAAGCAAATTGAACAAAATTATAGCCATAGCAAATCAAAAAGGCGGGGTTGGCAAAACCACAACAGCTGTTAACCTTGCAGCAAGCCTTGCAGCCACTAAAAGAAAAGTTCTTCTTATAGATCTTGACCCCCAAGGTAACGCAACAACGGCAGCTGGCATTAAAGAAGAAAACCCAAACACTTTATATGAAATTTTTTTTGAAAATGTTTCCATCAATGACAGCATTTATTCAAGCTCTAGCGGTTACGAAATTCTTCCTGGCGGACAGGACCTCTTGGCTTTAGAGGTGGGTATACGAAACCAAGACCAGCAACAGTTTTTAGCCAAAACAATACAAAACTTAAAAACAGAATTTGATTACACCATAATAGACACACCACCAACCCTTAATCAATTAACAATAGAAGCATTGTTTGCTGCATCAGGCACTTTAATACCACTTCAGTGCGAGTATTATTCGCTTGAAGGAGTATCTGGTCTTATAGACACCATTCAGTCACTTTCAAATAAAAACCTTTCATCAAACAGAGTTTTGGGTATTATTAGAACCATGGTTGATATGCGAAATAATTTAGCAAAAGAAGTGTCTGAGGAACTAGAAACTCATTTTCCCAGCGTACTGTTCAACACAATAATCCCAAGAAACATTAAACTCGCAGAAGCACCAAGCCACGGAGTTGCAGCTCTTCAATACATGCCTAATTCATATGGAGCAAAATCTTATCTAGCGCTTGCTGGTGAGTTAATTAGAAGGGTAGAAAATGTCTGATAAAAAAGCTTTAAACAGAGGATTAGATGCCCTGCTTGGATCAACTCAAGGAACCCCTCAGCGAGCTGTAAAAGAAATACAAATCACAGAAATATCCCCAGGAAGATTTCAACCAAGACAAGATTTCAATGAAGAAAAAATAGCAGAACTCTCTAGTTCTATTAAAAAACACGGAGTGCTTTCACCAATTCTTGTTAGAGAAATTGGTTTGAATGCATTTGAGGTTATTGCAGGGGAAAGGCGTCTTCGAGCTTCAAAAATTGCTGGTTTAGAATCAATTCCTTGTTTAGTTGATCAAAAAGAAGACCAAAATGCTCTTGAGGCAGCCCTTATAGAAAACCTACAAAGAGAAGACTTAAATTCGGTAGAAGAAGCTCGTGGTTATGATAGATTAAAAAGAGAATTTGGCTTAACACAAGAAGAGGTTGCTGGTGCAACCGGAAAAGCAAGAAGCACGATTGCTAACTCTTTGCGACTTTTAGCACTCCCAACTCCTGTTCTTGAGCTTTTAGCGCAAGGAAGTTTAGAAAAAGGCCATGCAAAACTTTTAGTTTCTCTTGATCCTGATAAAGCGCTTAATCTTGCAAAGCAAATTATTGATTCAAATCTAACTGTAAGAGAAGCACAAAACCTCACCTCTAAAAAACCAAACAAAAGTCCCACAAAATCCAAATCAAAAGATCTTTTAAACATTGAGCAAGAAATGTCCGAAGGGTTTGGACACAAGGTTGAAATTGATGCCAAAAATAAAAAAACAGGCAAAGTTTTAATACATTATTCAACTGCGGAAGAGCTAGAAAACATTATAAGTAAATTAGTCTAATTTAAAGACTTAAATAGCTTGTTCTTCAAGCGTTATCTTTCTATAATTCTCGCCAATACATTAAAAAAAATACGAATCTTTTGAACAGCCTTCTCAATACACTTTTTAACAATAAAAATCTAACAATTATTGCTTCATTGGCGCTGTTAATAGCTGGCTCATTTTCAAATAATTTATTTATTATTGCGCCGGCAGCCTATTTTCTAGCTTTAGCTTTAGCTTATGCAATAGGTGGAAGGATTTCTGACCAAGGCCTTAACGTAGCATACAGCTGGTCAGTTAAATGGGTTTTATTTGTGGTATTTTTGTACTTAACAGGACTATATCTAAGGGATGCATTTGTTTATGCAATGTTCTCATTTATTTTAATCAATATTACATTGAGTCCAATGTCATTTATTTCACAAAACAAGGTAACAACCTAATGGCCAAAGATGTAATGACCACAGAGTCATATATTAATCACCATTTAACAAACCTTACATGCGGCAAAACTCCTGATGGCTGGACCTGTGATCCTTACAAAGTTGATCAAATGAGCTTTTGGGCATTTCATGTTGATTCTCTTTTTTGGTCGATATTTCTTGGAGCTCTTTTTATCCTATTTTTTAAGTTAGCTATGCCAAAAAATATAAGCGCAAACTCAGCCCCAACAGGGATGCAAAATTTTGTGGAAATGTGTATAGAGTTTGTCGAAGATAATGTTCAATCCCTTTTTGGTTCTGTAAAAAATACCCTAATAGCACCACTTGCACTAACCGTATTTGTTTGGATTTTATTAATGAACTTAATGGATCTTATACCGGTTGATTTTTTACCAGTTTTAGCTGGTCACATTGCTTATGCTGTGGCGGGATCTGGAGCAGATGGAAGTGGAGTGGCATGGATTACTAGCCCGGATTCATTTTATTTTAAAGTTGTCCCCACTACTGATCCTAATATAACGCTTGGAATGGCATTTGCTGTTTTTATTCTAACTATTTATTACAGTATTACAGTAAAAGGGTTTAAAAACTTTATTGCTGAGCTAACCCTGCATCCTTTTGGAAAATGGTTAATTCCAGTCAATTTTGTCCTAGAAATGGTTAATTTTATAGCTAAACCAATTTCATTAGGATTGAGACTTTTTGGAAATTTATATGCAGGTGAGATGATATTTATTTTAATTGCATTGATGCTATTTTTTAGTAGCATACCGGTAGGCATGCTCGGATTTGGTTTGCATTTAATTTGGGCGCTTTTCCACATATTAATTGTGGCATTGCAGGCATTTATATTTATGGCGTTAACTATTGCTTATTTAGCAATGGCGCATGAAACAGAGGAACATTAATCCTCAACTTAAAGGAGAAAGAAAATGGAAGGTATAGAAGTATTAGCAGCAGGAATTACCATGGGTCTTTCAGCTATTGGAGCTGGGATTGGTGTGGGAATCTTAGGAAGTAAGTTTATTGAAGGAATAGCGAGACAACCAGAACTAGCACCCTTTCTACAGGGTCGATTTTTTCTAATGATGGGACTAACGGATGCTGTGCCTATGATTGGTGTTGGTCTTGGCATGTACATGTTATTTGCGCTGTAATAGCAACAATAGTTAAAGCATGAATATAAACGCAACCTTACTTGCTCAAGCAATTGTTATGATTGTTTTTGTAGCTATATGTTGGAGGTATATATACCCACCAATACTATCAGTGATGCAAGAAAGAGAGAAGAAAATATCTGATGGGCTGGAAGCAGCAAAAAAAGCAGATGACTCTTTGGAAGAAGCTCAGCTTGCATTTAATCAAGAGCTAGATAAAGCAAAAGCAGAAGCAGCAGAGTTAATTGATAAAGCTAACCAAAGGGCTTCCCAAATAGTTGGTGATGCTAAAGGCAAAGCTCAAGATGAGGCTGAGAAAATACTAGCCTCAGCATCAAAGACTATTGAAAATGAAACCAATAAAGCAAAAGAAGAATTAAAGTCACAGATGTCAGAAATTATTATTGATACAACTCAAAAAATCTTGGATCAAGAAATTTCATCTGAAAAACACGATGACCTTCTAAAAAAAGCAGCTGCGGAACTCTAGAAATGATTGAACTCACCTCATTAGCCAGACCATATGCGAAAGCAATATTTTCTGCCGCTTTAGAGGCGGGCGAAGTTAATTCTGTTGAAAGTGAACTGAACCTTCTAGGCCAAGCTATTCAAACAGAGCAAATCAATAAAATTATAGAAAACCCAGAACTCTCTAAAACAGAAACAGCAGCAAAGCTAATTAGTGTTTTTGAAGTAGAGCTATCAAGCTTGTCCAAGCGTCTTATAAATGTATTAGCAGANAATGGCAGATTAAATCTCCTTNATGCCATTTTTGAAATATATCAAGACCTTCTGCAAGAGCACAACAATCAAAGCTCTATAGAGGTTGTTGTGGCTTCAGAACCAAGTGATGAATCGAAAGAAAATATTATTAACAAACTTCAAGCCTTGCATGGAGCAAGTGCAAACATTAACTTTAAAGAAGATGCCTCTATAATGGGCGGCATGTTTTTAAAGGTTGGTGATGAAACTTTAGACCTTTCCATCAAAGGAAGAGTTAAAAAACTAGTAAACCAATTAAATTTTTAAGGTGAAAAAATGAGTCAATTAAATCCATCTGAAATCTCAAGCGTCCTAAAAGACAAAATAGCAGGCTTAGATTTATCTGCAGAAAGAAAAAATGAGGGCATTATCGTTAGTATTTCTGACGGTATTGTTCGTATACATGGCATGGGTGATGTTATGTATGGTGAATTAATAGAATTTGAAAACGGAACGCTAGGTTTAGCGCTTAACTTAGAGCAAGACTCAGTAGGAGCTGTTGTTCTAGGTGATTATTTAGAGCTTATCGAGGGGCAAAAAGCTCTTTGTACAGGCAGAATTTTAGAAGTTCCAGTTGGTGAGGCTTTATTAGGAAGGGTTGTTAATACTCTTGGAGCCCCTATTGATGGAAAGGGCGAAATTAAAGCAGAAGCAACTGCACCTGTTGAGGTTGTTGCTCCTGGCGTTATTGCTCGTCAATCTGTAGATCAACCGGTTCAAATAGGACTAAAAGCTATTGATGCCATGGTTCCAATTGGCAGAGGTCAAAGAGAACTAATTATTGGCGACAGACAAACAGGAAAAACAGCTGTAGCCATCGATGCGATCATTAATCAAAAAGGCACCGGTGTTAAGTGCATTTATGTTGCGATTGGCCAAAAACAATCCACGGTTGCAAACGTAGTTAAAAAATTAGAGGAATACGGGGCAATGGAGCATACAACAGTTGTATCAGCTTCTGCTTCAGACCCAGCTCCCATGCAATATTTATCTGCATATGCTGGTTGTTCAATGGGAGAATACTTTAGAGATAAAGGCGAAGATGCTTTGATTGTATATGATGATTTATCTAAGCAAGCCGTTGCATATAGACAAGTATCATTGCTTTTAAAACGTCCTCCAGGAAGAGAGGCTTATCCAGGAGATGTTTTCTATCTTCATTCAAGATTGTTAGAAAGNGCAGCGCGAGTTAATGCTGATTATGTTGAAAAAGCAACTGGNGGAAAAGTTAAAGGCAAAACAGGGTCATTAACAGCTCTTCCAATTATTGAAACTCAAGCTGGCGATGTTTCAGCTTTCGTTCCTACTAATGTGATTTCAATTACCGATGGCCAGATCTATCTTGAGACTGAATTATTTAATTCAGGAATACGACCTGCTATTAATGCAGGCTTATCTGTTTCAAGGGTTGGGGGATCAGCACAAACTAAAATCATGAAGAAGTTAGCTGGAGGTGTAAGAACAGCCCTAGCTCAATATCGTGAATTAGCAGCTTTCTCTCAGTTTGCTTCAGACTTAGATGATGCGACAAAACAACAGCTTGCAAATGGACGAGCTTTTACTGAACTTTTAAAGCAGAAGCAATTTGCACCTATGTCAGTTGCTCAACAAGCATTGAGTTTATTTGCTGCAGACAGAGGTTATTTATCTGATGTCGATGTAGATAAAATTCTAGCTTTCGAGGAAGCGCTACATGGTTATTTAACAGCAGAGAAAGGTGATCTTGAAAAGCAAATCAATGATACAGGCGACTGGGATGATGATATTGAAAAGCAGTTTACCGATCTTGTTGAATCATTTAAAAAAACACAAACCTTTTAATTAGATAAGACATGGCAAACACAAAAGAAGTAAGAAATCAGATTGCGAGTATTAAAGGCACTCAAAAGATTACTTCGGCTATGGAATTGGTAGCGGCAAGCAAAATGAAAAAAACTCAAGACGGCATGCTTGAGGGCAGGCCTTATTCAGAAAAAATTAAAGATGTTATAGCTCATATTGCAACGTCAAGTTCAGAATATTCACATCCTTTTTATGAAGAAAGAACTCCTAAAAAAGCTTGCTTCATTATTGTTTCATCAGACAAAGGGCTTTGTGGCGGCTTAAATATCAACTTATTTAAAAATGTTATCGCCAAATCGGCTGAATTGAATGCACAAGGCATTGAATCTTGTTTTGCTTTAATAGGATTAAAGTCAGCAGCTTTCTTTAAAAGTATTGGTGGCGAAGTTGTAGCAAAAGCTGAAAAGCTAGGCGACAAACCAAACCCTGATGACCTTATAGGGCTAACAAAAGTAGTTTTAGACTTGCATAAAAATGGAGACATCGATCAAGCCTATCTTTGTTCAAATTCATTTGTAAATACTATGACACAGCAACCAACAGTTGAAAGATTAATACCACTTCCAGCCATTGAACAAGATGCTTTAGCCTCAACTCATTGGGACTATATATATGAGCCGGAAGCTAAGGAATTATTAGAGGGACTCTTAACAAGATACATAGAGTCTTTAATTTATCAGGCAGTAGTAGAAAATAATGCCTGCGAACAGGCAGCAAAAATGATCGCCATGAAGAATGCAACAGATAATGCAGGCGATTTGATCAAAGAATTAGAACTTTTATATAACAACGTAAGACAGGCAGCTATCACGCAAGAACTTTCAGAGATAGTTGGCGGCGCATCAGCAGTTTAAGGAGAAAAATATGAGTAACGGGTTAATTACACAAATTATTGGAGCGGTTATCGATGTTGAATTCGAAAAGACCAATGTTCCTAGGGTATACGAAGCATTAACTATTGAAGAAACTGGAACAGTTTTAGAAGTTCAGCAACAACTTGGCGATGGAGTTGTCAGAACTATTGCCATGGGTGTTACAGAAGGCTTAAAAAGAGGCTTAAATGTTTCAAGAACCAACGCGCCAATCTCAGTGCCTGTTGGAGAAGAGACTCTTGGAAGAATCATGGATGTTCTAGGAAATCCTATTGATGAAAGAGGGCCAATTGGCGAGAAAGAAAAAATGCCTATCCACAGAAAGCCTCCTACCTATACAGAGCTAGCAGCCTCTAATGATTTGCTTGAAACAGGTATTAAAGTTATTGATCTTATGTGTCCTTTTGCTAAAGGTGGAAAGGTTGGACTCTTTGGTGGTGCTGGTGTTGGTAAGACAGTTAACATGATGGAATTAATTAATAACATTGCAACAGAGCATTCAGGACTATCAGTATTTGCTGGAGTTGGAGAGAGAACAAGAGAAGGAAATGATTTCTACTTCGAGATGCAGGAATCCGGAGTTGTTAATGTTGAAAAACCTTTAGAGTCTAAAGTAGCCATGGTCTATGGCCAAATGAATGAGCCTCCAGGAAATAGACTAAGAGTAGCTTTAACAGGATTAACGATGGCTGAAAAATTCAGAGATGAAGGCAGAGACGTGCTTTTATTTATTGATAATATTTATCGTTACACTCT
>JGI24540J26637_10001370_pt1 | contig 10685 bp, 8 predicted proteins | sample NorSeaMetagenome_FD_26637 | JGI IMG/M metagenome (IMG submission 26637) | reverse complement strand
AGCAACCGCGGTGGCGATCTAACTAAGTTCGGCAAGGAGTTCCTCCATGCTTCTGTACTTGGTAAAATCACTGGCAAAGGCTGGGACACTAAGTTTGCTCAAGACCTTAAAGAAAAAGTAGGTGTTCAGTTTGACACTAACGCTGGTACTTTAGATACTATCGTTTCAACTACTTTTGAAGAAGAAGTTAAACTTAACCAACGTGTTGCTCAGTTATTTAAAGAGCTACAGGTTAACTCTGGTGCAACTGTACTTCCTTTGATGGATGACACTAACCTTGCAACATTCTCTGCAGGCGGAATTGGTAACGGTATCTTAGAAAACCGTACCCAAGTAGCTGCTAACGAGTTTGAGTTACGTGAAGTAACTGCACTTGCTAAGCGTCTTATCTCTGGTACTTATATTGCTGCTGATACTGACGAGCAAGTTGTTGTAACTATCTTGCCAATGATCTTGTCTGCTCTAGCTCGTGCTCACGCTCGTGCAATTGATGGCGCTTTCACTATTGGTAATGCTTCAATCGTAGGTCTTTGTGGCGGTGCTGGTACTGACGGATCTGGTTCTTTCTTAGCTGCTGATTCTGCTTCTGTAACTGACTTAGCTGTTAACGGTTCTGCGAACCTTACTGCTGCTATGCTTATGTCTGCTCGTGGCGAAATGGGTAAGTATGGTATCAATCCTGCTGACGTTGCTTACATCGTCAACATGGAAGAGTACTACAACCTAGTAAATGATCCTGCTTTCTCTGATATCAGTGAAGTTGGTTCTGACATAGCTGCTAAAGTACAAGGTACCATGGGATCTGTTTACGGTTCTCCTGTTGTTATCTCTGATCACTTTGCACGTGCTGCTAACAAGACTGCTGCTATCGCTGTTAACGTTCACAACTACGTTGTGCCACGTTTGAAAGGTGTTGGTATTGAAAGTGAATATGAGACTGCAAATCAGCGTACTGCTATTGTAGCTGCTCAATCACTTGGATTCACCGAGCTTTATGCTGGCGCTACTGGCGACCTTCCTTCAGTTCGTATTGAATACGCTGCATCTTAATTGTAGAAGAGTAATAAAACTTGGGGGTTCGCCCCCGAGTTTTTACTAATGGACTTATGACCTTATGGCAAATTTAATAACTTTAGACGAATACAAGACTTCCGAGAAGATCGAAAGTACGAAGGAAGACGCTCGTCTCAATACTATTATAACGTCCGTGAGTCAATTAGTAAAAACTTATTGTAACAATACATTTGTAGACTACAAAACTACAAATAAAACAGAATACTTTAATAACCACTATAGTGTTACTTCTATCCAATTGTCTGAAAGCCCACTACTCACCGTAGTCTCTGTGAAAGAGCGCACGGGTATAGCGGAGGCATACAAAACATTAGTTGTTAATGTTGACTATTATGTAGACCTTGGAACTGACAGTATCTTTAGATCTAACGGTGCAAATGGATACACTCCTTTCCCTATGGGACCGGGCGCTGTAGAAGTCGTATATACAGCAGGCTATACAACTTGCCCCGCAGACCTACAGCTAGCAGTAAGTGATTTAATTACTTATTACCATAAAGATGAGCACAAAGCTCGTCAAACTATGCAGGGCGCAAGTATACAAAACAATACTTCTTCTAGCCAACGTAATAACGTAGCGTTCCCAGACCACATTAAACGAGTCTTGGATCTTTATAAGAACTTCTAAATGTCTAGACCTAAACTTACACAGTTTTTAAAAAAACTAAAGACAGAGCTAAGAAAAAATTCTAAGTTTAGAGCAGAGACCGGTGATGTAGCGCAGAACACGTTTTACTACTCCCCCAAAGAGCTACAAGAAGCCTTAAAAACTGAATTTGAGTTTAGAAAAATAGAGCACTTAATAGCACCCGGCACAGAGTTAAATGCGTGGATAAAAAGACAAACAGAGAGGCTGTTAACACACCTTAGGGGAAAGTATAAAAACGAATTTAAAGATAGAAAGTACGAAATGAAAGGAAACCAGCATTTTATGATGGTAACTTTACAGAGCGAGATTAATCCTAAAAGTAAAGCAGGGAATCCGTATAATAACTTTGTATCATTAAGAAAGCTATATAAAGAGGAAATGGATAAATTTGCAGTCGCTCTCGCTCAAAAATGTTCTGATCTAGGTGAGAAACTTCTTCAAACAAAGAATGAAAATGAAGAGTTTAAAAAAACTGGAAAATTCAATCCTGCGAATAATAAAAGAGTAGTAGGTACTAAGGAAGTAGAATTAGGTAGTCATCTTGTAGAAGGGGGACATGATAAAGGTTATGAAATCTATGAATCAAAATTACAAAAATCTTTAGCCTCTGCGTTTAACGACGAATACCCTAGACGAGTTAGTAGAAAAGTATTAAACGCTGATCTTAAAAAACTTGGGCTTGATGTATCTATGGAGCGAGATGATACAACAGGCGAGTACTATTTTAGAATGCAGTCCCTTGTTGATAATAGAGCAGGCGGAACTATATCAGCCAAAGCATCTCAAGACTTTAATAAACAACTAGAAGAAGCATTAATAAAATTGGATGGAGACAACCAAAGTATTTTAAAGTTGCAGGGCTCTCCTTCCATGTTAGACATGAAAATGGATGATACTGCAATAACACTACTAAAGCCTTTTGAGGGCAAAAAGAACATAAAGGTTACAAAACCTAAAAAACCTAAAAAGACGAAGAAAAAGCCAATAAAAAATAAGGCTAAAGTTAAAGCTAAAAAGTCGCCTATGTCTATTACAGCAGTGGCGGTACGCAAAATTAACCTTAGCAAAGCTAAGTCCCAGAGACGAAAAAAAGGTGGTGGAGGTACTTCTTTTAACCCACTACAAATAGTAGCTCTAATAAATAAAGAATTACCAGATACTGTTGAAAAGAATATGACGGAACCCCGACTTGTTAGTAGATCAGGTAGATTTGCAAGCAGTGTTCGAGCTACTGATGTAGTTAAAACGCCTCAAGGTTTTCCTAGTGTTGGTTATACTTATCAGAGAAATCCATATCAGATTTTTGAGGATGGCATGGGAAAAGAGCCTTGGGCAAACGGACAAAGAGACCCTCGACAATTAATTGATCAGTCTATCCGAGAAATTGCAGTAAGGTTCGCGCTCGGCAGATTATACACTAGGAGACTTTAATGGCTACAAGAGATTACACTACAAGACGCCTAGGTATAATAGAGGCTCTAGTAAACAAACTAAAGGATATTAATGGCTCAGGTGCTTTTTTATCTAATGTAAACGAGAACGTATCCCCTCGTTTAAAGTTTTGGGATGAGGTGGAGGAGTTTCCTGCAATTCACCTGAATGCTGGCTCTGAGACAAGGGAGTATCAGGGCGGTGGTTATAAAGACAGATTTCTATCTGTAACGGTTCGTTGCTATGTACAATCGGAAGACGCAGTACTAGCACTAGACGAATTGTTAGAGGATGTAGAAACAGTTCTAGAAGAAAACTCTAAATTAACGTATAAGGATCGCAATAACGCTGATCAATATACACAACAGATCACAATTGTTAGTATTGATACTGATGAAGGTGTACTAGAACCCATGGGTGTAGGTGAAATGCTCATTGAGGTTCGATATTAGAAAATGCAGGCACGAGCAAAAGTTCACGTCCTAGCCTTTTCAAGATAACATAGGAGATTTACTATGGCTGATACATTATTTTTTAGCAGAGACACCAAAGTCTACGTCGCACCCTTGAATGCCGCAGGTGCCGAAGTAGCTGGAGCTATTTGGGAAATTCCAGTTTTGGATGGTTTCTCATTCTCACAAGCAACAAACAGTTCAGAGATTACTTTGAACGAAATGGAAGCATCAGGTGGCGGAAGCCGTCGTGGTCGCAAGATGTTTAACGACTCTTATGCTCCTGCAGAGTGGAGTTTTTCTACTTATACACGACCTTTCAAAACAACTGCAGGTTATGCAGCAGGTGGAGCAGACAACTTGTCCGGAAACGACCATGCAGTAGAAGAATGCCTATGGGCTATGATGGTTGGTAATGCTGGTGCAGGGTATACCGTACCTACTGCAAGTGCAACTTCTGCGTGGGCTCAAGGCCTGACTCAAACTGCCGCAAGCGGGGGCGTTCCAAAGCATTTAGCTATTGACTTTGCTGATTCTAACACTTCTACTTTGGGTACTGCAAACATTTACTTTGTACTAGGTAAAACAGGTGAAACTGCAACTACTTACAAGATTGCAAATTGCTGTATAAACGAAGCTTCAATGGATTTTGATATTGATGGCATCGCTACTATTGCATGGTCTGGTATGGGTACTATTATTACTGAAGCAAGTGCTCCAACTGCAAGTCGTTATGAAGCAATTGGGTCTACTACTAACTTTATTCGTAATCGTCTTACTCAGCTTGTTATGACTACTGCTGATGATCACTTGTTATCAAGTGGCGAAAGTGCTGATGGCGATAGTGATGCAGAGACTTATGCTCTAACTTTGACTGGTGGTAATATTACTATCTCTAACAACATGACGTTTTTGACCCCTGAGACACTCGGTGTAGTTAACCAGCCTTTAGGTCATGTAACTGGAACTCGTACTATTGGTGGAAGCTTTACTTGTTACCTCAACTCTACTGCTGATTCTAGCATGGATTTATTCGAGCGTATTATTGAAGATAGTGATACTATTACTAATAAGTTTGATCTTAGCTTTAAAGTTGGTGGTGCAGCCGCTGTTCCTCGTGTTGAGTTCGACATGGCAGCTTGTCACTTAGAAGTACCAACTCACTCTATTGATGATGTGATCTCTTTAGAAGTTAATTTCCATGCTCTAGGCACAGATATTAGCTCTACTGACGAAATCGCTATCAAGTATATAGGTGCGTAAAAAAAGTTCTTGACATTTCTGGTCGATTCGACTATACTATGTAATAAGAAAAGTAAAGGGGCTCTTTCTGAGTCCCTTTTGCTATGCGGAGAAAAATGGCTACTTATAATTTTTTAAAACAGGCGGAAGTCTATGTAGTAGTCGGAAGCGCCTCTGCAGTTAGACTGGACGTAACCAGTAATATAAGTTTTAGTCAAACTTTTACGGATAAAACATATCCGCAAAAGACGTTACATGAGCAACATAAGATGCACGATGCCTCTAATATAAAAAAGGCTAATCCTGCAGATTTTGAGTTCACTATACCTGCACTTACGCAAAATACTTTAGATACAATCTTTAATTTGTTAGTAGACTATAAGACTGATACTAATACACTAAATACTTTTACTTTATTTATAAAATTACCAAATGATATTTACAAGCTAGAAAACTGTGTTATAACTAATGGGACATTCCTAATTGAGAAACTAGAGAACCTCAAGTTAACAGTATCTGGCCAAGCAACAAAGCTAACAAGAGGAGCATCTTTAACTGCAAGTTCAACGCGCGGCACAAGAACTCCTCAAACTATAGAGCACTTAACAGTGTCTATAGACGGTACTTCCCTTACTGAAGGGATATACAACTGCTCTGTGGAACTCCAAAATGAGATAGACTGGAATCCATACGAAACTGTCAACGATGCACTAGATGTTACTAACGCAACCACATCTATGTACCCCTCTAGTTTTACTCTAAAAAAGAGAATATTGTCTGGCTCTGTTGGGCAGTACGTTCTTAGCAATTTTAACAGCGATGTACAATCTTGGAAAACAGGAGTGCCTATCGTAATTAAAGCAGGAAAGTCAGCAACACAAGGTTTTCAGTTTAATTTATTAAACTGTAGCTTTACAAATAGAAACAATGTTGCAGATGTATTTACGCAGTCTTATGACTGGAAAATGAATGACAACCCTACTGATCTGGGTGATGGAACATCAACAAGTAGATCATATATAACTCATACACACACTTAATAAGGAATAAAACAATGGATTTAAAGAAATTAATGGTCGACACCAAAAATGTTTGGGTAGACTTTCCGGGACTTCCGGGATTTGAAGTAGAAGTTGCGAATCTTTCGCGAAAAGAATTAACCGGACTTCGTAAGAAGTGTACTACTACTAAGTTTGATCGTAAGACACGACAACCAGTCGAAAAGCTCGACGAAGAGAAGTTTGTAGTAGAGTTCACTCACGGAGTAGTTAAGAATTGGAAAGGATTAACCCTTGAACACCTCGAGACCTTACTACTGGTAGATATTGAAGGAAAAGACCCTAAACAAGAGCTAGAGTACACAGATGAAAATGCTGAAACTCTTGTCAGTTCATCAACCGAATTTGACACATGGCTCAATGAGGTAGTCTTTGATCTGGATAACTTTCGTAGTAAGCCAGAAGCAGGAGCTATTACAAAGGCTGGAAAGGTTCCTCAAGAACAGTGATTCAAAAATGACGCGAGAGCGTTACTTTAAAATGTGCGAACAACTAGATAAAGAGCCTGTTGAAGATGAGATACCTCCTGACTGGGAGGATTTTCCAGAGATAGTAGTAGATGCTATAAATACTTTTCAAAACTTACGCGACTTTATAGTTGCTGATATAGGGTATTTAGGAAAAGATTTTACAAACTTGCCTTACTATATAGAAATATATGACATACAAGATACAGAACTATTTTTAGAGATTCTAACCACGTTAGAGTCAAGGGCTATAGACCAATCTCAGAAAGCACTAAAAAGAGAGAGGGATAAGCTAAAGAGAAAGCACTAGTGGCTAATAAGATTAAGGTAACGTATACAGTTAAAGAAGACGGAAGCCTAGGTAAGATTAAGCAAGGAGCTGAACAAGCTGCTGCATCTACTGATAAGGCCTCTAAGTCTAGTGAGCGTTATAGTAAGCGAAATAAAGGCGTAGCTGGCGCAACCTCTAACAGTACAAAAGCTTTTTCAAAAATGACCACAGGCATAGAGGGAGGATTAGTTCCTGCTTATGCAACTCTTGCTGCCCACGTATTTGCGGTTACTGCCGCTTTTGGGCTATTTCGGCGCAATGCCGCGATTGAGCAACTTAATCAAGGCTTGATATTCACAGGACGTGCAGCAGGTAATAACTTGCCTTTAATTGTTCAAGGTCTTCAAGATATCACAGACGGCGCTGTCTCAGCAGCCGACGCCATGAGAGCAACCGCTCTAGGCATTTCAGCAGGATTCGATCAAAGCCAAATAGAAGGACTTACTAGAGTAGCGAAAGGGGCTTCGCAAGCTCTTGGTAGAGACATGACAGATGCTCTTGATAGACTTACTCGTGGTGCAGCTAAATTAGAGCCTGAAATTCTCGATGAATTAGGTATCATGGTACGTCTGGACACAGTAACAAAAGACTATGCGGCTGCTCTCGGTAAAACATCTGCTGAGCTTACTCAGTTTGAAAGACGCATGGCATTTACAAATGCTATTATTGAACAGGGTGAAGATAAGTTTGGTAACTTGACAGTGGCTTTAGACGTAAATCCTTTCGATAAACTTGCAGCTACTTTTGATAACTTTATAAAAATATTTGTTGGAGGTATAAATAAGCTAGCAGGCCCTATAGTTGGCTTCGTAGCTTCGAGTATACCTATGCTAGTCGGTAGTATGCTTTTATTAGGAACTTCTGTAATTAAAATGATGATACCTGCTTTAACCGCAGGAGGAGCAGCAATGGCTACTCAAGCTGCATCTGCTGCTGCAAATGCACGTGCTCAATTAGGTGCTTTAACTGTATTTAAAGGTGCTCCCGCAATATATAGTAGTCTTGCGCAAGCAGTAGCGTCAGGCAATGCCACTATGGCACAAAAACAACAATTAATTGCTAGCCTTCAAAAGTCTGAAGCAGGTCATCAGAGAACTATGGCGGCTTCACTAAAGGCACATACAGCTGAAGGTGTTGTATATAAACAGAAAGTTATAACTCTACATCAAGTACAACACGCGATGATGCTTGTAACAGCCGCTACTGCTTTAGATGCAGAAGCCACACTATTACATACCAGAGCTACAGTAATGGATTCAGCAGCATCCGGTCAGTTAGCGTTAACATTACAAGGTCTTGTGATGGTATGGGCAGAAGAAATTCTTGCCACTCAAACAGCTACAGCTGCCAACGGAATTTTTGCTCGCTCCTTAGCAATGATAGGCACTGTAGCAAAATTAACAGCCTTTAGTCTAAAAGCTTTGGGTGTTACTGTTATGAGTTGGCTTCCTTGGATAGGTTTAATAACTATGGCTGTAATGGCACTCATATCGGTATTTAAAACGACCCAGCCTATTGATAAGTGGAAAGATACTTTTGCAGATGCTCAAGACCGTTTTGACGAATTTCCCAATATAATTGAACAGTTAAATGTAGCTTTAGACGCCTCAGGAGGTCATATAGAGTCATTTGGACTATCTATTGCTGTTACCTCAGGTCTTATGGGTCAGTTAAAAACACAAATGCACGACTTCATACAGCTAGAGCAAAAGACTGAAAGAACAGAGCTTGCCAGAGCAAAGACTGCTTCACGACTAGCAATAGAAGCAACCGAAGCTGCTAAAGCCAAGTTAGCCTTAATACCAAAAGATCCTAACGCTGGTAGGGCTAAGTCGATTGTATTCGACAAGAATGATGCCAATCAAAGTCTCTTACCTGACCCTCATTATGACGCCCGCGTTGCGGCGATAAGAGAACAAGACGAAGCTTATAGAGACACTCTAGCAGCAGCAACAGCGCTAGCCGCCGCTCAAGAAGCTATGGGCATATTAGACCCTAAAACCTATGAAGGTATTATGCTGACTTTGATTGAAGGCCAGCAGGCATTTGAGGAAATGGCGTCTAGAAAAGATATTGGGAAGGATGAACTACAGTTTATAAAAAATCAACAAGCAGGTGTAGAAGGAATGCTTGAAAGGTTAAGGGTAATTGGCAAGATGACTGATGATGTGGCTAAAGCAGACGCTATATTAGAGCTTGGAGAGGATTTTGGTATATTATCTGATAGGGCAATGGGAGTACAAAATTCTTTTGAGGGCGCAGGCAAGATAGTATCTGAAGTGTCTGCTCTTTTCGCTACAGCAAAGAGTAGAACAGGTGCCTTTAATGGAGAGCTTACAACAATGGATAAAGCTCTAAATATGATTAATACCGGAGCAGACTTTGATACAATCCTAGAACAGTATAAAGAAGTCTTTGATTTATTTGGTATTGATACTACAGGTAGTATAGCCGATGCGACTAATGAGTTTAGAGTACTACACGGAGAATTTAGTGCCTTTGCTCAAGAAGTAAAGAATCAAGGAATGTATGATGAAGCACTGTCACAAAGACTACTGGAAGGTGCTACCGATCACCAAAAGATTTTATTAAAGCAAGAACGAGCTAAAGAAGTTCTAGCACACAAAGAAGAAGCACTAAGATTAGCCACGATTATGGGAGTAGACGTAGAGAAGGCTAAACTTGCTGTTTTAAAAGCGCAGACGAAAGAAAAACAACTTCAGATTGACAGATTTAAAAACTATGGCGATCAGATGAGAGACGCAGGAGCTGGAGAAGGTGCAAGCCGAGCTCTCGCAGCAGGTGGCGCGGTAGCTAATGCTCAAGCAGGTGTAGATGCAGCCAATAAAACCTCCGATGATTACTTTTCTAGTAACTTTGGCAAAGAGCTAGATCAAGACACTTTGGCTGCCAATGCCAATGCCAAGGATCAAGCGAATACAGTACTTCAACAGGCTCAACAAGCGCAGATGAAAGAAACTATGGCAGGTGTTGCAGCTGACATGGCAAAACTTGGGCCGGAAGGCGCACTTATGTCTTCAGCTATAGGAGGAGCGCTAGCTATGCAGACTGCTTTTAGTACTGCTTTCCAAGTTATGAACGATGACAGTACTTCAACCGCAGATAGAGTGCAAGCAGGACTCGCAGTAGCAGGAGCAGCAATAAATGCACTGGGTTCTATGATGGCCGCATCTTCAGCCGATAAGATTCGAGGAATCGATCAAGAGATTGCCAAAGAGAAACAAAGAGACGGTACTTCGAAAGCAAGTGTGGCAAAAATAGCCCAACTTGAGAAGAAGAAAGAACAAGCAGCTAGAAAAGCTTTTGAAGTCAATAAGAAGATGAAAATGGCTTCTACTGTTATAGCTACTGCATCCGGTGTAATGGCTATGTTAAGTGCTGAACCCCAAGGTCCATGGAATTTTGCTCTTGCAGCAATGGTTGGTGCAATGGGTGCTGCCTCCCTTGCACAAATAGCTGGAACTTCTTTCCAAGGCGGAAGTAGTGCAGCTCCTGCAGCCCCCTCCGCAATAAGCATGGGAGAAAGAAGTAATACTGTAGATCTCGGAAAAGGTAATAATGCAGGCGGAGAGCTTGCTTATATGCGAGGAGCTTCAGGACAAGGAACAGGAGCTACAGACTTTAAGCCTACTCCGGCTTTCGCAGGATATAAAAACAGAGCTTCAGGTGGTTACATTGTAGGAGAGCAAGGACCCGAAGTATTTATGCCGGATACCGCAGGAAGTATTATACCTTCTGGACAAGGTATTGGCGGAAGCACAAACGTAAGTTTCAATATTCAAGCAATAGACGCTTCAGGTGTTGAAGATGTACTAATAGCACAAAAAGGACAAATAATAAGAATGATTAGAGAAGCGGCAAATGAGCACGGTGAGTTCTTTTTAGAGAACGTACGTGAGGAGGCATACCAACAATGAGTATAGCATATCAAACAATACTACCTGATCCGAATAATCCTAT
>JGI24540J26637_10001369_pt1 | contig 10686 bp, 7 predicted proteins | sample NorSeaMetagenome_FD_26637 | JGI IMG/M metagenome (IMG submission 26637) | reverse complement strand
TTTAACTTTTTAACTTATAAAACATACAACAATGAAAAATAAATTTTTAATATTAGTAAGTCTAATCTTGGCATTCACCGTGTCCTGTACAGATGACTTCGATGAAATTAATCAACAGCCAGATGCACTTTCTACATCTGATGTTAGTGCTAAGTTTTTTGTAACTACGTTGCAACAGCAACTATTAAGACCTACAANGGTTCCCCTGTGGTTTGGAGATTTAATTCATCCTGATGGATTTTCTGGTCAAATTGCAAATGGGTATGCTGGATCAGATTGGAATGGTGATTTAGGATGGGTTTACAATAGTTTTTATACAGACCTTGGTTCATGGGATTGGTATGCTGGCTATAACAGTACTTTAACTGCCTATATGAACATAGTTGGTAAAGACGGAGCTTTAGAAAATGAGCAATATTATGCGATTGGACTTATCATGAAAGGATTCTACTATAACCAATTTACAGAGACCCACGGAATGATTCCTTATTCTGAAGCATCTGATCCAAGTATTTCTTTACCAAAATATGATGCTCAATTAGATATTTACAAGGGTATTATTACGGAGTTAGACGAAGCAATTGCCCTCATAGNAACCAATACAATTACTGGAGAAGGAATTGACATGTTAGGAGAAAACGATGTAATATTCAATGGGAATATGCAAAATTGGAAAAAACTAGCCAATAGCTTAAAGTTAAGAATCGCACTTAGAGCTCATGGATCTTCAGGTGAAGACTTCTCTGCAACTGCAGCCTCTGAAGCTATTGCTTCTGGTGTCCTTGCAAATACTAATGCATTATTTACAGCATACGCGGATGAGAAAGACATTTGGGGAGGATCTGCATCCTATGGTGATATTTGGCATAATTTCGCTGGTAGTCGATGGAAAACTACTGAAGCAATGATGAATATTTTAAAAAATAGTAACGATCCAAGATTAACTAAAATTACGAAGCCAAGTGTTGGTGGAACAATTAACATATTGAAACCAACAACTGGTGAAAATGTCCCTCTAATTGCTGACCACGTTAATTTTCTTAAAAGTACTTTAGACAAAGCTGGTCTTGTTCAAGACACAGATTATACGTGGGTAGAAACAGCAACCGATTTGACAATCACAATGCCTGAAAACACTAATTATGTTGGGTTGCCTTCACGATTAAGCGGAAAAATTAAAAGTTACATGAATGGTCAGTTATTTTCTGACCCGTCTGACATCGTAACACAAAAAACAAATGAAGGTAGTCCAATCTTTCCTACAATTTTATTAACAGCTGCCGATTCACATTTTATGATTGCAGAAGCGATTGTTAAAGGATTGGTCTCTGGTGATGCTAATTCTTATTATCAAACAGGATTAACGCACGGGATGAGTTTATGGGAAACAAGTGTAACGGGAGATTTTTCAGCTTCTAATATGGGAACACTAAGTGGTTCTGTGGAAGAAAAACTTGAAAAAATAGCAACGCAAAGATGGTTAGCTAATTATACCAATGGTTATGAATCTTGGGCTATTGTTAGAGATACTGGATATCCTAGTACAGCGTTTATTGAATCAACTAATAATGATATCATAAGCTTTGCTGGAGATTTAAATGGAGCTTATCCACAAAGATTACAATACGGAACAAGTGTATATACGTCAAATGGGGATAATGCCCAGTCAGCAGTTTCTACTCAGGGACCTGATAAAATGGCAACTAAATTATGGTTTGCTAAATAATTAAATTAATTCAAAAATTAGTAAAGGGAGATTTTTTATAAAATCTCCCTTTACTTTATAAAAAAAGAATAAATTTATAAAGTCAATGAGATATCTTTTATTATTTGTGATCAGTGGATTTTCTATAGTGAGCTTTTCTCAAGAAAAAGAAAGCACTAAAGATAACAATATCAGCTACTATGGTAGAAAACACTTTTTAATTGAAGGCACGGCCATTGCAGANTCTTTAAAGGAAAGTCCTTATGATAGGTTACCCATTTCGTATAAAGAAAAAGTAAGAGAACCTGTTTGGGACTTATCAAAAGCATCAGCAGGAATAACCGTACGATTTCACTCGAATTCGACAAGTATTGGTTTAAAATGGACTGTATTAAATGATTTTGATATGCCTCATATGGCAGCTACCGGTATTAAAGGAATAGATTTATACACAAAATATAATAATAAATGGAGATATGTAACTACAGCAGGAGCCCTTGTAGGACAAAAAAAATACCAAAATAACGACGTCCCTAAGGATAGCATAAATGAATATGAACTCATAAAAAATCTGACTCCTGAATTTCGAGAGTACAAATTATTTTTACCCTTATATGATGGAGTTACTCGACTAGAGATTGGAATTGATGCTAATGCGACAATTAAAAGGGCCGTGCCAAATGCACAAAAACCGATTGTTTTTTATGGTACAAGTATCACGCAAGGGGGTTGTGCTTCTCGCCCAGGAATGGCGCATACCAATATCATATCCAGAAAATTAGATATGGAATGTATCAATTATGGATTTAGCGGAAATGGACGCATGGAAATGCCTATTGTAGAACATATTTCTGAAATTGATGCGAACTTTTATGTAATTGAATGTTTACAAAACATGAATACAGAGGAAGTTAAAAAACGTGTTTTACCACTCGTAAAAACAATACGAAAAAAACAACCTAATACACCTATAGTCCTTGTTGAAAACATGATGTATAAGACCGCTTTTATGGATAAGACAATAGAAACAGAATTGATCCAAGAAAATTTAGCTCTTAAAAATGAATATGATAATATTTTAAAAAGTGGAATTCAAAATATTTATTATATCAAAGATAAGCAACACGAAAAAATGGATAACGAAGGAACTGTAGACGGGGTTCACCTTACTGATTTAGGATTTTTAAGATATGCAGATTATTTAATAGAAAATTTTAAAAAAAACCAACTAGTTAAAAGAATACTTCATTAAAATAGTATGCAATCAATATGGAAATAAACCTCTGTCTTAAAAAAATTGTTATTGGTCGAACTAATTTTGAAATTATTCATGATATGAGTTTCTTTAAAATATGTAAATTGTTTTCTTTTGTGTGAATTAACTAAAGATTTAAAACAAGAGCTAGGTCATCTAGTTCTTGTTTTTTATTTTAAATAAATTAAGTATGAAAAAAAATATCGTTTCAAGAAAAAGAATGAATATCGATCTAGGGGGAACAGCAGTAAATGATATTAAAATTATTGGTGTTTCTGAAGTTAATTTTTCTTTTATACTCCCATTATTATGTTTTTTGTATATTTCATGGTATGGATCAATAGTATTTAAAATATCCAAGAATCACTAAATGTAATTTATAAAAAAACAAAGATTTACTATGATATCATTGAGTACTTTAGACTATACAATAATTGTTTTATTCTTTACGATTACACTCTGTATAGGAGTTTATGTTTCTAAAAAATCAGGTGAAAATTCTTCTGAGTTTTTTCTTTCGGGAAGAACTATGCCTTGGTGGTTACTGGGAGTTTCTATGGTAGCCACAACTTTTTCTACAGATACTCCCAATTTAGTTACAGACATTGTTAGAACAAATGGTGTTTCGGGTAATTGGGTCTGGTGGGCTTTTTTAATAACAGGTTTATTAACTGTTTTTGTGTATGCAAAACTATGGAGAAAGTCAAATGTTAAAACCGATATTGAGTTTTATGAATTCCGATACGGGGGCGCTCCAGCGAGTTTTTTAAGAAAATTTAGAGCCATTTATCTAGGCGTTATTTTTAATGTTATTACGATGTCTGCAGTCACATTGGCTGCGATAAAAATTGGCGGTATTATGTTGGGTTTAGAACCCTGGCAAACGGTAATTAGTGCAGGTTTAATTACAGTTATTTTTAGTGTTTTAGGAGGTTTTAAAGGAGTAGTATATACTGATTTTGTGTTGTTCTTTGTAGCCATGGGAGGTGCTATTGGGGCGGCATATTATTTAGTAAATATTCCAGAAGTAGGAGGTTTAGAAGCTCTAGTGGCAAACGAACATGTAGTGAGTAAACTTTCAATATTACCCGATTTCAGTGACAAACAAGCCTTAATAACCTTATTCATTATTCCCTTAGCTGTTCAGTGGTGGAGTTCTTGGTATCCTGGAGCAGANCCTGGTGGAGGGGGCTATATTGCTCAGCGAATGCTAGCTGCTAAAGATGAAAATCATGCTATTGGAGCTACCTTTTTCTTTAANATTATGCACTATGCATTAAGACCCTGGCCCTGGATCTTAGTCGCATTAGCGTCATTAGTTATCTTTCCAGATTTAGCAAGTATTCAAGAAGCTTTCCCAAATATTCCTTCCGATAAATTAGGGCATGATTTAGCCTATTCTGCGATGCTTACTAAATTACCAAGCGGATTGCTTGGATTGGTACTCGCTTCGTTAATAGCTGCCTATATGAGTACAATATCAACACAACTTAATTGGGGTTCATCGTATATGGTATATGATTTTTACAAGCAACAAATAAACCCAAAAGCGTCTGAAAAAAGACTTGTAACTGTAGGAAGAATCTCTACAGTTGTTTTAATGGTTTTAAGTGCCTTATTGGCTTTACTACTCCAAAACGCATTGCAATTATTTGAAGTGTTNTTGGTATTCGGAGCAGGTACTGGATTGATTTTTATTCTACGTTGGTTCTGGTGGCGAATTAACGCATGGAGTGAAATTACAGCAATGTTTGCCTCTGGTATCATTTCAATTGTCCTAAAATTAACATCCGTTGGAGATTATTTATTTGCTCCAGAGAGTGGCGTATTTGAAGCGTATTATGAATACCCATTCGTGGTTTTCATAACCACTTTTATATGGTTAATAGCTACTTATATGACTCAACCCGAAAGCAACGANGTATTGCAAAATTTTTACATAAAAACACAGCCTGGAGGTCCTGGATGGTCTAAAGTAGTAAACGTTGCAAAAAAAGAAGGAATTAAGATCAAAAACAAAGATGCAGAATGGAGTGTTCCTTCTGGAATTGTCGCTATGTTAATCGGGTGTGTACTAATATACAGTTGCATGTTTGCAACAGGTTATTGGATTTATGGTGAGTATAATTATGCTGTCCCGTTAACAGTAACTGCCATTATTTCTGGAATTTCACTAATTAGAGTTTGGAAGAAAATCAAAACAACCATCCTATAAATAAGACCCAAATTAAATCAACTAAAAAATGAAAAAAAGTCATCAAAAAAAGTACTGGAAGACCAACTTAAAATACTTAGCAATTTTGTTATCAATATGGTTTATTGTTTCTTTTGGTTGCGGAATTCTTTTTGTTGATGAGTTAAATACAATTAGAATGGGTGGATTTAAACTTGGATTTTGGTTTGCCCAACAAGGATCAATTTATGTTTTTACAGTTTTAATTTTTGTGTACATAAGATTGATGAATAAATTAGATAAAAAATATAATTTAGACAGTTAATTATGGAATTACAAACTTTGACTTGGTTGTTCGTAGGAATCACCTTTACATTGTACATCGGTATCGCAATTTGGTCTAGAGCAGGATCAACCAAAGAATTTTATGTTGCTGGTGGTGGTGTGTCCCCACTTGCCAACGGATTAGCAACTGCTGCAGATTGGATGTCTGCTGCTTCGTTTATTTCAATGGCTGGATTGATCTCTTTCAGCGGTTATGACGGATCGGTTTATTTGATGGGTTGGACAGGTGGTTACGTTTTATTGGCGTTATTATTAGCCCCATATTTAAGAAAATTTGGAAAGTTTACGGTACCTGATTTTATTGGTGATCGTTATTATTCTAACGTTGCCAGAACTGTTGCTGTTTTTTGTGCACTTTTAGTTTCATTTACATACGTTGCTGGACAAATGCGAGGTGTAGGGTTGGTATTTTCTCGTTTTTTAGAAGTTGACATTAACACCGGGGTAATCATCGGAATGATTATCGTTCTATTTTACGCTGTTTTAGGAGGAATGAAAGGAATTACATACACTCAAGTTGCACAATATTGTGTACTTATTTTTGCGTTTATGGTTCCCGCTATTTTCATATCGATTCAAATGACAGGAAATCCTATTCCACAATTAGGTTTTGGAGGTTTGGATGAAAATGGAGTTTATTTATTAGATAAATTAGATAAGTTGCATAGAGAATTAGGATTTGCAGCATACACCTCTGGTAGTAAATCTACCTTAGACGTATTTTTTATAACAGCAGCTTTAATGGTGGGCACGGCAGGATTACCACATGTAATCGTTCGTTTTTTTACAGTTAAAAAAGTTTCCGATGCACGCAAGTCTGCTGGATGGGCGTTATTATTTATTATGATTTTATATACAACTGCACCCGCAATTGCAGTTTTTGCAAGAACGAATATGATAGAAACCGTAAACAATCAGGATTATAAAGAAATGCCAGATTGGTTTACTACCTGGGAAGAAACAGGGTTGCTTTCTTTCAATGATAAAAATAAGGACGGAAAAATACAATATGTTGAAGATGCCTCAATAAATGAATTGACTATCGATAAAGATATTATGGTGTTGGCAAACCCAGAAATTGCACAATTACCAAACTGGGTAATCGCTTTAGTTGCGGCCGGAGCTCTTGCGGCGGCTTTGTCTACTGCAGCAGGATTGTTGTTGGTAATATCTGCCTCAGTATCTCATGATTTAATAAAAAAAATGATCCAACCAAATATCTCTGAAAAAGGAGAGCTAATGGCTGCACGTTTGTCTGCATTTGTAGCAGTTTGTGTGGCAGGTTATTTTGGAATCAATCCACCAGATTTTGTGGCAGCCACAGTCGCCTTAGCTTTTGGTTTGGCAGCAGCCTCTTTTTTTCCTGCAATTATTTTAGGCATTTTTACAAAAAAAATGAATAAAGAAGGAGCCATTGCAGGGATGATCGCAGGTATTTTAACGATGCTATTCTATATGTTAAAGTTTAAATTTGATTGGTTCGGCGGAGGTCAAAAAGAAGACTGGTGGTTTGGAATATCTCCAGAAGGATTTGGAACTGTAGCAATGATCATTAATTTCTTAATAGCAATAGTTGTCTCTAAATTTACTCCAGATCCGCCAGATGAAGTTCAAGAAATAGTTGCTAATATTAGGATTCCAAGTGGTGCTGGAGAGGCAACACATTAGTTAATGTGAAATTTACAAACATGAGAAAAATTCATAAACTTCTATTTATTATCACAGTAATTTTAATGTCTTGCAAAAATAATAACGAATTAGTAATCCCTTTTTCAAATTCTGAAATAGCGTTTTCTGGGAGAATAGATTTCTCTCAAGAAGAAGCCGCAGAAATCTATTGGTCTGGGAGTTCTATAAAGATAAATTTTGAGGGCGAATCTATTGAAGCTCTTTTAAAAGACGAATCTGGAGATAATTATTATAATGTCATTTTAGATAATGATTCTATTTCTATTTTGAGACCAACTAAGGTGAAACAATACCATCAATTAGCTTCGGGATTGTCTAAAGGAAAGCACACTGTTGAACTTTTTAAAAGAGCCGAATGGGATAGAGGTAAAACTAGTTTTTATGGTTTTAAAATAAATAGTGGNGCTAAACTTTTATCAAAATCAGCACCAAAAAATAGAAANATAGAATTTTATGGAAATTCTATTACAGCAGGNTTTGCCATTGAAGATTTTTCAGGAAAAGATTCTCCAGACAGTACTTATACTAACAATTATTTAAGTTANGCAGCAATTACTGCTAGACACTATGATGCTAAATATAAATGCATTTGTAGAAGCGGTATTGGTATAACCGTTAGTTGGGTTCCCCAAATAATGCCAGAAATATATGACAGATTAAATCCTTTAGATCCAAATAGCAAATGGGATTTATCCGCAGACGAACCAGATATTGTTGTCGTTAACTTATTTCAGAACGACACTTGGCTGGTAAATTTACCAGAACACGAAGAGTTTAAAAAACGATTTGGAGATAACCCTCCGACAGAAGAAGAAATTATAAACGCTTATCAGCAATTTATAACTAATTTAAGAAATAACTACCCGAAAGCGAATATTATATGCACACTTGGAAGTATGGATGCTGCAAAACAAGGTTCAAAATGGATGGGGTATATTAAACTTGCCGTAGCAAATCTTAATGATAAAAAAATACAGACACATTTTATGCCTTATCTAAAATCAAAAGGTCATCCTACGATTAAAGATCAAGAAATAATGGCTAAAAATTTAATTGAATTTATTGATCAAAATATTGAATGGTAATCAGTAATCCAATTTATAATAGAAACTAACAGCTAAGTAATAGCAACTGAAAACTAATTATGGCAAATGAGTAATTATCATATAAAACATTTAGAAGAATATTATCAAGTATACAGAAAGTCTATTCGAGAACCAGAAAATTTTTGGGAAGAAATTGCCGAAGAGCATTTTGTTTGGCGGAAAAAGTGGAATACTGTTTTGGAATGGGATTTCTCAAAACCAGCAGTGAAGTGGTTCGAGGGCGCGCAATTAAATATTACAGAAAATTGTATTGATAGACATTTAGCCACTCGTGGAGATAAAACTGCCTTATTATTTGAACCAAATGATCCAACTGAAGCGGCAGAGCATATTACNTATAGACAGTTATATGAAAGAGTCAACAAGTTTGCGAATGTTTTAAAAAAGCAAGGAATACNAAAAGGAGATAGAGTCTGTATNTACGTNCCAATGATCCCAGAATTAGCAATTGCNACNCTTGCTTGTGCAAGAATTGGAGCCGTTCATTCAGTAGTTTTTGCAGGATTTTCTGCAACAGCATTGGCTACAAGAATTAACGATGCCGATTGTAAAATGGTAATTACATCAGATGGATCTTTTCGGGGTGCAAAAACCATTGATTTAAAAGGGATTGTAGATGAAGCCTTAGAAAATTGTTCTTGTGTAGAAACTGTTTTAGTAGCAAAAAGAATCCATTCAGAAATCTACATGAAAGAGGGTCGTGATCAATGGTTACAACCACTATTAGACCTAGCATCCATAGAATGTGAGGCAGAAATAATGGAGGCAGAAGATCCTTTATTTATTTTATACACTTCAGGCTCCACTGGAATGCCAAAAGGGATGGTGCACACAACTGCTGGTTATATGGTATATACTGCGTATACGTTTAAAAATGCTTTTCAATATAAAGAGAATGATGTGTATTGGTGTACTGCAGATATTGGTTGGATTACAGGACACTCTTATATTGTATATGGCCCACTGGCAAATGGGGCAACTTCAGTAATGTTTGAGGGGGTTCCTAGTTATCCTGATTTCGGGCGTTTTTGGGAAATTGTAGATAAACATAGAGTAACACAATTTTATACCGCTCCAACTGCGATTAGAGCACTGGCTAAACAGGGAGCAGAATTGGTAGATAAATATGATTTGTCTTCTTTAAAAGTTTTAGGTTCTGTCGGTGAGCCAATTAATGAAGAAGCTTGGCATTGGTACAATGATACTATTGGAAAGAAGAAAAGTCCTATTATTGATACCTGGTGGCAAACAGAAACAGGAGGAATGATGATTACCCCCATTCCNTATGTAACTCCAACAAAACCNACCTATGCAACACTCCCTTTTATTGGTATTCAACCAGCAATAATGGATGAAAACGGAAAAGAATTAAAAGGAAATCAAGTAGAAGGTAGATTGTGTATTAAATTTCCTTGGCCTAGTATGGCAAGAACCATATGGGGAAATCACCAACGGTATAAAGAAACTTACTTTTCTGCTTTTGATCAGATGTATTTTACAGGTGACGGAGCCTTGAGNGATGAAGTTGGTTATTATAGAATTACTGGAAGAGTNGATGATGTAATCATCGTTTCTGGNCATAACCTTGGAACTGCTCCTATAGAAGANGCGATCAACGAACATCCTGCAGTCGCAGAATCTGCCATTGTTGGTTTTCCNCATGATATTAAAGGAAGTGCTTTATATGGGTATATTACNCTAAAGGATATTGGTGAATCAAGAAATCATGATAACTTAAGAAAAGAAATTAATCAGCTCATTACAGATAGAATTGGTCCAATTGCTAAACTGGATAAAATTCAATTTTCAGAAGGATTGCCAAAAACACGTTCTGGAAAAATTATGCGACGTATTTTGCGGAAAATTGCATGTAATGAAATGGACAATTTAGGGGATGTTTCTACCTTATTAAATCCTGAAGTAGTTCAACAAATTATAGAAAACCGATTGTAATAACAATTTTTAGTTGAACTTGCATTCATTATTCTGTTGTAAAAGAAGAGGCTGGCAACCCTTCTTTATTAAATAAACTTGCAACACTAATATCTTTCCATGCATATCTTGCATGTATCGGCTTTTGAACGCTAGAAGAACGAACATGAACCTTGTTGTTTATAATTNTTGCTTTCGCAGGAACAAATAGCTTNTTAGCACCCGCAATCTCAAATTCAGACAATTCAGAATCATGGGTCATTAAGCCAGAACCAATAAAATCAAATTCAATTATTAGCGTATTCTCAGCCACTTCAAAACGCTTGTATAATGGCCCGGAAGCAACGCTANTTTTTTCATACTCATTCTGCAATGCCAAACCTGCAAGCCTGTTCCCTACGTCGTGTTTATTTGAAGGGTGTATGTCATCTATATCACCTATATCTAAGGTTACTACCATACCGGTTTTATCAACTTTTAA
>JGI24540J26637_10001368_pt1 | contig 10688 bp, 9 predicted proteins | sample NorSeaMetagenome_FD_26637 | JGI IMG/M metagenome (IMG submission 26637) | reverse complement strand
TTCGTTAACAAGGACCATAGGTATGTCGTGGGGAAGGAGGGGGAGAAGGGGAAACGGTGGCTCAAGTGGGGGGGGGAGGGAGAGGGAGAGGTCAAGAAGGAGGACGTACTGAAGAAGATCGAGAAGATCATGACGCCTAAAACATAAACTTGGCCTGCGTGTGGTCAATCAAATCCTTTCATAAATCAAATCAAGAACCTCATCCCGATGGGTTTACTTTAACTGCGCTGACAGACCCGACCATCGCCACCTCAAGGTTGCTGTTCCCGTATTTTTTCTCCCAGTCCCTCCTCGCCGCCTCCTTAACAGAATCCCCCGTGTTCTCCCGTCCATCCTTCAGGTTTAGCATGAATCCAATGAACTCGGCGAGGTCAATTTCCCCGCTCTCGTCCTCGTCCACCTGTTTGAGCATGGCAGAAAGCTCCTCGTCGGTGGGTTTCTTGCCTATGCTTTGCAGCCCCACCCTCAGCTCCTCCTCCTCGATAGTTCCCCCTCCGTCGAGGTCCAGCATGCCGAAGATCTGCTTGTAAAGCTCAATCTCCTTGTTGTCGATATTTCGCTCCTCCACGAGATCCTTTACCTTCTCTTCCATCTCCTTCTCTTCCCTCTGTGCCGCCTGCGCCTCGTCCATACTCGTAGAAACGACTCCGATGAAAAGGGTGAGAAGAACGAGGCCTCCGATAATAACGAAAATTACGAAGAAGATGGCGCTCCAGACACCCAAAGCCTTGGGCTGAGTACACTGCTCCGGCCAGCTGGAGTAACCGTACTGGTCGCAGCCGTACATGTTGATGTACATGATATCCGTCCAGTCCTCAAACGTGGAGGCCCGGAAGAGGCTCAGCATGGCAACGTGGAGGGTGCCGAAGTGCCACGGGTCGTTGTCCTTGAAGAGGATGATCCCGATGATGGCGAAGACGTAGAACACGAGGACCAGGATTACGCCGATGTAGCCGATGGAGGCCATGCCCATCATGAGGGCTGACACGATCACCTGCAGCTGGGGGAAAGCCTTCACCAGCTTGAGGACACGGAGGAGGCGGAGGAGGCGAAGCATTGTGATCATACCTCCGCCAAGGGTCCAGCTACCGAGGACAATAAGGAAATCGAAAGCATTCCAGGCGTCCTGAAGTACCCTCAGAGGGGCGTTGTCGGCAGCGAGGAACTTGAGACTGATCTCCAGAGTGAATATGAGCAGAATAACAAAGTCAATGTTTCCCACCAAGACACACTCGTCCGTCTCGCATTTGAGTGTGACCTCATCTTCAGCGTAGCCTGGGTAAGTCTGGAGTCCTACGATGGCTCCCGCAGCAACAATCACAAGCGTGATAAAATTTACGAAGCGCGAGTCCTCCACCACCGTCTTGCACTTCTCAGCGAGCTGGTAGTAACCGTTGCGAACTGGATTTTTGTAAGTCTTCAATTCCTGCTTCATGAGGCTGGCCAAGTCCACGCCCTCCCAGGCGCCGAGCATCAGCTTTTGCATCCTGTTCTGCTCAGCTGCTCTCTCGCCCTGCTGGTCCCCGAGTCCTACCATGATGCTAATCCTGTTTGTATTTATTAGAGAGTTGCGCCCTTGCCGCGAGGCACTCAGTGCTTCCTCATCAGAGACTGTGGAAACCTCTTGCATGAGGGTGGAACTGCCCCCCCCCAAGTTACCCGTGGACGTGTTATCCGAAGGCAAAGCTCGAATCGAGTTTTCAGTCAGCTTCTTTAGTTGCTTGGCCTTCATCTTGGCCTTCTGTTTCTCCTCGTCCTCCTTCTTCATCTCCTCCATACTCTCTGTCATGCTCATGGTCACGGCTCCGACGAAGAGCGAAAGCATAACCAGGGCCGAGACGACAATGAAAAACACAAAGTAGAGCTGAGTGAGGACATTCTTCTCCATGGGGAACGTGCACCAGTAGGCCCTGTTGTCGGGTTGTCTGGCGTCATCGGTAATGTACACGTTGAGGTAGGTGTCGCAGCCGAACATGTTAATGTACATAAGGTCGGTCCAGTCCTCAAGCGTCGACGCGCGGAAAAGGGTTAGCAGGGCAGTCCAGAGATCCCCATAGTGGAAGGGGTCGTTCTCTCTGAAGGCGTAGATGCCCGCAATGGCAAAGAGATAAAAGACGAGGAAGAGGAGCAGAAGAATATACCCTATAGAGGAAAGGCCGCCTACGAGCCCCATGATGATCATCTGGAGCTGGGGAACTTTACGAACCAGTTTCGCCAGACGCATCAAGCGAAACAAACGCAGGAGGGCAATAGAATTTCCCAAGTCTACGAATGGCATGCAAAGCATGACGATGATGAAGTCAAAGTTGTTCCACCTCCACTCCTTTGAAGTGAAAAACCTCCACGGGGCCAGACCCTCTGCAGCCATTTTGAGCAAAATTTCGACGCAAAAAGTGACGAGAATGATGTTATCGATGGTCACAATCACAGTATCTGTCTCCATTCCGGGGTATGTCTGGATGCCCACCAACAAACCAGCTATAATGATGGCAACGAGGATAATACCGTTGAAGGTATCACTCAGAGCAACCTCCCTCGCGGGAATTGCGACCCCTACGATGTACGCCTTCCCGATACCGCTCCATTTGTCCGGCATGATGTACTTGTCTGTCAAGAAGGGACCCTCGTCACTCTCCAATTCAGCTAAACCATCGTCTCCGTTCTCGGGGCCTTTGGCCTTATTTTTGGGACTTGAGCTTCCTCCATTGCCCTCTTCGGGGCCGATGGTCGCACCGGCCATGGAGTCTTACTGTCTTCCAACAAGAATACCAAAGGGAAAACGCTTCCTACCGGAATACAAGAAGACCAGAGACAAAAATAGCTCACCCTCAAAATGCTTAACGAGGAGTTGTCCCTACTTGTTTGTTTGGTTTCCCAGCTTTACATTAGGTTAACAATCCCCTCAGTTAGAGTCACACTCGTCTGATTGGTTCGTTAGAGTCAAAGACAGCAGAGACCTTTTCACACAATGGCAGGATCCATCTTTGGCCTTGGGGCCTCCCTCGACGTCTCAGCAGCGTGTATCAGTTTAATTGCCATTGTCATCTTCACCGTGGGATTTGAACTCTTCACCCACAAGTTGGACCACAGACTTGAGGGCACTGCATACAAGGAGATGGTCGAGAAGATTTACAAGGGTGAGTTTGGGTAGTAGCGTCTCAAAAGTGATCGGTGGTTAAGTCCTGGGGCTACTGCTCTAGAGAGTTTCACGCTAAGAAATAACTTTGGTGGTAAACCTCTTACGTTATAACGTCTGGCGACCCCACTTGACGAACTGTGGTTGTTGAATGGGGCCATTGCACTTGCAATTGATTGATGGCTTAACGTTCCTGTTGACCATGTGCTTTGGCCGTTCAGCCCGCCTCCGAATTTGCGTCTCCTGCTCCGACCTGCGTCGGACTCCGTTGTGTCTCCTGCGCCCTCCGTGCTCACACTCACTTCCCCGCTCCTTCCTCAACAGAGTTGACTATTCTGGGAATTATCTCCTTTGGAGTGTTCCTCTTCCTGCAGTCTCCCGCAAAGGACAAAGTGGCAAGCGATATCATCATCGCGTTCGAGTACTCTCATATAGTAATTTTCTTCTCTGCCCTCTTTTTCGTTATGGAGGCCTTTTTCATGATGCTTGTGAACCAAAACCTCAAGAACGAAATTGATAAAGCAGCCGCGATGACCTCCGAGGAAGTTCTGGCCGAATACAGGAAGAACAAGAAGAAGATTGATAGAGAGAACGAGTGGAGGCCTTCCAAGCTCACCCAGTTCATGGAGTACAAGGTTTACAACATTATTTTCTGTGAGCAATACCAGCTCCCCCTTTCCGTCTTTGACTTCCCCTGCTACATCAGGGAAGTATTAGACAAGGAGGTGGTAAATCTCATCGAGGTTGACATTTCTTCATGGATTTTCCTTTGCATCTTCCTCATTGTGAACATAATCCGCGATGAGATCATCAAGGCCCTTGACGACGACAGCGACACCTCCGACGACGGCAGTCACAGGAGGCTGGGCGAGTTCGTTTACGATGCATTCTGGGAGCCATCTGGTAGAAGGCTCGCGGGGGGAGGCGACGATGCGGGAGTTGTCACCTACGTAAATTGTACAGCTGCCGATGCCTTTATCCACGAGGACAAAAATCTTCTCTCTTGCGAAGACAGCCACCGTCGCTTGGCTGGTGTTTCCACTGAGGTCACTTCAGGCCTTTGCTACGACGACCACCGCAGGGCCTTGAGAGAGAGCCCCATGGATTTGTTGGAGCTTGACGGGGGAATGAGGATGCTGGCAGGGTCTTCTGATGTTATCTGCCCCGCCCCCCTGGAAACCACCTGCAAGGTCACAATATCAACAACCGATCCGTGCCTGGATCCTGGTTCCGATGGTCTATGGCCGTTTATCGTTGCCGGCTGGGTGCTTCTCTTTATTGTTGTCGTCATGGCAATTAGCGCAAGGAGGGCAGAGATTAAGCTACTTAGAATGGTTGGGTGCAACAACACCCAGGACTACGCCGCGTACATCGACAAGGCCGAGCAAAAGCTCAAACTGGAGGAGGAGGAGTTGCTAAAGAAGGCAAATGAAGAATCTAACATTGATCCTAAGGCAAGGGAAAAGAGGCAGACGAGAGGGAGCTTTGATAAGCAGCAAATGCTTGAGCAAATGAAGGCCATGCACTCTATCGAGGCTGCTCACGGCCACAGCCATGGTCACGATGCGCACGGCCACGGGCACGAGGGAGGACACGGGGGGCACGATCCCATAGCTCATGACGAGGGCCTCCAGTTATTCAAGAGGAAGGCACAAGCCGCAGGTAAGGCTACAGGGCTTGCTAACTTAGCCAGCGTTGCTGGGAACGTAGTCAAAAAGACTGAAATTGCCGTGAAAGGTGGCATTTTAGAAGTCGGAAAGAAGGCCGACGGTGCGCTAGGTTCACATTCACCAGGAGCCCTCAAGCATCAGGGAAGTGAGATGAAGTACCTCGAGATGTCCTCGAGGAAAGAGGGAAAGGGGGAGGGGGCGAACCTCGAGGAAGCAAAGCACGAGGAGACAAAAGGTAGCGATGTCTCGCCAGGACCAAGGAAGAGTTTTAAAGAAGTCAAGATTCACCCCGGTGGCCAGGGCGAGAGCACACACGCACATTTGGGTCTTAGCGCTACTGGTGACGAGCACATCCTAGAAGAAATGGCGGAGGTCAACAAGTTTGCCAAGAAGCATGATGGGGCTAAAGGAGGTGAGGGGGAGCAAGGAGCGAAGGACAGGAGGAGCGACGTGAGAAGCGTAGCGACGACCGTATACTGCATATCACTATAATCCCTAATAACTGTCTGTTCGTCGCTTCGCTCCTCACCATCCCTCATCGCAGGCCTCGACCTTTCCAGTGTCTACGCTTTCCACAGTCCTTTGCTTTTCACGAAGACTCTGGACATGGCGCTGCTGTTCAACACATTTTACCTGGCCGTCTTTGTCGCCAACTACGGAATCGTGGCGCTGAAAAATTACGAAGGATCTGAAGCAACTTTTAAATTCTTGTTGGCTCTATTGCCTGGACTCCTCCTTTACCCTTGCGTCGTCTTGTGCGTAAGGACCAATAGTATCATTTCTGCCATCGCTAACCTTGACATCGAGGTTGTCGGAATGGTGATCGACGAGACTGAGGAAATGCTCAACATCCAGCATGAGGTGTTTGACGTCTTCAGAGAAAAGATGGGGGAGATGGGCTTGGGGCCAAGAGATTTGAAGGAACTCTTTCTGGAGATCGATGCGGACCACAGTGGTGAAATTGACGCGAAGGAATTGAAGACCGGGCTCCACATGATTGGGATGCACTTCTCCAAGAACAAGTTCAAGAGGCTCTTTCGAGCAGTGGACAGGGACAGGAGTGGAAGCATTTCCTTCCACGAGTTTTTTCACCTCGTATACCCGGACCTTGACGAGCATGACCTCGAGAACAACAATTCTGTTGCTCGAATAGTCTCGACGATGGGAGAGGGGGGTGCTTAAGTTTGGGCTATTTGTTTAGTTTTGTGTGAAAATGGGGGAAATGGAGGATGTAGATTATCGGCGGGCAGAGAATATCAAATGATACGAGAAGATGAATATAATGATCATATTCTCTTTAGGACAAAATGCAACACACTATTTCTTGGCTGTGGGGCGTCGGGCGGGGAAATGTTTACTTCTCCTTGCCACGATTGCCGTAGCGTTATCCTTGCCTCCCCTTTTGATAGCTTCATTGACCAGCAAGCTAGCAGCTCTCGCCACCCCTGTTGAGGTGAGGAGCGAAGCGACGAGTGGAAGGTTAATTATAGTGGTGATATGTTGATGTCGCTTCGCTCCTTATCCTTGTCTCACCTTCTCCCAAAGGGAGGGGCTCACGCCCCCTGTGCTTCTTGACGCTCTCCTCTGCCATTCTAACTATGTTCCCAACCTCCTCCGGCGATAACTCGTCCCAAACCCCGTCCGTCGCCGTGATCACGAACTCCCCGATCTGGCACTCCCTGGACACCACGTCTGGCTCGTGAGAGACTTGGGGCTTGAGCTGCAGGTCCCCTATGGACCTGGTCATGTTGAGCCCTCCCACGATTCCGCCCCTTCCGTCTGGCTTGTAAACCCTCGGGCAACCGTACGCTAGCGTGTAGAGTATCCTGACGGATGCCAAGGAAGCAAGGGGAGGGGGGGAGGGATGGATAAACGCCCCTTCCGCGGAAAGACGGTCGAGCTCGTCGTCTCGAACCCATGTATCGTGATCGACGCTCAGACGAGAACCGGAGGGGGAGGAATCGGGGGGGTAGGACTGAGAACGAGAGTCTCCAACGTTACCGCACAGAAGGTGGTTGGATGTTGAGAGGACCACGTTCGCTGTTGCTCCTGATGATGACTCTGTATTGTCCGGCAGGGACGACGAGAAAAGTACAGCCAGTGCTATCAGCGAGGAGTGAAGTGAAAGGGACAGGGAGGATTGGTCAGGGGTGGTGGGAGATGAAAAGGAGGGAAGGGACGACTTCAGGACTGATGGATAGTAGGAGTGGCAATAATCGCTGCAGGACGAGCCACCGTGACCATCGAACACACCCCAGCAGGTGTAGGGGAGGGAGGAGGAAGACGTGGGAGCGGGGTTGGGAGCGGGAGAGGTAGAGGAAGGAATGGTCTTTTTAAGGGGCGACGACGATGTTATAAACCACCTATCTTCCTGATATTGACGCGCATTCCGATGCCAACACACTACATTAGATCGGATGCAGGATAACATAGCACCCACGATGAGCGAAGCGAATCGTGAAAGGGGTTGGTATGATGGGCGAGGCAAGGAGCGAAGCGACGAGTGGAAGGTTGTTCGTTATGCAAGAAGGTATGCTGCTTTGGCTGTCGCTTCGCTCCAGCCGTCGCTTCGCTCCAGCCGTCGCTTGTCGCTTCACTCATCGTCAAGGGTAGCTTGTATTTTTGTTACCCTACCTCCTATTTCCCACCCTTCACACTCATACGCTTCAACACCTTGATCAGTATGACCACCTTTCTCCGTATTTAATTTAGATTCCTTTCTTATTGATTTATCCTGTCCCCAACCCCAAGCCTCGACGAAGTGATGCAGGGGAAGAGACCATGAGAATGGCGAGCTATCCTGTGTAAGCTGTAGCATCGAGGGTAATGAAGAAGAAACGATTAAAATGGAAGAATGGTTAAACATCGTTCTTTTTAGGCCAAGGAGAGGAAGTTGCTGCCAATGTGATTTCCCTCAAAATTGTTGCGAATAGGATGGCAACCGATAATAATAAGAAAACTTTCGGAGGTCTAACGCCCCCGTTTATTCTGGTGCACGGTGTGTCGGCGTGGCAAGAGGCTTGTCCTCTTTGATTTCCCCTCTCACAACTATCGCCTTGCTACACACAACTATCGCCTTGCTACAACAACAACAGGTGGAGCATGGGACATCTCCGAGGAGTTCATGCAGCTGTCTGTAACAGGCTGCGAAGAGGCCGCTAGCGCATGACTGAAGGTCATGGAGGAGGGAGGGTCCGCCCTTGATGCGGTGGAGGCAGCAACTCGTGTGCTTGAGGACGACCCTGTATTTGACGCCGGGAAAGGCTCAGCATTGACCTCAGCAGGTGGCATCGAGATGGACGCTCTAATTGTTGACGGATCAAACTCGAATTTTGGTTCTGTTGCCTGTCTTACGAAGACCAGGAGCGCTGTGAGCGCGACAAGGAAGGTCATGGAGAACAGCTCGCATTGTATGTTCGTAGGAAGAGGCGCGGATGATTTTGCGGTTGTTAATTGTCCTTCTGATGTGATTGAAAACGAGGAGGACATGGTGACTGAGGGGGCGAGGGCTCACTACGAGAGGTACAAGGAGTATGACACGCCTGTATCGGAGATCTTCAATAACCCTCAGCAGCACCACGACACCATTGGTTGTGTGGCCGTTTCAAAGGACGGGAACGTTGCCGCTGCAACTAGCACCGGGGGTATCCCCCAGGCAACGCCGGGACGATGCGGGGATAGGTGAGATCGGACGAGGAGCGAAGCGACTAGCTGTCAATGCTGTCACAAGCGGCGAAAATAGCACGCAGTCTTACTTCGAGATTCGCTTCGATCATCGCAGCCCTTTAATAGGCTGTGGCGCTGATGCGGAGAACGAATCCGGAGCTGTAAGCACGACAGGACACGGGGAGATCTTGACGAGGGTAAAGGCAAGTAGGAGGGTTCTGGAACAGTTAGAGAGGGACGATGACTTGGAAGCTAGCGAGGCGGCCAGCGGGGTCCTGGCCTTTATGCTGGAGAGAACGGGGGGAAGGGGAGGCATTATTGTCGTAAAGAAGGACCAGATTGGCTTTTGCTTCACCACTTGTAAGATGGCGTGGGCAGCAAAGGCGTCGGGGTGGGGGGAGGTCAAGAGTGGAATATAAGAAATGCTGTGCTTTTCGAGCAAATCATGGGAATGGAAGTTACTTTAGTAAAACTATCCGACCGCCACGAGGAGGGCCTGACAAAGGCGGCAAATCATCCGAGTTTGGCCCGATCGCTCCGAGTCGGCTTCCCAAGTCCCTACACCCTTTCCCACGCGAGATGGTTCATTAACTTTGCCTCAAATAACGATAAAAATGTGGAGATAAATCGTTGTATTATATATAACGGGGAAGTTGTAGGAGTTATTAGCACATGGCGGGCTAGGACCAAGGACAAGTCGACTTGGGAGATTGGATACTGGGTCTCACCAGACTTTCAACGAAGGGGAATAGGAAGCAAAGCCATAGGTTTGATGGTAGAAGGAATAGGGGGGGGACTTGAGGGTAGGATTGGGGCGGTCGTGCGCGTGGGTAATGTAGGGAGCATGAGGGTACTTGAGGCAAACGGGTTCAAGAGGGAGGGGGTGGCGAGGGGGCTTGAGAACGGGATCGACAGTGTGGTGTACGGCCTCGTGAAGAAGGGGAGTGGGGGGAGGGCGGGGAGGACGAGAGGTAATTTTGTTCATTACGAGGATGGCGGGTTGGTGTGTAGTGAGGACCACGTCTGTGAGTGGAAGGATGGGAGGATAACGTCATTTGGGCCTGCAGGAGAGGGCTGCGACCTTCCAGTACCAGTAACAAATACATTCTTCCTCCCCGGGTTCATAGATCTTCACAACCACGCTCCTCAACATGCCTTTGTCGGCCTGGGTTTGGACAAACCGCTTATGGGAGAGGGAGGTTGGCTGGAGACCTACACATTCAAGGCAGAAAAGCGATGCTGCGACGACTACAAGGTGAGGTGAAGGTTGGAGCAAAAGTTGGAGCGAAGGTTGGAGCGAAGGTTGGAGCGAAGCGAAAGCAAGAGCAACAAACAGCAATGGCAACAAACCGTATGGGAAGGCTGGAGCGAAGTGACAGCAAGAGCAACAAACGCATACCCATCTCCATAGCTAACAACCTTCTAGTTTGCGGAGCGCACTTTCCGACAAGCCGTGCAGGACGGACTGAAGAACGGCACCACTTGCACAGTGTACTTTGGGGTCCTTGACTCCGGGGCAAGCAAATTGCTGGCGGACGTCATGATTGATGAAGGCCAAAGGGGATGGGCAAGTAAGGTAAGCATGGACCGAAATGCGCCATCTTACTATTGCGAGGAGACCAACGAAGGATTGGAAGGGGTGAAACAATTTTGTAAGTACGTCGTTGAGAAAGGGGAGGAATGTGATCGCTTGGTCAGGCCGGCCTTGTGCCCGAGGTTCATTCCAACATGCTCAGCAGACTTAATGAAGGGATTGTCAGAGGTTAGGGGTTCGTATCCAGGCGAAGAGATACTCGTCACCAGCCACGTGAGCGAATCGGTCGACGAAGTTGAGTTCGTCAAGGGGCTGCACCCGGGGGAGGGGACGGACGCACAGATATTTGACGAATACGGTCTGTTGAGGAACTCTGTACAGGCGCACTGTGTCCACTGCAACCGTGCCGATTGGAAGCTCATGAGCGAAAAGAGTGCCTCCGTTGCTTTTTGTCCGCTATCTAATTTTTACTTTGCGGGCGGTAATTTGGATGCGGACGAGGCAACACAAGGGGGTGTTAAAGTTGGGCTTGGGACTGATGTCGCAGGAGGATATGATGGGAGTATTCTGAGTGCCATCCGAAATGCCGTGATCTCGTCAAGGATGAGGGGGGGGGGAGTGGACTGGAAGACAGCGCTTGGTATGGCGACGGTAGGGGGGGCCGAAGCCGTTGGGATGGGGG
>JGI24540J26637_10001364_pt1 | contig 10708 bp, 13 predicted proteins | sample NorSeaMetagenome_FD_26637 | JGI IMG/M metagenome (IMG submission 26637) | reverse complement strand
CAAGCGGAGATGATGATGGATTGTACGGGGTTGGGGGAGGAGGGGGGGATGGAGGGGGGGCTAAGCAGCTCTCGATGGACGAGATTGAGCTGGCTGAGAAGGCCATGGAGGCGCAGCGACAGACACAGTGGGTGCAAAAGACTGCCAAGGACTTGAAGAGAAGGCTCCGAGTTGAGGAGGCTGCCTCTGACAGGAACCAGAGGAACAAACTGGCTGAGAACACGGCCTTGGTCGGGGAATGCAACCAATTGAGGAGAGAAAATGCCATGCTCAGGAGGGAGAAGGAGGTGATGACGCATGAGATCAACGAGCACAAGGAGACAATAAAGAGGAAGTCGGTCAGGGAGGAGGGAAGCGTGGGAAGCCTTGGAATGGGGAGCGTCGTTGAGAACATCAAAAAGTTACCTACCCAGGGCTACAACCACCCTGAGTCGCCCGAGTCCCCGTACCCTAATGTGCCAGTGAGCGGGACCCAGATGAAGGTCAGCAAGAGCCTTGAGGTGCTCAAGAGGGGCAGGTCAGGGGGGAATATCAGTGCCAAGACTCTTCCCGCTATGGGGGATACTGGAAGACTAATGGGCAGCGGAAGCAGGGCGGTCGGAAGCTCAATGAGTATGAGGGAGGATATCATCAGCTTGCAGAAAAAGCTCGATGAACGTCAGAGGGAAACCGAGATGCAGAGGATTGAAATCAACAGGCTCAGGGAGACTGTGAGGGTCATGGCCCTCGAGCAGAAACCAGTCAAGAAGCCAAACGTGCTACCCGGGACGGGCAAAAACCTTTACAGGAACCTGGAGGGAGACAGTGAGGGCGAGGCGGCCCTGGGGAGCAGGAGCAGGAGCAAATTGGTTATCAGCGGGGGTGGGGGGAATTAAACAGGACGTTGTGTCTAAAATATAGATTATATTATGCGAGAAGTGATAGCGAGTTATACTAACATGCATACAACAGTGAGGTTTTGATAGAGTCTGCTTCCTCTTCACACCCTTTTTACCTAAAAAGGATACAAAACAAAACCCAAATATCGGTGACAACCCTAACAGGCCGTGCAACCTTTCGATTCACAACGTTGCACGATTTTCTTCTTTAAAATGTGCTAAGGTGCTCAGTTTTTTCTCTGGGCTCGAACCGCTAACAGCTCGTCCCTCAGTTTTGAAGGCCACCATAGTCCCTGTGGTGCTTTTAATTATAGTACATAAGTCGCCTCCTGAGCATAATCTGCTTTTCTCTTACCCAGTAAAATATGTCTTCGACTGTTGATATAGATCCAATGCCCGGGAAAGGATCACAACAGTTAACACTAGACGAACGAGGCGGGGTGTTAAGGGGGGGGCGGAATTATTTGGTACCAGTCCTGTCCCGCAAATACCAAAATATCCTAAAGCAAATAAGAAGTCAATTAGTGACCGTGCACACAAAGCAATGCACGAGATACAAGATATGCGGAAACGAAGGTCCTCGATACCTTTGACCAAGCTGCCACCAGAGGAGGACGCCAAGCTCTTGGTCGTGCCGAGCTCTTTGCAGACCCTAAACAAACATGCGAGGGTATGGGGGGTTGGCTGTTCCTTGCCTAAACAGGGCCCTTTTCGTGTTGGCATTATAAAGCGCGTAATACTTGTCGTTTTTGCGAGCTTCTCTTAGGTTGTGGATGATGCGCGTGCAAAAGGTATCGTTGATTGGATTTTAATGGGGGTGTGCTGCATGTTCCAACTAAGGTGAGATTTGGTTTGACGTAGAATGGAGGGGTGGAGCGACATTCTAACTTTCCCTCGCTCCACGCATTGTCGCTCGTCGCACTCATTTCCTGTGTTGGAGGCATTCTCGAATGAATACGTCGTTCGACAATATTTTGAGAATGAGGTCGCGAACCATTCACATTCTTAAAAAGGAAGGGAGGGAAGACCTTGCCAAAAAAATCGATGAAAGANTCATTCCCTCGATTATAAAATCGTGTTGCTTCGCCGATACGTTGTTGGTGGTCGCGCTGCTTTTCCCTGGCTGTTGGGGTTCCACATTTTCCCCAGGGATGTCCCATCAACGATTATATTTTTGGTCTTATTTGCCATCATGGACCACCTTAATAACATGGCCTGCTTCACTTGGAATCTCACGTGCGAGATTCGCGCACTTCGGATAGAACTCTTTCACGACACGCTCAATATTTCATTCAGCGATTTAGCTGAAGCTACGACGGCCGAGGAAGAACGTCAAGCGTCGATTGCTTCATCCTCGCGAGTGCTTCATTCGATTGCTTCACCCTCGACCCAGGAAGACTCGGTGTTTGGAAATTTCAAGAGTCTCGGTGATCGGGACCTGGTTGAGAAGACTGAATTCTTCGATGAGGCTTGGGTGCTCAAAATGACAGTATCGTTTGTAGACATCTGCAAAGCCTTGCAATATACAACACAACATGAGGTAAAATTTAAGGCGTTTGACACGATGCTCTTTCTCTCTGTGGCAGGGCTCATTGGTCTCTCGATGCTGTTGGGAAAGGTCACAATTTCCGCCATTGTCGTCTGCGTGGTAGTCTTATACTTTGGAATTACAAGCATTCACGAAACCATCCTTGTGAACAATTGGCTGAAGAAGGTCGGACATCTGTCCTGGGATTGTTACGGCGAGCTCATAACTCGTAGTCTTCTATTCAAGGGGGAAGAAGACCTTGAGGATGATAGCTCTATGACTTCCCTCAAGTATAAGCAAGTGATCAATACTGCCAAGGTGAGTGTCGTGTAGTTGTGCTATCCTCCGACCTTTCACTTACCCCGCAACCTCGTTGCAGCACCTACTGAATATCATTCAGACATCTTGGGAGGGGATCAAGATCAGCGACGTTGAATATAATGATTCGGTCCATTTTAAGCATTTTCTTTAAGGGGGGTATACTCATCATATATACTGGAGACCTTTCGGAAATCGAATAAATTTTCAATCATCAATCTTCGCACTATTACATTAAAATTACACTCAAACTCTACCAAAGGCTGCTCTTTTGGAGGTTGGGATTGACCGGCTTGGGTGGGGCCGGCGTGGATTTGAACTTCCCGTACTCATAAGAGTCTTTTGCCCACCTTTCCATTTCCTCTGAGTCGCCGTTCTTGTACTTGATAGTCTCTGTGAGCCCCTTCCCCCTCTTGTCTGGAGAGGGACCCTCCTTCCTCTTCTCCACAGCAGCATCCCTTTGAACTTCCCTCTCTTCCGGCGAAAAATTATCCTTCTGGGGTCCCAAGTACTTGCCATTCACGATGAGGGGTTTGAAGGAGCTGCTCATTCTTGCTTTCCTTGTTCCGGTAGGTCAGTTGGAGAAGGAGAGAGTTGGGGATGAAAGAAGAGTTCGTTAATAATGTTTTGCTGTTCGTGTCTTATTGATAGATAGACGGCAATGGAAGTTCCGCTTGTGACAATTTGTGTATCAGTGGCACTGGAAAATGGATTTGACATTGGACATGGAGACAGGAGGTTGAAAGAAAAGGAGAAGAGGGCATGAAACCCTTTGCGTTACTCGCCGGAGTCTTCTTTGGGACCTCTTCGTCCCTCCCCTCACCGATTTCCAATTTCATCGGAAACTCTTCGTCATTTGCTAATATGTTTGATGATCTGCCCGACATTGAGAAGAACGTCGGGTCTCTTTCTCCAGGCTTCCGTCCAAAACCGGAGCAACCATGTCCCCTTCCCTCTTTATACCCTGTAAAGTCTTCGAAGTTCTACGTCGACCAAATGGATACTACGAACAAACACATTACAGTGTTTTACCCTGACATCTCCCTTGACAACGAGTCAAGGTTTCCACTGCTCGCCTATGCTCACGGTTATGGTGGAGGGGGGGTTCAGACTGTCCCAGCGTATTGGGAAATGTGCACTGCCCTGGCCGGTTATGGATTCGTAGTGACTCTCCATCACGCATGTGATCTGGGATGCTGGGATTCCAAGCCAAAGGGCTTCAGCCACTACTACGAGCAGCAGCTTAAGGCGATCGACTGGGCCGTTGATATGTCTCGGACGACGATAACGCAAGTTGAGGATGCGTTTTATCACCTTGACGTCTCCCTCGGAGTTGGCGTAGTTGGCCACTCTATGGGCGGACAGGCGACACTGTTCTCTTCGTCCGACGTGTCGGATCCCTCGTCTCGCAACATCAGCTCCGCCGTCTACCACCACGCTTGGACTGACGATTTCCCCACACCTCAGGTCCCGTTCCTTGACTTCACAAGTGTCTGGGACGACGAGGCTAGGGAAGCGACGATGGGAATTCCAATCTTCAAGTCTGGGGAGAGAACGGGTCTAACCCGTGGGATCGTTAGTACGTCCAATTTCGGTCATCATGAGGCTGATATTTTGGGAATCAATCCTTTGCTCGCCCAGTTTACCACGGCCTGGTTTAAATGGTTCATGGCCGCTGGGGGGGATGATGGCGTGGACTGGGAGGAGATGATATTCGGAACGGGAGAAAATAGCGTGTGTAAGGGCGGCATGGGTGATGTCGAGAGGTGTGAGATCGTCGACTTGAGGAGTTAGGAATATAGATCCCTAATTCTCAACAGCGTGCTAATAATAAGGCTAATAAGGAAGAACATTCAACGCAATTTATAACAAACGCAATGTCCCTGATCTCCCTTTACAATCGTCTCTGCCGAGTCGGTCACCATGAGGAACCGAGTTCTGAAAAAGAACCGTTACGAACCAAAATAGTCGGTTCCTAAATTCTTGGAACTAGGGGTTCCGGTTCTTCAGGAACCGGTTTTGTTGGTTCTCTCCATTTTGGTCCCTCCCTAGCTCTGCAGATTATCATCATGAGGATGTATACCATTACCACCGTCGGAGCCAACACATCGTTCTGTCCCTCTCTCTTTCCGCTCGGGTGATCCCGACACTATTAGTATGTACGACGGGTAAGCATAAGGATGAAATTCAGCAGGCACGAATTGAACAACAGGAGGAGGGGAAGATACTTTTGGGGCTTGTGTGTAAGGAACGAGGGGGTAGCCTCCACTCGACGGGCGATTGGGGGTAGCATCAAGGCTTTCCGTCCGTGTTCGGACGACTGGCCTGATGGAACACCCAAAACAGAAAAAGAGGGGAAGAGCAGAATTGAATAGTATAGATTATAGAAAAACGGGTACGTATATCGGCTATGAGTTCCAAAGCGCTCTTGTGGCCCCTTTTGATCTGTGTGTGTGTGCGTGCACAATCATATGTCGGTATCAATTTCATTGCTCTCATAATTTCCATCAACAAACACTCCAGATGCCGCCGACACTGTGAAGTCGATTATTTGTGTTTTATAATGAACGCCAGCCTTTTGAATCCGTTAGTTATGCGAATATCTGCGAACTTGAGGAGTGGGGGGGGCGAATGGTGTAATAAACGCCGAAACAGCCAAATCTAACACATAATTCCCGACCCCTCTTCTTCCTCCTCCCTCCTCACAGATCATATGGCACCCGCAATGTCCGACGCAGAATTTGAAGCATTATGCAAGCACCTCGCTGCTGAGAACGCCAAGGTCAAGGGCATCCCCGTTAGCATATGCGAGTCCCGGTCGAGCAGAAGGTGAGAAAGGGACAAGAATTGAAACTGCTGACTGTAACTCACTGCATTCGCTCGCCGCCTTCTCTTCGCTCGCCACCTTTTCTTCGCTCATCGCAGCTCCACAAACTTCAGACCCTGGTTGCCAATCTCAATCTAGACAGGAAGAGAAAGGCTGCAGGCCTATGCCATCGTTCAACAGTGCACAATAAGAAGAAGAAGGCCGAGGGTGCCTTAAACTACGAAGCCTCCAATGCCTGTTCCGAACGCTACTATGAATCCCTTGTTGAAGCGACTGAAAGGACTGAAAGGACTGAAAAGGCCGCAAGTTACGAGGGAAAATTGGAGAGGGCAAGGCTCACAAGTAGGGAACAAAGTGGGAAACGTAAGGAGAAGGCCGCGGCCGAGATTGTGGAGGTAATCAATTTCGACCCTGCGTACGTCGCGTTCAAGGGGAAGGCGGATGAAGGTGAGATTGACGAGCGAAGCGAGTGTGAGAATTGAGGGATCATTGAATTGCAAGTCTAACCTACCTTCTCGCCACCATCTTAGCCTTCGAGGCCCTCCCGGATGGCGCCTCGGCCATCGGATGTACACATTCGAAGTACACCAGACCGAGAGAAGTATGACAACTTTGCGAAGGTCCTGGAGGACTACTTCGAGAGGACGGGCAGCACTGCTGAGGAGGATGGCTTGGTCCTGAAGGAGGTTTTCGAGACGGTCTTCAGGCTCCCCGAGCACGGTGTCAGGACGGGACGTGGGCTCAAGAGAACGGTTTCAGGATGGGGCGCTACTTTGAGGCCCACATGATCACTAGGATTGGCCTGACAAGTTAGTAACCCTCGTGCATGGCCCTGGCGGAATGATCCCGTACAACACCGAGTTTGGGGGGTTCGTGCTTATTGCTCTCGTACCTGGGAGGTAATAATGTTGGGCTGGGGTGGTGAAATAGAAATAGGGCGAGTATCGAAAGAGGGGGAGGGGGGACAAAAATAGAATTGATTGATAGAAAAGCACAAATTATTTTATATGCGGTCGTCATCACCTTCACTTTCTCGTCAACTATAATACTCCATACTACATTCACATTAAAACAGTCACATTTTATACTGACTACTACTTCGCCTTTTACTTCAAAAACATGACAACGACGGCGATGTTGTCTCTTCCGTACTTCCCAAGTGCCGCGTCCTTGATTCTTTGGCATATTTCGTCCGCTTTAACTCCCTCTTCCTTCCCCTGTTTGACGATCTCTCCAACCTCGTCCTTCCCTACTACGTCCCACACCCCGTCGCTGGCCACCACAACCCATCCCCCCTCCTTCGTCTCCGTCCTGCTGAGGTGTGGCGTCCCCGCAATGAACTCCTTCTCCTCCCTGTGACCCAAGGCCCTAGTGACAGCCAGGGTCCCGTTGACCCTGTTCCTGAAGATGAAGCCCCCGGCGTCCTTAATCCGCTTGGCTTCCTCCTCGTTCGAGCACCTGTGGTTCCTGGTGAGTTCCTTCGCCTCGATCTTCCCGAACAGCGTCTCGTAGTAGTAGGCACTGCTGTCCCCGACGTTTGCAGAGTATATCACCCCGCCCCTTACAAGTACAGTGGTGGCGCAGGTGCCCTGCTCGAGGGATGTGTCCTTCTCTCCCTTGTTCCCGATCTTTGACAGCTCAAGGTCTGTTTTGTCATAAGACGCAGAGAGGGCAAGAAGGACAGAGTTCCCCTCCTCATCTCCCTCAACACCTCCGCTAACCAATAGTGCGTCGGACAAATAATTAGGAAGATTCAAGGATGCGAAAGCCGCGGCTTCGGCGCCGCCGTGACCGTCATATACTGAGAGGAGAGTTGAGGGAGGATCAGAGGATGGAAAGGAAGGGTGGATTGTCAAGTAATCCTCCTGAGTTGGACGATGGCGTGGGCTGAGTGTAGAACCATGGAGAGATGATGCGAGAAGAGAATGTTAGATTTAGACTAAGTCAATTCAATGGTACTTAAAAACTTTCTCTCCTCCGCAAGGTTTAGAAATGATATTGCTATATTTATCCAATACTTACTTTTGCTCCAAATAAGATCCCGTCGCACTCTCGGGTTCGACAAGTCCGACTGTCTCCAAGATCGACTGAGCGGCTTCAAGAAAGAATGCCATGATGGAAGGGGGTGAGGATTGGATGCCCAAATAAAGTCCTATCAAGTTCCTCATAACGTTATTGAAACCTTTCTAAAATTTCTATGAGACGTCTATCATGTATTATTCTTGATTTAAGAATATCAAATCTAACAGTTTACGGTAGATTATGTCTAGAAGAGTATCTCCTTCGCCACCCTCCATCAACATTAGGTGGGAAAACAATGAATTTAGCTATTGTTGGTAATAGTTCTGTTGGTATTGATTGGAAGTCTAATGGTGGAACATATTCGCCTGTACATAATGCAAATGTTGTATTAGGATTAGGTGGTAAAATACCGCTTCTAGTGAAACCAACATGTCCCCTTCCTCTGTTGCGCCGTTTCACTGGAGGTGGTACGGTTGTCGTTGATCCTATGAATACGCTTTACACCACGTTTATAGGTCGTCCCGGTTTGGTGAAAGAAGAGGGTCCTAGGGGTGTGATGGATTGGTCAGCTCGCGCCATTTACAACGACGTCTTCAGATCGATGAACGGGTCTCGTGCGACGTGGAGCAGTGGCGGTGACTTCAAGCTTCTGGAGAACGATTACGTCCTGTCCCTCCCAAACAAGCCTAACCTTTTGAAGTTCGGTGGCAATGCCCAGGCCCTCACGTCTTCGGGGTTCCTTCATCACACGTCCTTCCTTTACGACTGGGACGACGCTAACATGAGTTACCTGACGGTTCCAGAGAAGAGGCCGGATTACAGGGGTGATAGGGGGCATGGTGGTTTCCTAGTGAAGATGAAGGAGGTTTGGGGGGAGGTGAGTGAGGACGGGAGGCTGGAGTGAAGGACGGGAGGCTGGAGTGAAGGACGAAGGACGGGAGGCTGGAGTGAAGGACGGGAGGCTTGAGTGTAGGACGGGAGACTGGAGCGAAGCGACAGCTAGTACTATGTCTAACATCTCTCTCTCTTTCTCTCTCTCGCTTCGCTCCTCCCAGGGTTGCAACGAGGTATTTTATGAGGCGGTGCTCTCCAGGGCTGAGGAGGCCTTCGCCATGGAGGACAGGATGACTTATGAAGAAGTCATGGGTGCAGTTTTACAAGATGTGGGGGGGGAGGAGGGTTGGGCTGAGTGGTGTGGGGGCAACAAGGGACCTTGGGGCAGGCTCGGGGCAAGAACTAGATGGGTAGAGGATGAGAGAAGGACGAAGGTAAAATTATAGAGTGTGTATGTGTGTTATTTATGTGTACAGAACATTTTTTTCCTTTTCGCTTTAGGTAATTCAACATCATCACTCTTCCTTAGGTCCAACCCTCACCTCCCTCGCAACCTGTGACTCCCCGTCAAAGGTTAGAAAATTCCAGGCGCACTCCCCCTTCGTGGTAAGCATCTTGAGCACCTCCTGACCGAGCTGTCCGCCGAAAACAGCGCACACGGGGACAATGCTTGGTGAGGTAAAGAGGGATTTCGAAACAGCAGGGAGATTTTCGGGGGAACCAAGATACGCGGGTGGAAGATTCTTCGCCTTGAGAGTGTTCTCCACAAAAGACTTCCAATCGGCCCCCTTATCACCCCCGATCCTCGCAATCATCCAGGCAGCCCACTCCTTGGGAACCCCTCCGAACCTGCGATGAGCGGGATGGGGCGAGGAGCGAAGCGACGAGTGGAAGGTTGTTGTCGTGTGGGAATTGGTATATGTGAGGAGCGAAGCGACGAGCTTAAGGAATTTCTTGAATAGAGGCGGTATTGTATGTTGTTCATATTATAGTTTCGCTTCTCTGTGCTGCTGTCACTTCGCTCTAGCCTAGTTATGTAGAAAGGCTGTACAATGCTCTTGCTTTCGCGTCGCTCTAGCCGTCCTTCGCTTTTCACTTGGCCTCACCTATTCTTAAGCCCATCCCAGTCGTCGATGTCGTCCACGCCCTCAAGGATCGGGTAAACGGCGGTTATCGGGTCGGAAAGCTTGTCCTTCCCGGCTTCCTTTCTATAAGTGTGTCCCTCCTCGCCGCCAACCTGAAGGAAGGCACAAGCATGGAAACCAAAAGAGTCACAAAGGATCAGGCTAGATTTCGCGGCACGACAAGAGGAAGACAGGAGGTGGGAGTCGGCCAAAGGCATCCCGAGGGCGGGCGCAACGACGAGTGTGTACTTCGCCGTGGAGAAGGAGGAGATGAAGGAAGCAAGGTCCTGCAATGAGCGAAGCCACGAGCAGAAGGTGATTAGTTATGTGAATACACAGTATTTAGTTTTTGCTGTCGCTTCGCTCCAACCTTCCGTCCTTCGCTCCTTGTTCAGCCTCACCTTGAACACATGATGCTCCACAGTGGTGTGGACGTTCAACTCCTGAACTCGAGCCTGACAAGCAGCCTCAACGTTCTTAGCACCAACGTCGGACTTCCTCAGGAACAAGTTCGAAGCCGCGTCAGACGAGGAAACCTCACAAGCGCCAACCGAGATCAATGTACACTTGATTCCAGCCAATACAACGTTCTTTAGTATCTCAGCAGACAGTCCAGATACTTAAAGAGATAAATAAAGAAGATAGGAGGGTAAAATGTGTGAGATAATCTTAAATTACCACAAAAATGACCTTCACAACGAGAGACCGTCGGTGGGAAGGGGACTGATTCTCCTCTCTCTCTCACCATTCACAAAAGCGCAGTGAGAATTCATCATTCTCGTCTGTGACTCAGCGCCCCACAGTCGAATTTGACGGTCATAGATTTGGTCGGTTGTGGGTGTAGTCATCTCTCTATTTTTAGCGCACACTTGTCAGGGGAACGCACATAGAAAATGAATCACGATGCCGTCAGCGATGGTTGGTCACGCGATAAGGAGAATCCTCATATGAGGTCAAAAAAGGTGCGCTGAAGTCCTATTTTCAGTCTAAATTCCTCTCCTTTTCCTGTTCTGGTCGTTTGATTATGCTATGCTCCTTCCCCATTCTCCTTCTCATAAGTTTTCCTCCTATTGTTTTCCTCCGCAGTACGATCCTCATGCTGAGACACGGAAGAAGGCTTATGAGGTCGAGCAGAAGGATCACCACAGAAGGAGGATGGAGAAGTTGAAGGTCGGAG
>JGI24540J26637_10001361_pt1 | contig 10724 bp, 9 predicted proteins | sample NorSeaMetagenome_FD_26637 | JGI IMG/M metagenome (IMG submission 26637) | reverse complement strand
TCTTTCCCCCACCAAGTTCTGACGGACATGATGTTGTACCCGAGGGAGATCGCCCGAATTCGAAGAGACTCAGCGTCATTGAGAGGGTCTCCGTAAACGCTAGAGACGCGTCCACTGACATAGGGTCTAGTTGAGAGAGCGTGCAAGAATTTGTCGTTAACAAAGTTGAGGAGAAGGGTTTGGATGGAAGAGGTCACGACAGAGATTAGGTCGGAATCGGGGAGGGGGACTGGGAAAAATATCTGGGCAAGTGCTGTGACCAACTGAGGGACTGTCGAGGCAATGATCGTCACCTGCAAGATCAGGAAAGACTTCATCTTCATCTCAAATACCTTAACCTCGAAGCCGACTTGCGATGGGACGTAGTTTTGGCAGAATGAGGCAAAGAAGTGCATGGAGTGCTGAGAGGAGCGAAGCAAGGCATTAAGAGGTTAGTGTTTGGATGTGTTACCTGTCCTTGCTCGCTATTGGTCTCCCTCCCCGCTCACATTTAGCTGGTACTCCTCGGTTTCCATTATCACCTTCACACCATCGTCCCCGGTGCGGTAATCCTCCTCGAGTTTGGCATACTCCCTACTCCAATTTTCGAGTTGGGCGTGCATGATTGTTGCCTCGATGATCACGAATAATATCTGCAAACAAGACTCAATTACAAGATCCATTACTTCTGCCCATAATTCCTCGTCAGTTTTGCCCCCCAAAGTCAAAATTCTATCCTTCAATTCCACCGCTCTTAGCGTTGAGGCGAGAAGGATGAGGGCAGAACATATGTGTAGGAGACCCGCTATGATTTGCATGTTTCTGAAGAAGGCTTTAGATAGACGAGCGCTCAACCATTCATAGCCATAAAGACCCGCGAGTACATAGATAAGAGTCTGGGTTAATGTGAACAGGGAGAATCCTTGGAAGCTGGTTGGTGCGTAAACAAACTCCAAGCATGCAGGTTGGAAAGAGAAAGGCCAGGTCACGAGGATGACCAGCAAAGTGAAGGACAGTTCAAACCACGAAGGGAAGGAAACGCTCAACCTAGAGACGACGCCCATTATTTGGACCATAGTAGATGCCTGCTTTAGGCGGATCTGGTTGCGGAGGTTCAGTGCAAACTTCTTGAGTTTTTCTGCCAGTGCTGGCGAGCTCTTCGACGCGCGGTAGAGCGCGGTGCCGATTATTGCGAAGAAAGTGATCACCATGACAGGGAATATTATAATGGTGGCGTCTCCAGCGTAGCATGCAGTGCACTCTTGCCCGAGCTGCGAATGAGCGAAGCGACGAGTAAGGGGCGTGAGCGTGGGGTGATTCGTTAGGAACAGCGGCTTGCGGGTGCTTCTTTTCGGCCTTCCCCTCCTCCTTGTCCGTTCTGTCTCACCTTGAATTCTCCAGAATTGCAGCTCTCGCAGAGGTAATCGCTCTCGTCCATGCCATAAAGGCACTCTCCATTTGCACCGCAATTTGGACAGGTTTCGCAAGTGAGTCCAATGATCCTCTCCCCGGCTCCGCACATTTTGGGAGCGGGGGTAAAAATGCAGTGGCTGGATGGTTCCTTGCATTGAGAAATGAGGGATTTGGAGGGAGTGCCTGATACGCTCGTTCCTGCCAAGATTAGCCACGTCAACTGCATGTTTTGGAGGTAGGATAGCGACCCTTCCACCTTGCTCAGCTTTCCCAAGTCCAGCCACGTCAATGGCATTTTTTGGAGATGGGATACCGACCCTTCCACCTCCTTGACCCTATACATTTCCAACCTTCTCAAGTTCACCAACCCTTCAAGATCTTCGAGGTTTCCAGTAACCTTATCGCACCAATTCAAATTCAGCACCTCCAACTGCGTCATATTTTTAAGTGACGACAAATCGCCCTCGACGTCGCACTCTTTAGTGATCCACTTAAGCGTATTCCAATCCCACTCTCCTCCAAGGTTCAGTTCCTTGGTTGTATTATAGTACTGGCCATCGCTTAAACTTGTCAAACCGTGTACTATCGACATACTCACCACCAGGAGCAACATAACCCAGTGGTGGAAGTTCATCCTGAATATGAAATAAGTTACAAATCTTCCTCCCTCAGAGCCCTTGGCCTACCAAACTCCTCCCCAAAGCTTTATTCCGCTATTTTACCGTGCCTCCGCTCGTTTCCGTTATTTTGTCAAAAGTTGGTGTATTCCTTCAGGTTCGTTGATCAAATATTGAGCAAAAACCTTGGCACTGAAAACTGATTTGCAAAATCTATTTTCGTTAGGCCTCTTACCTCCACCTTCCCCATCCCCCATAGCACCCCGAACGTAAAATTAATACCCCCTCGACCCTATCCATCTTCCTTTTCCCTCCCTACTCCCCCCTGACCCTCCACGCTCCCCCATAAACCCTCCAATTTTACCAAAATATCTCTCCCTTCATCCATAACAACCCCTATCGGAGGATTTGACGCAATCGATGGAATTTTTATTGCCACTTCCACACCATATCCCACCCGCGTGGCTACAGACTGGTATCCATAATTCACACACCTGCCTCTCCTCACCACTCATTTCTTTCGTCTCATCAAGTTTGCAAAATGAAGGCAAAGTCATTAAATAACAGTGAGTTTCTATCATGTAACGTCCATTCCATTCCTTCCCCTCCAATCTACCGACTATAATCCCCTTTAAACCTCCCCACGTATCAACAAAAACGACCCACCGTACCACATTCTCCCAATATACTCCATCCACCACCCCTCGACTCGACACTACCAAACTGCCCAATTTCTATTCTCCTTCGACTTCTAAAGTAATAACGAACACCAGATTTCCGCAACATCCTCCGATTCTACCAATCTCCAACAACAACGATACTCATGTCTCCCCAATAATGGAAATCTGAACCCTGCTCCGTATAGGTTTGACTTCTCGTCCCCAATGAAAACCTCTCTATCCCCCTAGCCTATCAATTCTACAACCCACCCAATATCTTTATCCTACTATCTTCCACTCGACTGTACCAAACTACACTTACGTCCCCCATACTCCATCCTAACTCTCTCCCTTCGCTTCCCCCCTCGACCTCCCCCAGCTAAAAATGGGAGACCACACTAAGAACAAGCTTTACATGAGCCACAACCGTGAGAACTGCAAGGGTGGACGCCAGTGCCGTGTCACCGGACGCCGTGGAGGTATGGGACTCGTCAGGAAGTACGGAATCAACATGAAGAGGCAGACTTTCCGTGAGCTTGCCCTCGACATCGGATTCAAGAAGTACAACTAAGTAGTGTGTTCTATTTCAATCGATTGTTTTTTAATTCTGGCTGTTTCCCTAATAATCCGCTTCCCCTTTTAGTTCCCCTGTTCCTTCCCCCCATCTTCCCTACTTATACATTGTAAGCTCCCTCCTTGGAGCTCGCCCTCTTCTTGGAAACCGCCTTCTTCTTTATGTGGACAGCCAAGTCTTCAAAAGTAATCTCACCACTTCCATCAACGTCCATGTGGTCAAATTCTTCCTCAACCCTCTGAATGTCCTGGGCGTGGATAAGGCCCATGAGCAAGAGCTTGCGGACGACGAATTCCGTCTTCTCGATTCTTCCATCCCCGTCAACATCGAACTTCCTGAAGTCCTCAAGTGTGATCTTCTTGGCGAGGACCTTCTCCATGGCAGCCTTCTGTTTGGCATCGATAATCGCCCCGGCGATTGTGCTCAAAACGTTTGTCACGGCGGTTACTCCAACGAGGAGAAACACGATCCCGGCAGCCTTGCCTCCATCAGTGCTGGGGCTGTAGTCTCCGTAACCTATTGTGGTTGACGTTATCACCGCAAAGTATAGGCAAGGGATAAATCCGAGGGAGTTGTCATCGCAGTATATGAGCAGCATTCCGGCACTGAGGACAACGACAAGGACACAAAAGCTCGGTACGAGGGTCCTAACGAGAGGGGTAGTGTTATTATTGTACATCCTCTTGATGGGGGCGAATATGTGTTCAAATTGGACATTCAGGTCCTCGCCAAGTTGAAGCATCGTCATGTGCCTCTCCGTTCCCTTTCCCTCGCACATCGTGGCCGCCATTTCTTCAAGGGCTAGCCTCTGGGCCTTCTTGATGGCCTCATCCCTGGCCTCCATAATCTCGGCAGCAATAATTCCGAGCGCGGTACCGAGAAGTAGGATGCCACAGAAGGCGTAGATGGTGCAGAAGAACATGGCTCCCTCGCTCATCCACGCATCCTGATCACCGTACCCAACTGTCGTCAAGGTGACAACGACAAAGTAGAAGGTGTCGAGGAAAGACCACTTTTCCCAGAGGGAAAAAACAAGGACACCAAGGCCTAAGTAGCCTATGGTGAGCCCAAGCGCCCAGTAAAATATTTGCTGCTCCGACTTCTTCATTTCTTCATCCTGGGGGAGGGAGTGTGTATGTGAGGGTGTGTGGAGCACTGTATTGGAGGGTTGGGAAAGGCAGGAGAAAATTCCACGACGGGGCCATGCTTGGGATCTCCAATGCGGTGCTAACCGAAGCACAGAAGCTCCCCCCGAAATGACGGCGAAGAATCACCTCCAACAACAATAACGCTCACCTCCTCTTCTGTCTCGTCAACAATAATAGTTGATTGTCGTCTTTTTTGCGGGGCCCTTTCCCCATTTACCTCCGGAGCGGTCTGAACCATGCTTGTAACCTGTCCTATCTGTGTGAGCGCCTCGGTACTCTCCCTCCCGCCCTTTTTACCCCCTTTCCTACTGAGCCCGAAGAGCACCTTTTTGTCAGTTGCTTGAGACTTTGAGGGTCGAGACGAGAATATCGATGCTTTTCCTGTGTCGTAGGTGCCTTTAATGGTCATACCAAATATCGAACGTACTCAAAAAAATACGGAGTTAACACGTAAAAGCGAAAGTTTGCTCCTCCCGGTGGTTGGGAAATTTGACGAAGTCTAAATTTGTACCTTGGACCACAATTTGTGAGCGGTGAATATAAAATATACAATATAGCACGGGTTCTCACATTAATATCTCGGTTTCACTATTTACCGAACGCAGCGATCGCACAACGATTTTGTAACTTTTATAAGTTGAGCTCCACACCAACGAAACTCTTCCTCCTCTCTCCGGTGCTGGTTCCGCTATTCGGAGCAGACTTTCTTCTATACTTGACTCCTGTAACCTTCCCGCCCTCCTTCTTAACCTCCGCCTCTTCAACAGTCGTGGCCGCTACAATTGCAGCAGACGAGAAGTTGTCGAATTCTATCTTTGCGATCTCCTCCTCCTGAGGTTCCTCCTTCGCCCCCTCCGCCGTTCGTGCGACTTCAAGAAGTTCCCTTGGGGACTTCATCTTCCCCTCCTCCATGATGCTGAGCTTCCTCTTCATGGCTTTGGGGCTGAACTTGACGCCCTCCAGTTCATCCACGTGCAAAACTTCCTGTACCCGCACCTTTTGGTTTTTGACTTTCGGCCACGAGTGCCTCCGCTGGCGGGTAACGCGCACAACATTACTCATCGTCCCATTTTGGCCCTCCTTACCCCCTCCACCAGACAACCCTCCCTCCTTATAATCTTCTTTTACCTCAGTCGCAGGCTTCGTCCCATCATCCTCAAGCAACTTGATGCAGGTAAGGATGTCAAAAATCTGGATGTCGAGGAACTGAGATTCGTGTCTCAGCTTGTTGTTCTCGGCCATGAGAGACTTCATTGTGTCAGCGTCATTCCTATATATTTTTGCGTGCCCCACCTCTTCCTTGAGCTCGCTAGCTCCTGCCCGACCCCACTTATTCCCTCCTTCCGCTGACTGTTCATGGGCCGCATTATTTCTAAGAAGGGAGTAAATATGCAATTTAGACTCTGTGTCCTCATCGACCTTTGGGATCACATCCTCGTAATTCTCTCCCAGCATCTCGATGCTCTTAGCCCTCCTTTGGTTTGCAAGGTTGATTATGTCCTCGACAAGTTCCGGAGCCACCGAGAACAGGGACCCAATGTTTGCAGTTGGGATGAAGAGCATCCTGCATGCATCGAGGGTAGTCAGAGTTGCCGTCCTCCGTCGGTTGGCAAGGATGGCGAGCTCCCCGAGCAGCGCGCCTTTCTCGCAGACACCCAAGGTGACCACTACGCCGAGTTCATTGATTGTTGTCACCTTGACGGTTCCCTCAACGATTATGTACAACCCGTCGTACCTGTCCTTCTCCTTGAGGACCGTCATGCCGGTTAAGAAGGAGGTAAACCGGGACATTTGCCCAATCAGACTTCTCCTTTTCTTGTCGACTTTCTTGAAGAAGGGTATGAGCTTTAGAGTGTTGCCGGTCCTCTCCTTCAACAAAGGGGCCATAACCTCCTCGAACTTAGGAAAGACTTCTAGAAGGCTCGCAAACTTTTCCCTTGTAATACTCAGGAGGATTACAGACTCGAATGCGCTCGCAGTTGCCGTCCTCGTGGTCTCCTCCAGTAGGGCGATCTCCCCGAAGACTTCGTTCTTGGTGAGCATGTTGAGAGTGAGTTCATTCCCGTCAGGAGTGTCAGAGCTGGGGGGAGGGGGGTTTAGAGCGCGCGCGGAGGGGGGCGTTTCCTGTTTACACAGGCGATGGAGGAGTGTTGTCCCTTCGCTCCATCCTCCATCCTCACCTGGTTATCTTCACGCATCCCTCGCAAAGAACGTAGAGCTTCTCTCCATTGTCACCCGCCTTGAAAATAATATCCTTCTTCTTGAACTGCTCGACCTCAAACAGGGTTGAAAGAAGGTCAAAGGCTCCGAGCAATTTGAAGTACTTTTTCCTCTCAAGCAGGAGCTCCATCTGCGCAAATAGAGGAATCTTCATGAGGTTTTGCTTCATCCTAAGGCTAACCGTCCTCAAGAGACTGTTCCTCACGTCAGCATGGTCGGTGGCAAGGTTCTGGAGCTCGACGCTGGTGAGGGCTAAAATGGCTGAATTCTCGACAGCCTTAATGGTTGCCGTCGTCGTCGTGTTACCTATGATTGCGGCTTCCCCAAAGAAGAATCCCGGTAACTGCTGGCAAAGCACGATCTCCTTGTCGTTCGGACCGCGGGCACTGATCTGTAACTTTCCAGAAACAAGGATCCCAAATAGGGTCCCAGTCGTCCCTTCCTCTATCAAGATGTCGCCGGCTTTGTACTGCACGAGTTTGACCTATGAGAGCGACGGACGAAAGAAGGAACGAGGAGGGGATGAGTCGAGGGGTAGAGGTTGGATTATTGCCAACAACAGGCTCCGAGTGGTGAGTCCTGTTAGGAATAACTAAGGCTGTGGAGGTTTTTGCGCCATTATCATTGACCACGACGCCAATCTGCCGACAATCAACAACGTGAAGCGAAAAACAAAAGAATAAAACTCAAATTGGCCTCAACATTACCCCCTACGCTCACCTTCTGGACGACGCTCTCAAGCTTGTCCTCTGGAAGGTCCTTGAAAGCGGGCGTGCTCATCACCCACTTGACCTTCTCGGCCTGCAAGGTGGGCAGGGATGCTCCTCCTCCCATTATTGCTCCTGGAGTTTGTTGAAAAGGTTGTGTCCTGGTCTTCCTCAACAAACAGAGGGGTTGGGCTATTTACAACAAAATTTTTGGTCAAATATGTCGGAGGTTGACGACATTACTCTGGCATTGAGCTCCATGTCTCGGAAGCTCGGGGATCAGTCTGTCGACAAGGATCAGAGGCAGGTTAGGCATACGATTGATGAGTTCCTCTCTGATTCCGATGCCGGCCAGACTCTTACTGCCATTTCAAGCAACATGACTCGGGATGCGACAGCCCACGATATGATGTGCGACATTATTCACAACTTGACCCCAGCTGGACAGATGTCGAGCGGTGCAGAGGCCAAGGCGGCCTTTGAGGTGAGGGGAAGTTCGGGGCGGTTGAGGGGTGGGAGTGGGTTATTTTTGTTTGTAAGAGGCCCCTTGACACTAACCTGAGCCCATTCTCTTTCTATCTCCTCCGCGCCCCCCCTCTTCCCTTCCCATCAGCCCACTCGCGTCTCAACGGCGGTCTCGTGTCAATTCCTCTCCCAAGTGTCTGGGGAGCTCAAGCACTTTGCCCATCTGCAGACAATCTGCGAGGAGCTATTCAGCTTCATTTACAAGGACTTCAAGAACACCGGAGACTCTGCTAGCCTCGAAGGAGAAGGAGGACCGGAGGAGGAAAAGAACCTCAGGGGATTCATGCATGGTATGCCCTTCTTTGAGCTCGCGAGGAGGTAAGGGACAATCAACGCAATGGACGACTACTAAAATTCGCTCTCTATACTCACAGACCCCACCCCGCCCGCCTCCCCTTCGCAGTTTGAGGGTTCACGTGACAAGGTTGGAGGAGGAGAGAAAGGAGCTGGAGGCCGAGGAGGCCCAGCTCGTGGTCCGCCGCCAGGTCAGGAAGCGCGTCGTGCGTCGTCTCATTACGGAGCGTCAGCGCCAGCTCATGCAGGTCTTCTTTGGACAGTGGAGGACGACGGTTGAGAAAATCCACGAGAAGAGGTTGGAATTGATGAAGTGGTTCCGAAAGCTCACAGAAATCAAACCTGGCGATGTTTTCAAGGCATGGCACGCGTGGATGATCAAGGAACAGCTGGAGAGGGCCAAGCGCGAAAAGGCCGAGTACGAGTGGCAAATGGGGACTTTGGGTGAGGAGCTCACCGAGGCCAAGGCCAAGGAAACGAAGCTCGAGAAGGACTTGGACTTTTGCACGAAGGAGAAGACGAGGCTGGAGAAAGAGCTTGAGGACACACTTGCGGCGATCCACGCTCAAAAAGTGCCCGAGACTATGGAAGTCATTGCGAACATGGGGCAGGCTCTCTCTTACATTGGCACAACTGCCATGGGCAACATCGAGCCAATCATCAAGGAGATCGAGGACGCTCCCTGCTACCAGAAGATCGCCAAGATGTACTGGAGTCAAAAGGAGGAGGACGACAACAAGGAAGCCGAGACGAAGAAAATTCAGGAGGAGGCCAAGTTGCGCGAGGAGAGGGAGGTCAAGAGAAAGAAGAGGGAAGAGAGGGAGAAGAAGCTCAGGGAGAAGGAGGGGAAGCTCTGCGAGAAGGAGGCCGAGGCGGCCGCGGCTGAGGCCAAGGTGCAGGGCGAAGAGGACTACAAGCAGAAGATCGAGGACAGCGAGGGGGAGCTCAAGTTCAAGAGGGAAGAGATGGATGCTGCGGGGATCAAGGCGGCCAAGAGGGCGGAAGCCGAGATCAGGAAGTACTACTCCGACAAACAGAAGGCAAGGGCCAAGAAGGTCGCCGACGACTTGGCCGAGAAGATTAGGCTCTATAAGATTGAGCAGGCTGAGACTGAAATCAGTTGGCACAAGTTGAGGAGGGAGAACGACCCCGACCACAGCGAGGAGGAGGTCGCGGAGGCACTTGAGGAGCTCACCCACAACCTCCCGGAGGACGTCGTGTTGCAGCGCTGGGTCAAGTACCACCTGAGAAGGTCCACGAGGGGAGGATTTGGATACAGGAGGAAGGTTTATAACTACCACGACGACTTGAGGGACGGCGTTAGTTACGGCGTCCTCATGAAGAGAATCGGCGCCAACGTCATCAAGGAGGAGGATGGGAACATGGACGAGGAGATCGACCCGCAAGTCAGGATCGACACAATGATGGACCAGAGTGGCAGGCTGGAGCCCCCTGCGACCGCCTTCAACACTCGCGGGCACATTCTTGGACAAGACACCTTTTTGAATGCGGCTTTCCTCTCCAGGATGATGATCACTCACTCTGGAGTCAAAATGGAGCAGCAACCCGATGGGGAGATCCATAAGCTCAAGGAGGTCTACGCCGACATCAAGAAGCGTTGGGACATGGCAAGGGCCATGATCAGCAAGGTGAGGAGGAGCGAGGAGCGGCGAGGAGCGAAACGACGAGAATGATTGCCGTGATCACGGGGCATGCACGTCTTGGTACAAAAGTAGGAGCCTGCGCGGCTTGAAGCTTTTAACGACGAAACTAACTAACCCTAACCTCTTCTCCCCCCCCTCCATTACAGTTCTCGCAGTGGGACTCCTGGGTTCAGCTGAGGGACACCAACACGGACGAGCAGTTAGATGGGATCTTGGCCAGCATTGAGAAAATTGCCATTGATCTTACCAAGCTTAGGGAGGACTTGAAGCCCCTGCAGGCGCTCGCCATCAGGGGACAGCAGGCTTGGTGGCCCATCCACAACAGGATGCAGCAATGGAGCTGGAAGCTCTTTGGCGTAAAGGTGAAACAGGAGGAGGCTGCTCCGGCGGGAGTCGACATTGACCCCGAGAAGAACCACGCGCCCTTCAAATTGAAGGATGTGAGGTTCGAGAGAAAATTCGTCCAATTCACCAAACTTCAGAAGAAGAGAATGCGGGATTTGATAGACTACACCGCCTTCTTTGACGCGTACAAGGAGGCCGAAGTTGTCAAGAAATTTGCCGTCGAGGAGCAGTGTAGGGAAGAGAAGAGGAAGATGGAGGACGGGGAGGATGAGTTGACGGAGTTTGAGGTCGAAGCCATCAGGGAAGGCGTCGTCCCCGTGACAGACGACGACTTAGACGATGTCGTCGAGGGCTTCGAGGCCGTCTTCAGGAAGAACTATTTCGACACGAGCAGGATCTTCAAGTACTACGCCGCCGGAGGGGAGGGAGGCGCAGCGACCGATGTCAGTTTGGCAGAATGGTGGCAGTTGAGTAACGACTGTCAGTACCCCGGAGGGAAGGACCCCAACTGCATTGAGAAGCAGGACGTCGAGAGGGCATTCAACGAAACCGAGACCGAAGAAGAGATCGAGAAGGCTG
>JGI24540J26637_10001359_pt1 | contig 10730 bp, 3 predicted proteins | sample NorSeaMetagenome_FD_26637 | JGI IMG/M metagenome (IMG submission 26637) | reverse complement strand
TGTAGTTGTGAAACCCGCGATCAAAATGGCCACCATTGTCCCTACGGGGCCGGCACCCTCCGTGTCATCGTGGGCCAACATGGCCGCGAAGCCCGCCGTCGCTGAGGCCGAGGTCGTCCAAGAGCCCCCCGAAGCAACGCCCCCTCAGCCAGAAAAACAGCCAGAGGAGGAAGAGAATTTGTACAAAGATATAAATATTGCAAACCTCCTTAACCCCAACAACCCCCAATATAACCCCGAGCTGGCTGCAAAAATCAAGGCGTACAATAAGAAGGCAAAAAACCTGAAGAAGAAGGAGAAGAGGGAAAAGAAGTATTCTCAAGACGAGGCAGCTACAAACAAGTCCCCTTTGTCCTCAAGCAACCCTACGCCTCCCTCCCAACCGTCCCCCAACCCGGCGCTTGCTTCTCCCCCTCAACCACTTCCTCAGTCCAACGAGATATCTGGCGCCACCCTTGGTGCCCAGCCTCCGGGACTCGGAAACTCCGCTTTCCCTTCCCAGCCCCACTTGTCCCCTCCTCGGCTAGCGCCAGCCACAAACGCCCCCCCTCCCCCGGGTTTCATAGGCGTTTCCTCTGCCCTTGGCAACGATGTAATGACCCCGGGTTTCAGCGGCAGTGGTATTGGGGAGGATCATCGTGTCATACCCACTGGTGGCGAAAACTTTGTTGACCCAAACCTTTCAAACCCGTACGGGGGTTTCCAGAGCAACATTTTTGGTTCCAACCTTGGTCCTAATCTCGGTTCCAACTTAGGCGGTTCCAACTTGGGGTCAAACCTCGGTTCGAACCTAGGGTCCAATCTTGGATCCAACCTTGCAAGTACCTCCGGGGATTCTAATCTTTTCCTCAACTCCTTTAACTCATTCGGATTCGACTCAAACCAATCCTCCCTCGCCGGGATAGTACCTCCCAACGGCCCTGCGTCTTTTCTGAACGCACCAACTTCATACCTCAATCCTGGCCTCTCTTCCTCTTCCTGCTCTTCCTCTTCTAGAACTCTCCAAATCGGAAATGTTCCCGGAAGCAAGCTCCGACGTTTTGCGATGGCTTACCTGGGCAAGAACCTCCTCCGCTCAATGCGCAACGTACGCATTGCGATACCTGTGGGTTCTACCATGAGCTATTATCCCATGGTTCGCATTGGTGGACAGGGCGAGGTTTTCCGAGGAAGATTTTCCAACGGCCCCCCTTGCGCCCTCAAGAGACTTCGTAAGAACACTGCCCATTCTATCGACGAAGTGAGGTTGCTGCACCAGCTTGCTGACGACTGCCTTGCCAAGGTGCAAGATTACTACGCCGATGCAGATTTCTTCTACATTGGTATGTCGCTATACCACGGAAACCTCATGGATCTAGTCGGAGACTCTTGCAAGCCATTGCCCGCTGGTGATGGTCTCATGGAGAGGCCCTGCAGGAATCCAGCCATCTTGCACAACGTTGTCGCTCAGATCCTCTCTGCCGTCAGCTTCCTCCACAGGAAGGACATCGCACACAGATCTCTAAAGCCGCATAACGTCCTCTTCACAGAATCCGGAGGCACCTTAAAAATCGTTCTTACTGATTCTGGCATCCACAGGTACTTCGGAAACGTTGATGACTTCTCCTCCAAAACCTCAACAGGATACCTCAGTAAGGAACTCACCTTGCTGAAGATGGGGGAAGCGGGAAATCCCAATTGGATTCCGGAAACTAAAGCGCTGAAGAAGGCCGACGTTTTCTCTCTTGGCCTCGTCTGTTACTTTGTAATGAGCGGGGGCATGCACCCCTTCAGCCATCCACGTAGGATCAAAAGGGTGGCGGACTGGGAGACTCGTATTGCCGACGGAGAGCCCCCAAATATTAATCACGTGAACGACCCCGAAGCTCAGCACCTCTTCCAGCTTTGTCTTTCCCATGATCCCAACAGGAGGCCTCCAAGCTCTCGTCTCTGCGGTCCCAACAACCAGTTCAAGCACCCATTTTTCTTTTCCCCGAATTCACGCATGCAAATTCTCCAGAGCTGCGAGATGCACTGTTCCCAGAACGAGGGCATGTATGGGTTGAATCTCTTAGAGAACTTCGTTGCAACGAGCTGGCAGTGGAAGCAATCTTTCGCAGAAGTCTTCGAAGTGGATGGATCGGTAGATATGGGAGGCAGGAGGGTGATGTATGGACCTAGGGGAAGGGACCTCATCAAGTTTGCATCAGATGTTTTCCAGAATTTTGGAAGTCTGCACAACATGTCAAGGGTAAGGACAAGCTTGAGAAATGCATCTCTTGCACTTTCCCTTCCTTTCGATATGAACCCTCCAGCCGTTTCCTGTTACATATGGCTCAAGTCTCGCGCTCCTCTCCTTTGGATTTTAATGTTCGAGGATGGTGCCAGTGAGCGCGGCAGGTGAAATACACCAAAACAGTAAAAATAAAATAGATGCAACACATCAAAATAACACACACACATTCTTTATTCATCTTCGTCTCTTCTCGTAACACCGAGCGTTACTCGCTTCTCATAGAATTTATCTTTCATCACCTCCTTTGCTGGATCAACATACAGATCATACGCAGCCATTTCATAGTCAACCTTTGCGTGTGCGAAGGCTACAAGCTTGTTCCTGTACGCCTTTTTCGCCTTTCTTTCCTCATGTAACGACATTTTCTCATCCTTCGACAGCTTGTTGTTGTACTTCTTTGCGATATCCTTCTCCATGGTTGCAGGATCTTCTTCTGTCCTATCCTTCAATTGGGGTTTCTTGACGACCTTGCCGTCAGGGTATTTAAAGTTTCCGTTTCTTGTTTCTTTGGGAGCATGAGCCTTGGCCTCCCTAACTTGAAGCATGAGCATGGCATGCTGGAGCTGTTTCACGGTTTCGTCATCCTGCTCCTCATCCTCTTCGTAGACCCACTCCATCTGATCCTTGACCTTAACGGCTCCGTAGGTGTCAATTACCTTGGCCCCTCGAAAGGGGTTTGTAAAGCCATGCTTGGTTGGATCTCGTTGTCTTGCGACCTTCTCCTGAACACTTTTGGCCAGCATCTTTGCCTTGAGGACCCCCTTGAGGTTGAGGCTAGCCTCCTTTTCGCCTTCGTACTCTTGTTTGCTTGTTGATTCCAAAGATACTTCTTCCCCCAGCCACTTTGAAGCAGCCTTTACCTCCTCGGCGTCAGGTTTCTTTGAGAGCACCTCCTTTTTGTAGTATTGCAAAACATTGGGATAACCTTGCTTGGCAATGATTGGTATCGCTCTCGCCTTTTCACTTGCCCAAAAGCTCTCCCCAAAGCATCTCGCCGATAAAAAAGTTTGAAGCACAATTGCTGGCTTCAAAATGCTTTGGGCCTTGTGGGCAACCTTCTTCCATTCGTCATATTCAATGACTCCGTCCCCATCTGCATCAAGAATCAAAACAAGCTGCTTGACATGCTCTTCCCTGTCAAAATTTGCATTGTTCAAACCTCCGTAGACATCGTCGACCATTGTTTCAAGTTCGTCATGAGATATGAATTCAGAGCCATCATCGTCGTACAGTTCAAAAGCAAACCGACCCAAAGCCTCGGGAGTCAGTGTACAGTAGTTGTAGAGCCCGATGATCCACTCGTCAGGCTCAAGCTGATCAGCTGACATTCCATCTGTTTCTGTGTCCATCGCACTGAACGCCTTGCCGATAAAGGGGATCCAGTCAATCCGCAAGTATTTGAAAAATTCATCTAATGTCACCATCCCCGAATCGTCCTCATCGATTTTACCAAATAATTTGAAAAAGTTAGTCACGGCCTTTCTCCTTATGCCAAGTTTTACCATCAGCCTCCTCAGCTGTGTCCCCTTTTGAGATGCAAGGTAAAATTGTGCGTACTTTTAAGAGCAGAAAGGATAACAAAGAGGGATAGACAAGGGGTTAGAATAAACGTGAATAAAATCATCTTATCAATATCGACGCCTCCCCCCACTGGTAGGCTCCTTGTCGAGGCTCACCTCATCTGCCCTCCTGTAGGAAGGATTAAGTCGTCTTAAGTCCTCCCTCGTTATACAATTACACCATCCCTTCTTGTTCGGCACCTTCCTCCGGTTCTGCTTCTTCTTCTTCTTAAAGCAAAAGAACAGTGTGCCAAGCAAACCCATCGTGTCTGTTTAACCCTCACCACAATTGGGGACTTCCCAAGAAGATTTGTTCAGGCAACGCGACGTTAAGCGCTTCTTGAAAGAATTTTCGTCGGGAAGAACGACTTTTATGGCGAGTGATGCCGAAATAGCTTTGCAATTGTATGTTTTAGGTGGCCAAAGTGTTTTCAAGGGTTTTTATCAAACCTGAGTTGCCTTGGTGCCATCCTAAAGTATAGCCGTAGTCTTGTTTGTCTCATATACGACCCCTTTCAACCACTATCGACTCCTGGTGATCTAAAATCCGGTATTAAATCAACACCTTTGAAGCCCTTTGTTATTTACGGACTAACAGCCCCTCGAAACCCTTGTTAGAGGAAAGGCAAAACACCCTTTAAAGAGCTTCAACACCGAGTCTCCAACATGGGCCATGGATCTTCAACCCCGGGTGGTTTGTCGGACAAGATCCAGTGGATTTCAAAGATTCCTTGCTTCCAGAGTCTCGATGAAGCCCACATGATCTCACTTAGTTCCAAGGTAGTGGTCCAAGAATACAAGAAGGGGGATACGCTGATCATGGAGGGCCAGGTTGGTTCCCTGTTTGGTATCCTAGTGTCGGGTTCTGTTCAGAGTGAGTCAGGAGACAGGGGTTGAGTTCCTGATTGAGTTCCTGGGCTTAAGTAATGAATTCTAGTCTAACTCGTCACAATCTTATCCCCCCTTCGCAGTCACGGCAAGGGGTCCGAATGACATGGAGGTTGTCCTTTGCACGCAGGAACGCGGTTTCTATTTCGGTGAGGCTGCCATCATTGGAAATACCACAACGACTGCGACCGTTAGAGCTAAAACAGGTTGTGCAATTTATGCACTCAGGTCCGTGGAGCTCCAGCAGTTGACGACTGAGATGCCGGAAGTTAAGGAATCTCTCCTTCAGACCGTTTCCCATAGGCTGAAACAGAACCTTCTTGCCATTCCTTTTTTTTCTCAATTGAGGAACGCCCTCGAGTCAAAGAAAACGTTCAAAGTGCTCGGTGCGTTCGATCTTCTCTCAACGTTGTTTGAACTCGAGTCCTTTGGCTCGAAGGAGACGCTCTTTAACGAGGGGGACCTTGGGCAGAAATTTTACGTTATTTGCGAGGGTTGCATCAGGATTTCCTCGCACGATTCGGACGGCAACGACTTCATGCTTAGCATGCTGAAGAAGAATGATGTCTTCGGGGAGATTGCTTTGGTAGAGCACACGAAAAGGACTGCCACCGCTAGGGCCTTTGAGCCAAGTCTGGTTCTGAGCATCACCAAGGAGAAGTTCGATAAGCTCTTTGAGGTCTTTCCCGCATTCAAAGACATCATGATGCCTCACATCGCCCACAGGACTGCGAACACGCTCAAGAGAGTAAAGGTCTTCGGGAAGTTGTCAAACGAAAAGATGGAGACCTTGGGCGGCCTGATGGAGTTCAGAGACTTTGACGCAGGAGAAGTGATCGAACACGAGGGTTCGTATAACGCGGGGCTTTACATCATCATATGGGGAACTGTAAATGCGATTACAACGAAAGAAGGCGAGGCGAAGCCCAAGATTCTCAGTGTCATGAGCGAAGGAGGTGTGATGGGAGAGATGGCCTTGCTAACGGGGACGCCAAGGTCGGCAACGCTGGTCGCCGTGACCAGCTGCCTATGTCTCCACTTATCCGCCGAAAAATTCAGGAGGTTTCTGCCCTTTGCACCAGAGCTCATGGACGACCTGATCTTCACTGCCAAGACGAGGAGGAAGAATAGTATTGAGATCAATGCTGAGGCTAGCCTTCAGATACCCAACATTGACGGGGACGTCGCGAACAAGTTGTATTTGTACAGTCTGTTGAGAAACAGAAGTGAAGACGACGAGAGGGCTGAGATGGAAAAGACACAGAAAACTGCCGCACAAGGGGATTCTCTAAAGAGTTTGCTCGACCAGAATAAGGAAATGAAGCAGCTCAATGAAAACAAAAGGCAGCGTTTACTCGAACTAAAGGAGCGCGTGAGGTCCATGACAAAGAACCTCGTTCCTGGGAATAATAGCACAATTTCCTCACTGCCCGTGTCATCGATGTCATCAGATGTCCCAGAGGACGGCAACAACGGCTCACCGCTTCCTTCGATGAAAACTCTCCAAAGGAGAAACAGTTGGACGAGCAACACTGATATGGAGCAGTACAGGCTGGACCTCTCTAGGATCTTGAACTCGAGCACGAAGCTACAGGCGGCACCTTCCATAGAATCACTTACGTCATTTGTGAATGATGAAAATTCGAGGCGAGGAAGGATAATTACGGAGACCATCAACATTAAAATGGACGTGGTGGAGGAGACTGGGAAGACGAGTCCTTCCAAAAATCTTGGAAAACACTTCGAGACATACTCTGCAGCAGTCTCTACGAAGCAGATGGAGATAAATGCAAGCGAAGACGCAGAAGAAACACTAGAAAGTCATAGAAGTCACAGAAGTACAAGTGGTAGTAGGCCTAGCAGTAAGTCCAGCCGTAGGAACAGTGGGAGCCGCGAGGCAGCATGAAATCAGCATGAAACAATAGTTTGGGAAGATAGGATAATATGATTATTTGAGTTTTTGGCATCGCAATCCACACGATTATTTATTTTGATAATGCCGATTCATTTCTGAATGTATTGACTCCAGAGACAACCACATCGTCATCAGATCCGTCAGAGTCACGATCTCCTGAGGTCGACACGGTGCTTTTGGTCGACGCAGAGCTCATAGCGCGACCCAAGCCCTTGGTACTCTTACCAAGTAATTTTGAGCTCATCCCCGCCATGAATCCTTTCTTCTTACTACTCTCACTCTCTCTCACAGGAGGGGCGTGAGTCTTCTTCCTCCCTCCAACCATAACCTGGAACTTGGCGGACCGAGGAACACCGAGAGGGTGCTTGGCCTCCGAAACAAGGGCAGGCGCAACGAGGACGGTAAACAACTTCCCACCGTTGGAAACTGACAGCTTCCATTTTTCCCCAACAGAGATACCATCATCTTCGAAGAACTCAAAGTCGACCTCCTGGAGTTTATTTGAGCGAGAGAATCCCCCACCGAAGGTCTGGAAGGCGAGCTTATCAGCGCATGTGAGGGGGAAGTCTTCCTTCATCTCCTCCCTGACCACCTTTGCCATGACCATTATCATCTCAGTCTTATGTTCGCAAGTCATGACGAGATCCCTGTCTTCTTTTAGGTGGAGAATCACGAAATCGTCAGCCATTGTAGAGAGAGAGCCCCCCGTGATGTCATGCTCAGCGAGATTGTAGCAGCTCTTTGTCTTGTTCTTGTCCATGAAGTAGCAATATTTCCTAGTTAGGACGACGTGCCTTTCCTGCTTCTTGCCCTTGCGGTTGAACTTTTGCACAACATCGGCAAACACAATTTCAGGATCCTCATCTTCGTTTACGTTGCCCTCTTTGAGCCAGTTCATCAAGTTTGCGTCTTCCTGCGCCTTGATGTAGTCCCCTTGGGAGAGGTAAACGACAGAGTTATTCCTGCGCTTCTTTCCGCTGAAAAGGCCCATCTTCATGTGCTCTAGCTTCGCCATGGCAGTGAAGCGACGGACAACGTTGTGGAGGACCAGCGCGGCCTTTTTCTGCCTTTTGTACTCGCGGGACTGTTTGAGCCTTCTCTGGGCAGCTTCCAATTTGACAGCCGCAGCCTTTTGCTTCTTGAACACGACAATTGCATGGACCATCCTGTAGACCACCTGTAGTCTCAACGCACCCTTCTTCTGTCCCTTGAAAGTATTTTGGGCATAGCGCTGGCGCTCCAATGACTGAAGCATGACGATCACCTCCTTGGTCTCGTCGAACTTTTTCTTGCCCTGCTTGGCACGGATGTTGCATGCGATCCTCGCCTGCGCCTTCTTAGACTTCTTCAGCTCCTTCTGAGCCCACTGTGAGCGAAGCTTTGACTGGAGCTTGATCGAAGCCTTCGTCTGCTTGTAGCCCTCCGAAGCCTGATGACCGCGTACAACGGCTGCGATCATCTTCGCCGATCGACGCTTCTGCATAAATTCGGCCCTCTTCTGATGGCAACGGACCAGAGCTTGCGCGTTGACGGCAGCCTTCTTCTGGATTTTGAACCTCTTCCTCGCCTGCACCATTCGAAGCACGACCTGCAACTTTAACGTGGACTTCTTCACGGCCTTGAAGCTCTCGATCTTCTTGTTGGTGCGATGACGAGCTTGAATCTTAGTCGCCATAGACTTGAAGATGTTCTGCACAAAAAGGGACAGCTTCTCTTGAATTCCGTTCCTCATGAACATCTTGGTCTTCCCGTGGGCAAAGTCGCCTGGGTCAAGGCATTTGGAGCAAATGAATTCAGCAGCAGCTTCGTTATCAGCAGGGGTTGCCTTGCGGAAAGATGGGAAGTCCTTGAAGCAAAGTACCTCAAAGCGCTTGTGGAAGTCGGAAAAGGAAAGCCTGATAGGGAAGCCCTCACGACGGATTCTAACTACCTCGAGAACTCCAGAGTAGCGGAGCTGCTCCAGAACTAGTTCATCGTTGGCCGTGGAGGCCGACTTGGAAGAGTTGGGTTTGATGCATTTGATGTAGTGAGGTTCGGTGGAGGTGAGGGTGCTGACGAGCTTGGTGAGCTGGGAACGGAAAACAGAAGTGACTGTGTTCGACGCAGCCAGCTTGGTCTTCGAACTGGCGGCGTCTTCATCGTCGTCTGCTTCAGGGTCATCATGCAAGGTGAAGTCGTTCACAGAAACAAGATAACCCGACTTGCCCTCCCTCTTGTATTCGGTCATCGTGTTTACGAGGAATTCGTTGGTACTATTGGTGATGAGTATCCTGAGGTCATCGTGGAGCGAATCATTGTTCTTCTCGATGAGGGCGTCACCAGAGTACTGCACATCACCAGCAAAGTGCTTGATGACAAAGTCTTCGTTTCCGAAGCGAGCCTTTTGGTAGTTGGGGTGTTTTCCGTCGTGGGGTTTGTTGAAGGAAGTGATCAGTTGGGAAGTATTGGGCTTGCGGGAGAGGAGGGACTGTTCCTCGAGAAGAGGGATAATACCAGAAGGCTTCTTCTCCAGGAGGTCAATCACCGGCTGATTATCACGGAAGGTGATGACGTCGATAGGGAGGCCTTCCTTCTCGTATAGTTCCTTTTCGAGGACGAAGATCTGCTGGTTGAATTGCTGCTGAAGCTTCTCATTGGCAAAGTTGATGCAAAGCTGAGAGAGAGAATTGTACTTCATAATCTCAAAGCCAAAAATATCAAGGATGCCGATGAAGGCCTTGGAACTAAAGGAGGAAGAATGGGCGTTATTGGCGTTTGAGATGTTGATCTTCTCGATCAGCCACGCAAATAGACTTCCGTAAATGTGCTTGATGAGGGCATTGACACCTTGCTTGGATTGGGCCTCATTGAGGTTCATAGACATGATGGAACCACGTCCGGAGCGCACGTTACGAACAGTTACTGCGTTACCAAGCGCCACAGCCTCGACGCCAAGAAGGGCCGAGAGCTTTTCTGTGGGGATGGACTCCGTGGTGAGCTTCGTGCGACCACCGTCTTCATCGCCAACGAACTTCATGTTGCCAAGGTGCAGCAAAGACGCGAGTACAGCATACATATCCGAGGACTCCTCATCTGTGAACCCAATGGTCGAAAGGGATGCGGTGAGGGAAGAGAACTCTGCCGCGTCATCTACCCCTGGGATGGTGAGGGTGTCTCCACAGGAAAGCATCGAAAAGTCCGCAGAGCTAGTCAAGTAAAGGAACGCCTTTGTCTCCTCATCTAGACCAGCAAGGAGCTGGTAGAAGACATGGTAATTACGTTCTCCCTTATCGGCCTGCATGAGGCGGGTCTTCTCCAAAAGGAAGTGCTCAGTGTACGCACCACGAAGAGTGTACGAGTCGTCATAACGCAGCTTGATGTACTTTCCGAAGCGAGAGGAATTGTCGTTACGTAGAGTCTTGGCGTTACCAAAGGCCTCGAGGATGACATTAGATTGCATCAGGGAAGCCTGAATGGAATCAACGTCAGTACTCGACGCCTCCTCCACATTCTTGAAGCGGGAGGCCGCGATGAGGTACTTCATGACCTGCTTGGCCGCCTCCGTCTTTCCAGCTCCAGACTCTCCCGATATGATGACAGACTGGTTCTTCTTTGAATCACGGGTAGCCACGCCATTCATCATGACGTTGTACGCATTATTGGCAATGTTGTAGACGTGAGGAGGGAGGAGGCAGGGTTTCGGAAGGGTCGAATTGTTGTAAACTTTCTTGATGATTTCCTCTGTGTACATGCCTTCAATCTGGCTGTAGGGGTTGACCGATATGAGGACGTCAGAGCAGTTTGTGTAAATGTGCTGCTCGGAAAAGCGGCGTAGGAGCAAATAGAGGAGAGGGGCCTCGTGAAGGTTGTTGATGAGCGAGGCATCTTCAAAATCCTTCATGTGGGAGGAATCAAAAGGGTGCGCCTGAGAGATTGGGACAGAAACAGGGGCGGCAGGAGGCGCAGTGGGAGCGCCGGGTGCAGGAGGAGGGAGGATAGAAACGGCAGTAGAATCCGGTTTCAGGGGAGTGTTTGGGTCAAGATTCGCAAGTTGCCAAGTCTTGTTGTCCGTCGTAGCCCAGACATTCTTGATCTCCTGCGGGGCAAGAGGCGG
>JGI24540J26637_10001358_pt1 | contig 10734 bp, 10 predicted proteins | sample NorSeaMetagenome_FD_26637 | JGI IMG/M metagenome (IMG submission 26637) | reverse complement strand
ATTGGTTGAGAAACGCGGCCGGCATTGTCAAGCCATCCTACTGGCTCGGAACTTTGGAGCCTAGGCCGACTGTCGATTGGTATTTAGAGAGAATCAACAATGCCATCGACGAGGCAAGAAACGCGAGCGAGAATAACGGGGAGGTTGTTTTGCTCGCCCATTCAGCCGGTGGGTGGTTATCCCGAGTATATTTGGAGTCGAAAGAAGACTTTGCGAACGCAAAGCTTGTATCGAAGATAATTTCTCTCGGAAGTCCGCTAAACGCGGTACCTTTAGACGTGCCCGGTGTGGTCGACCAAACCAGAGGCATATTAACCTACGTCGAAGCGAATTGTTTATCGCCAAAAGCCTTAGGCATCGAATGGATTTGCTTAGCTGGAACGTATAAAACGGGAGTAAAAGAGTTCTCTCGCGAACGGTTTTCTGATTTTATCGTCGGGCAAGGCTACAAACAAGTCTGCGGCGCAGCGGATGCGAGTGGCGATGGAATTACTCCGGTAGAATCAGCGCAGCTGCAATTAGAAGGCGTGGAAAATATAGTTTTGGACGGGGTCTTTCATACGCCAGTTGGGTCGAATAACGAAGAGAGACCGTGGTACGGCACGAAGAAAATTTTGGATTTATGGGTTTCGAAAATATGACACCCCCGACGTTGTTGTACGTTTATAGATTTCTAGTTATATTATTATATTATCATTATAGTTACAACGAGAGAGTGAGGGAGAGTGTGCACGTTGTATTAGCTCGTGTACGTCTCCGCTCCTCTCTTCTAAACGTATTCTACTCGTATCATTTTTTTGTTTGTTTCTTTATTATTATATAGTTTTCGAAGAAAGAGAGAGATGAATAAAACTAATCTCATCTCATTTGACTCTTTTTTTCTCTCCGTTGACGATGGTATACACCGCGGCCGCATAATGTCGGGGCGTTTTCGGATCTTGGTTGGTGTCGTTCGCTTCATAGTCTTCCTCGGGCCGTCGGCGTTTTTCTCCAGCCTGTTTTATTACGAGTGACATCATGTTAGTATTATATTTAATGAAAGAAAAAGTCGGCGGGAAAGAAGGCGAGAGGACGTTTTCGTCGTCTAAGGGCAAAAATTAGGGAAAGCCGAAGCCGACAACGAGCGAACGAATCACTCCAGACAGACGAAACGGCAACTCGAACGAATCGAACTCGAACAGACAGAGAAAGAGAACGTAATAATTTCGACATACCTTGCGCCAATCGTCGCTTAAAATCAACTTCCCATCGATGGGTTTACCTCCGACGAAAATCGAAGCCGTCATTTCAAACGTCTCGTCGACGAATTCAAATAGAGGAAGGAAAGAAGATGAATTTTCTTCAAAGTCTTCTCTTTCTGAAGTAAATAAAGTCTCTCAAAACAAGAGTTGTTACGAACTGACAACTGAAAAAGACGGTGGCAAACGACGAATCCGCTTTGCGGTTAGTTTGGGTGATTTCCTCTTTTACGAGTTGTTTAAGAACGAACGTTAAAGAGAGAGAATGACGTTTTCTAATAAGACGAGATCCAGAAACGTGCCAAAAATGCCAAAACTCGAAAATTAGGGTATAGTCTGGAGGAGATCTTTTTTATTACTTTATATGATGATGAATACTATGTTACTGCATTATTACAAACAACCCAAAACATACGATGTAGTTTTCCTTCTCGCCGCGTTTCATAACTTCACGCTGGTCATTCTTTGGAAAAAGTACTGCTTGTAGTCGTCGAAGATGTCCTTATCGTTTTGCGAGTACAAACGTAAACTGTGAACGCGCTCCATCATGTGCTGACGTAGTTTCGTCACCGTCTCGGCACGATTGGCGTTATACGCCGCGTGTCTCGGGTTTGTCGCGCAAGAAGAGCGTATCCATTCGACCATTTGCGCCACCTCTTTCTTACATCTCTGTTTCAGGATGATTTCAGGCGCTATAGCTAACTTTCGCTCTTTCTTTTGTTGCTGTTTGCGGAGACGCTTTTCAGCCGCTAAGGCTTTCGCCAAAGCCCGTTCGCGTTCGCGCTTGTGCGAACGCTTCTCCTCTGGCGGATGCCAGATATCGACCCGTCTCGGATTCGCTCGCGTAGTTTGCCAGACGTTGTAATAATACGAAACGATTTGGGACATGGTTTTGTTCGGTAACAAAGGCTTCATTGGACGCAAATTGTCGCAATTTTTCGTCACATGTTGGGTGAAAATATCGCGCTCTTCTTCGCTCCATGCGTTGGCGACAACGACACCCATGTCGTGTAAACCGAACGACGTTTGAACGTGTAAAGAATCTCCAACTTCGCGTTTGAATTTAGCGCGCGCTTCGGCGATATCTTCGAGAGGAACGCGGACGATTCGGATAATCTCTTCTTGTCCTTGAGCGTTGATATACGCAACCAAGTCTGGGTCTTTGACTTCTTCTCCTTGAGTTTCCGTTTTTACTACTACCGCTCCTACCGCCGGTGCGTTGTTACTATCTAATTCAGCTTTCGCTGTTGTTACTACCGCTGCTGCTCCTGCTACTCCTACAACTTCTATGTTCTTTGCTTGCTCGCCGTTGTTAGTATTATTTTCGCTCGGCGCCAAGCGCTTGGCCGCTTTTTCCTCTTCCTCCTCAGCGGGTTCGCGACTCTTCGAACGCTTTCGCGTGCTTTTCCTCGTCGGCGAGTTCGTATTGGTGTTCGTATTATTATTATTATTCTGGTCGTTATTATTCAGTGGCCAAAACCGGACGCCAAGCATCTGCGTCTCCTTCTCCGTAAAATGTTCCAAGTCGTCCACGATGGCTTTTTTCACCTCTTCGTCGAATTCTGGCACCTGTGCTTGATACTCGTCTCCAACCCGTATAATCGCCGGTTTCACCGGTTGCCACACTCTCGTCATCGGCGACGAAAACATCTTCTCCGACTCCTCTACTAACGTAAAATCGTGCAAACCAGCCGCTCGAAACGCCTTCTCCTTCCCTCTCGCGCCTCTTCGCGGTTGATGCGCTTCGCCTTCCGCGGTGACCAACTTGAACCGCAAACACATCGCCCGGTTTCTCCTTTCCAGTTCCTCCTCTTGCATTTTCACCTGGTCGTCGATGATTGCGTCTTTATTGACGAGCATTCTCCCTGGTTTCGTGGCCATTCTCGAGAGCCATTGGTAGAGTTGTTCGCACTGTTGTTTTCTCTTCTCTTTTTTTTCCTCCTCCTCTTTTTGCTTCTCTTCCGTGCTCTTTTTTTCCTCCTCGTTTTCCGCATCGTCGTTCTGAGAAGGTGAAGGCGTTCTTGGCTCATCCTCCTTCGAAGGTTGCGCCGGCGAGGACGGGGGAGACTTTTGTTCGTTCTTTTCCACCGTCTCCTCTCTTCTCTCGATCTCTTTTTCTTCGTTTTCGCCCATCATTATTTAGTATTAGTATTAGTATTATTGCGCTCCTCTGCGCGTCTTTGAAGTTGTTGAAATACCAGGACGAGATAAAGTACGGTTCTCAAAGAAAAACAGAAAAATACACACCAACCGACTGATGGATTTTAAGTAGTATTCAACGGGTAGATCTGGATTCAAACCGGGCGCAAACGGTCCCTATATCTTTCCTGTCAACGTTTGAACAGTTCTTTCTCCGTAAAGTTTCTTTTTATGCAGTCCGTGCGCGCGTTTGTGGTGAGACGTGAATTGGAAATGAGAATGTCAGTTTTTTTTTAAACGATGAGAGCTCTTTTTAGGAAAAAGAAGTTTTTCTTCTTTGGGTCTTCTGCTCAAAACGAGAACTCCTTTCAACACAAAAGCTGCTTTCCTTCTCTGTTTTCAAAGAAAAAGGAAGGAAAACAACAACAACAACACCACAGACTCTCTTCTTCATATCAAACGCATCATCGCGTTCTCTGTGAGTGTGGGTATAATACTATATATACATACATCATCCATCGAAAGAAGAGAGAAAGAAAGACTCGCAAAAGAGAAAGCATCCTCGTCGTCTCGAAGCGATTTTGAAGAAGAGGAGGAGTAAAAGGAAAAGGAATAAGACGCATAATAAAAGCTTTTGAGAAAGCAGAAAAATGATGATGTCAGCAACAAGGAGCGTATCTCCTACGACGTCGTCGATGTTGAGAACTCGTAAAACAACTCCTAAAGCGAACAACAACAACATCAGAAAGCCCACAAAACAACGATCGACAAACGCGATGGCTACGTTTACATCACCTTCTTCGCGTCGTTCTTCTTGGAGCATCGCGAGGAGCAGTGCTCGTTGTGGTGTACAAACGAAGACGACTTTGACGACGACGACGATGATGAAGAAAAACGAAAGCAACAACAAAACGGTGAAAGAACAACAACAACAACAAAGAAGAAACGCGACTATTACGAAAGCGAACGAGGACGACTCATCATCATCATCATCATCAGTGGATGCTTCGAGCGACGACCCGTTCGAATTTGGTTCCAAATCGAAGAAGAGAAGGCGACGAGACGGGAAATCTACGAGACGCGCGACGGTTGCGGTGGACTCGCCGGCCATCGCGGCGGCGAAAGGCGAGTCGGAAAGAACCGTCGTTGAGGAGTCCGAGGAAGCTTTCTTGAAATTTCTTGGGTTTTACATAGCAATTATCTTTGCTTTTGGTGTTGTTCTCGCGTTATCGGCGTTTAAAATCTGGCCAGACAGCGTCGATTCGTTCATCACGGATACGCTCTACCCGGCGTTTACTCCTTTCGTCGGCGGATTTTTAGTGTTTTCGTCGATTTACGGTTTGATTAAAACGCGAAGCGATCCAACTTCAAAGTCCGGTTAGTCAAAGAGAGAGAAAGAGTCATCGCATAGGAAATGAATGCAAGCAAGTGTTTTAAATACATATTATTATTATTCGCTACTAAAATTATTATTATTGGTATTATATCTTTCTGCGCTAATAAGGTCTCTACTAGTATTATTATCCTACGACGACGACAGAGAGGACGCGCAAGAAAAGCGCTTTCGCTCTCTCTTTGGGTTAAAATCTAAAGGTGATATAAATTCGAGCTCGCGGCGTCTCGCAAAACTTGCGCCGCAATCTTCCTCCCCGAATCCGTCATCATCGTGTGCACTACCTCTTCCACTAATCGATACGTCGTTATTATAAAAACGACGGAAAAGAAAACAACTTTCCACCCTCGAATTTTCTTCTCTCGATCTAACACGTTGAATATCTCCGTCACGTCCACGTAAATCTCCTTCTTGCTATATAACTTCAAAGAATACAACAGAACGGGTAAGTGCATCGCGCACAATCCAAATCGTCTCATCGCAGACGTGATAATAACCACCACTAAGTGGAACAAAACTTCCGGTTTCACCAATTTGTTAATTCGATTCGCCGTATCGTGAGGGTTCATGAAGTCGTTTTGTAAATCAGTCAAGCAGACTAAGATGTACATGTTCATCCCTAACCCGGCGCCGAGGAAAACGAATAAAGAGAGCCACCCGAGGATGAATGCGATCATTTCTTAAACTCTTTTGTCTTCTCTGTTTTGCGTCGTCGTGTGCTCAAGTCGTCAGCAGAGCGAGAGCAGCTTTTGCAGCAGCTCACACAAAGAGGAGGACAAAAAAAAAGTGAGCAGCCCCCTTTTGGTAAAAAATTTACAGGACGAAAAATATCAAGCCGAGTGAAAGAAGCAGCTTTGGGTTTTGAGACTCGAGAGACTACCGACGTGTTTTCTTTCTTGGAACAATCAATTTTTCTTCACAGACTTACGTTATATATTTATTAAAAAGCTTCTTTCGCGTTGTTCGTTTGTTTGCACGGCGACGACTTTAAAATTGCGGCGAAGGATCGTCTCCTCTTCTCTGACTCGTGTTATTCATCATCAGCGGTCGTGGTGGTGGTTTATGTATACGTAATAACGGGGAGAATTCGACATCATGAGTACAGAAAATCGAGGAGGAGAAGCGCACACACACAACATTAACAACAACACGAACAACAACAACAACGCGTTTGGAGGAGGAGGAGGAGGACAAGGAGGGAATTTCCCACGGGCGATTGTCCCCATTCAAGATGTCTCCGAGATTCTCTCCAAATACGATTTCAAGGAGAAGATTGGAACCGGAGGTACGACTTCGCGAGAGTAAACAAACAACAACAACATCAATAAAAACGGATTCCGTACAGGAAGGAGGAAACGTTTCCTTTTTTCTTCCTCTTTTTCAATTGCTTGGTTTTGGGTCGAACTCTCTTTCTTTTCTCACCAAAAAAAGCTGACGACGACAACAATTTTTTTTTCCTCCTCTCACGACGACATAAACAGGTTTCGCAACCGTCATGCGTGCGATCGAGAAAGATACCGGAGTAGAAGTCGCGATCAAGATCGTGGACCGGCAAAAGTACGCCCCGACGGATAAGAGTTACGAGAGAGAGTTTCAAGTGTTGTCGACGCTCTATCACGAAAATATCATCAACTTACGGTGCACGTACGTGACGGAGAAGAACGTCTTCATGGTGACTGAAGTAGTTCACGGAGGGGAATTGCTGGAGAGAATAACCGAGGAAGGTAGTTATTCCGAGGCGGACGCGAGACGGATCATCGTTCAGATTTTAAAAGCGGTTGAGTATCTACACTCGAAGAAAGTCGTTCACCGAGACATCAAGTTAGAAAATATTTTGATGTCCGATCGATCTCCCAAAGCGACGGTGAAATTGATTGATTTTGGATTATCTAGATTACCGCAAGACGGAAGCGAGATGAGAACAATTTGTGGTTCGCCTTTGTACGTCGCGCCTGAAATTTTAGACATGAACTTATCGGACACGGCGTATACGCCGGCGGTGGACATGTGGTCCGTCGGCGTCATTTTGTTTATTTTATTGAGTGGCTATTCACCGTTCGATCACGACGACGAAGAGCAGCTGTTTAAAAATATCAAAGAAGGCGTGTATTGCATGGACGACCGAATTTGGAGATACATCTCGGAAGGTGCGAAGGATTGCGTTCGACAGTTGCTCACGGTGGACGTGATGAATAGAATGACTGCTACGCAAGCTTTGCAACACCCGTGGATTCGACAAAAACACCATCATCATCACCATCATCATCACAATAATAATAACAACAACGATAACAATAATAATAACGATATTAGTTCAATTATGACGAGCGAGACGAACTCGACGGGTTTTACCGATGGCGGAGGCTCGCTCACCTCGAGCATGAACATGCAACCTCCCGAGCAAATGCCAAAGGAAATTTTAGAAGAAAAACAAAACCGCTTAAAACAACGACTAGAAAGTATACGCATGATTCGAGAAGAAGAGGCGTTAGCGATGGATATAGCTATGCAGCAAGATAGCGATAACTCCAATCCTTCGATTTGATGATATGATAAGTAAACGAGGACGACGAAAAGATGATAGTGAAAATAATAAATCGTTTTCAAAAATAAAATACAGCCGCTTACAATCTCTATCTACGTAAATCTATGATACACTACCTCAAATGCTAATCATCAATATTCTGGTAACTCTTTGTTCATGAACTTCTTCCTCGCGAACGCCATCCAAAACTTGTTCATTTTCGTGCCTTCGTCGACGTATAAGTGGTCAACCAGGCGCAAACCGATTTCTTCGCGACACTGCGCGAGATACGACTTCAACGTTTCACCTTCTTGAAACGTTTTCGGGCCATCAATAATCCCTCCTAACCCAGTCGTGATGTCAAAGTGGTCGTGCGCTAACGCGAAGAGAAGCTTCGCCCCTTCTGTCATCAGATTTTTCTTACTATTATTATTCGTACCTTGTTGCGAGGAGGACGACGACGACGCTTGGTTTTGGTTTTGGTGAAGTCTCTTCAAGCATTGGGAGATGTAGAGAGTCAAATAAATCAACAACTTGTCCGCGTCGGATTGAATGGCGTATTTCCGGAACAAAACGTTCGGTCGGAAATACTGAATAGCCTCGTCGACGATGTCAAAATCGGTCGTCTTCGGCGCCGGACCTCTCGTTTGCGTTCGCAAAGGAAGTAAAGGGACACCGCAGGACGCGTGGATGGAATCGGGCAATTCCGTGAACGCGGAATGGTACACCATTTTTTCTTTTCACAAAACGCACAAGTAACCACCACTACTACTCGTAGTAGTGATTAAAAAATCTAACTTATATGATGCGTGTAGTAGTACCGAGTGGTGGTGGTGGTGGTGGTGAATCTTCTCTCTTTCTGAAGAAGAAGAAGAAGAAGAAGATATATGAGAAGGAGAACACCAGGCGCGTTCATTCATTTCATTCCGAGAAACTTTGACCGTTTAAGGTTTGATTTATTTAAACAAGTTTATTATCTTATTCTTAAACCCTAAGCTAGCTAGTCACTCACATAAATTGCTCTGATAAAAAGAGCTCTTTGCACACTTTATTCGCCTCTTTCAAATGAGAGAGTTTTAGAAACGCGAAGGCCACGGGATCGAGACCCGTATGGGGCATATTCATAGAACGCCCTTTTAGCTCAGCTTGGTTAGAGCGTCGTGCTTATAGATCTTTTTTTGCTCTGCGCTCGTTTCTTATTACTATTACAATGCTAGAAGTTGTTAAATGGTGTTGTTGCCACCGCGTTGATATTGCTTGCGAGGCGATGACTTTGATTTTGTCAATTCGAGCAACTCTTTCAAGTCGTCTCCAATATCCTCAACAACAATTTCCTCTTTGTCGTACAATACCGTGCAATAATACGGTCCAGGCTGACCAGCTCTGGCAGTTCTTCCCGTTCTGTGTATGTGCATAGCCGCAGAATCGGCTAAAGAGTAATGCACCACGTGATGGAGCTCCGGGAAGTCAATGCCTCGAGCCGCTAAATCCGTACAGACGCACACTTTTAACTCTCCAGAGATGAAATCGTCCAACACCACGCCTCTCTCCTTCGCTTTCCCGTGAAACGCCATAGAATACATTCCACTGCTGTTGTTTTCTTCTCCGTTTATATCGGTATTAGTATTCAAGTATTCGACGATTTCGTCCGCCTCTACCGGCGAGTTTGCAAAGACCAACGACTTGTACTCTTTCCGCTTTCGCAACGCTTCCACCAACGCTTTGTTTTTCCTCGTTCGTATACTATTTTCTCTTCTTTTCCGTTGCTGCGCCTTCTCCATATCATCATCATTATCATTCTCATCCTCATTCTCATGACTCTCTGTTTCTTTTTCTTCTTCTTCTTCTTCTTCTTCTTCTTCTTCTTCTTCTTCTCTTTCTATCATTACAACCTCTTGTTCCAGTTGCGGGTGCAACTTTCCGAAATACCCGGTGGAAATCCAAGACAGATCGCCTTGAAACGATTCGAAAATCGGTTCGGAATCTTTCAAAGTCGCGGCTGCAAACACGTATTGCACTTTCGCGCCAAACTTATTGACACCATCCGCGTTCTCTCCGTACGTTAAATCGATTAAATGTTTAACATCGTCCGCGAATCCTCTAGAGAGCATCTCGTCGCACTCGTCCACGACGAAATGTTTGAGACGACCAAACAACACCCACTCGTCTTTCGCCAAAGCTAATAAGCGAGCTGGCGTGCATATCAAAACGTCTGCTCGTCGAAATTCTGGTATGGCTTCTTCTAAATCGCCAATGATTTTGTTCCCTTTCTTTCCAGCTTTCGTCGTCGNCGAAGATTTACTCGCGACGTATTTTCGATTTCGATTATTTGTGTTTTTCCGTTGTTTCAAACTCGTCGGTTTCAACAATTTCTTCTCCTTACCGAAAATGGAAAACACCGTCGGCGCCGGTAACTCTAAATCAGTTCGTTGACACCAAATTGAACATAATTCGGCCATTTTTGAGACTTGCCTCGCCAACTCGACGTTTGGGACGAGAATGACCATCGCCGGACAACATCTTCCGCTAACTTTCGTGCCTCCCCTTCCCGGCGCCGCCACCTGGGACATGAGCGGTAAAGTATACGCGAACGTCTTCCCAGAACCAGTTTCGGCTAATATCACCGCAGAGTTTCCTTCAATGAGTTCTGGCGTAGCTAACTTTTGAATCTCTGTTGGTCTTTTCAAGCCAGCTTTGTTTAAATTTTCCGCCGTGATGGCTTCTAAACCGGCGTTGACAAACGCGTTGTCCGATAATTGTTTTTCATTACTATCATCATCATCATCGTCATTGTGGTTGTAATAAGAGTCTCTTCTCTGTGGTTCTCGCCGCTGCTGCTCGGCTTCCTTTTTCTTCTCTCTTTCCATTCTTTGCGTCTCCCACGGCCGTAAGCCTCCTCTTTTATACTTGGATTGGACCGCGACTTTTGGCGGCGAAGACGACGATATAACCTTTTTAACTCTGCTGCTGCTGCTGCTGCTGCTGCTGCTGCTGCTGCTCGACGAAACTCCTTCCTTGATCCCACTCTCGTTGGCAAATCGAGACCATCCGGCTAAATCGTCCACGTCGTCCTCTTCGGTGTTTTCGTACTCCTCAAAGTCGTCGGCGTATTTTCTTCCTCCTCGCAGTTTTTGTCTCTCCAAAGCGATTTGCTTTCGCTCCAATTCGTCCAAAGGCACCGCTCTTTCTTGTTGTTGTTGTTGTTGTCTACCTCTGTTGTTGTTGTTGTAGCTCGCGCTCTCATCGTCGTCGTAATTCTCTTCTCTTTTCTTCGTTCCGAATTTTGCGTACGCTTTATCCGCGGTATCCCATCCTCGGGGTCGTCTGTTCTTCTTTTTTCCTCCGCCGCCTCGTTCGTTAGTAAAATCATCGTCGGCGTAATTCTCATTATTAGTGTCGCTCGAAGAAGAAGAAGAAGAAGAAGAAGAAGAAGAAGAAGA
>JGI24540J26637_10001357_pt1 | contig 10738 bp, 10 predicted proteins | sample NorSeaMetagenome_FD_26637 | JGI IMG/M metagenome (IMG submission 26637) | reverse complement strand
TTTTTTTGGGGGGACATAATGCCTTATTATGAAGATATAGTTTTTTTAAGTGATATACCTAGGTATCACGCCAATCATAACCCTGATGAAGTTGCTTTTGTCTTTGAGGATAAAGAGACGTCTTATAAGGAATTTAATATTAAAACGGAAAAAGTTGCTAATGGACTAGTTGAAATTGGAGTCGCCGAGCAAGAGCGAGTCGCTTTCATGGATAAGAATTCTGATCTATTTTATGAGGTAGTGCTAGGTTGTACAAAAGCGAATGCTGTAGTTGTTGGAATTAACTGGAGACTTGCACCTCCAGAAGTTGCTTATATTTTAAATGATAGTGGTGCAAAAATTCTATTTGTAGGAGAAGAGTTTTTTGAACTAGCTGATAAAATATTAGAATTATCAACAAGCGTTGAGAAAGTGATTTGTCTTTCAGGGTCAAGAGATGGTTGGCCTTCTTATGAATCGTGGAGAGAAAAACAAGACGATGAAATTTGCAAAAGACAACCAACATTAGATGATGTGGCTATCCAGATGTATACATCAGGTACAACAGGTAATCCAAAAGGCGTTCAATTAACTCATGGAAATTTTCACTCATCAAGAAATAGGGAGCCCCAAGAAGGAATGGAGTTTGGTGAATGGTCCGATGAAGATGCTAGCTTAGTAGCTATGCCAAGTTTCCATATTGGCGGAGCTGGTTGGGGTATACAAGGCCTTTATGCTTGCGCAAAAAATGTTGTTCTAAAAGAATTTTTGCCCGAAGATGTTTTAGATGTAATAGGTAAATATAAGATATCTAAAATTTTTATGGTACCTGCGGCAATGAAGATGGTTTTAGATCATCCTAATTCTAGAAAAACTGATTACTCACATATTAAATATATACTTTATGGGGCTTCGCCAATTCCTCTAGACCTTCTGAAGGAAGCGATGGAAGTTTTCGAATGTGGTTTTGTTCAATTATACGGTATGACTGAAACCTGTGGTTCTGTAACTTACCTTCCGCCAGAGGATCATTCTATCGAAGGTAATGAGAGAATGAAATCAGCTGGCAAAGCTTATCCCCATTGTGAAATTTCAATTTTAGATGGTGAAAGTAAAGAGGTTCCTCTTGGAGATGTTGGAGAAATAGCAGTAAGGTCTACATCAAATATGCTTGGATACTGGAATTTACCAGAAGAAACAAATAAAACTCTTAGGGATGGATGGCTAAGAACTGGGGATGCTGGTTATATGGATTCAGACGGCTATGTTTACGTTCATGATAGAGTTAAAGATATGATTGTTTCTGGTGGTGAAAATGTTTATCCTGCAGAAGTAGAAAGCGCAATTTTTGGACATGAAAAAATTAGTGATGTAGCTGTAATTGGAATACCAGATGAAAGGTGGGGCGAGGCGGTAAAAGCTGTAGTAGTTTTAAAACCTGGAAAAAGTTTGACCGAGGAAGAAATTATTAATTTTGCTAAAGAAAGAATAGCTGGTTTTAAGTCGCCAAAATCAGTTGATTTTATTTCTGAATTACCTAGAAACCCGTCTGGAAAAATTTTGAAGAAAGAGTTGAGAGCACCTTATTGGGAAGGACGCGAAAGACAAATTAATTAATATTGGAGTATAATTTATGAGTAATCAAAAACCAATTGCAGAAAATCTTTTTACATGGCCGTCAGAACAGCCAAAATTATTAGGTAGTAGAGATACTGAAACTGGTAGATACTTTTTTCCGGCAAAGAGATCAAATACTCATGAACAGGTTGAATTATCTACAAAAGGTAAATTATGGACCTGGACCGTCCAGAGGTTTATGCCAAAGACTCCTTACATAGGAACTGAAAATCCAGAAGACTTTGAGCCATACCCTGTAGGATATATTGAACTACCTGGACAAATTATGGTAGAGTCTAGATTAACTGGAGTAAACGCAGAAAATTTAAAAATTGGTATGGAAATGGAGCTTTCAATAGAGCCATTTGTTAAAAATGAAGATGGCGAAGAATTAATGATGTTTTCTTTTAAACCATCAAAAAATTTATAGGAGAAAATTATGTCAGATGTAGCAATAATTGGAATTGGGATTCATCCTTTTGGAAGGACAGAAGGAATGACAGGTTTACAGCAGGGTGTTCATGCTGCAAGAGAAGCATTGTCAGATGCGGAAATGGAATGGAACGATATTCAGTTTGCTTTTGGAGGATCTGCAGCTGCAGGAAATGCAGATGTAATGGTAAATGAATTAGGTCTTACCGGAATCCCATTTATGAATGTATCTAATGGCTGTGCAACTGGAGGTTCATCCCTTCTATCAGCCTATACAACTATTAAATCAGGCCAATTCGATATTGGCATGGCGGTTGGCTTTGATAAACATCCAAGGGGTGCTTTTAATGCAGACCCTGAAGCCTCAGGACTTGAAAGATGGTACGGTGAAACTGGCCTAATGTTGACGACACAGTTCTTTGGAATGAAAATTCAACGTTATATGCATGACTTTGGTATTACCTCAGATTCTTTAGCAATTGTTGCTGAAAAAGCTTTCAACAATGCATCTCTTAATCCTAATGCTTGGAGAAGAGATCCAGTTTCAAAAGACACAATTTTAAATGCAACGATGGTTTCTGACCCTCTAACGAAATATATGTTTTGTTCTCCTGCTGAAGGAGCCGTAGCATTAATAATGTGTAGAGCTGATTTAGCCCATAAATATACAAGTAAGCCGTTATTTTTAAAAGGCGCTGCTTTTCGCTCAAGACCATTAGGTTCTTTCGAGGTCTTTAGTCCTTCATTAGAAATTGAGAGAGGTCCAAGCCCTACAGTTGGTGCTTCCCAAGCTACATTTGAAATGGCAGGAATGAGTCGAGATGATATTGATCTTGCTCAACTTCAAGATACAGAGTCTGGTGCCGAAATAATGCATATGGCTGAAAATGGATTTTGTAAGGATGGAGAGCAAGAAAAACTTCTTCATGACGGTGATACAAAATTAAATGGAAAATTGCCTGTAAATACTGATGGTGGCTGTATCGCAAATGGAGAACCTGTAGGAGCCTCTGGACTAAGACAAGTTTATGAAAACTGTGTTCAGCTAAGAGGAGCAGCAGGTAAAAGGCAAGTTCAAGGAAACCCAAAAACAGCCTATACTCATGTTTATGGTGCTCCAGGAATATCAGCTTGTACAATTGTAACAACTTAAGAGATTTAAAATGATTAATAAACAATTTACCTTGGCAGGGAGACCTGTCGGTCGCCCTATAGAAGATTCTGATTTTGAATATAAAGAAACTGAAATTGGAGAGCCTCAAGAAAACGAAGTTCTTTTAGAGAATTTAGTAATAGAATTTCAGCCTGCTCAAAAAGGTTGGATGGAACAAATATCAAATTATGTTGCACCCCTTGAAATTGGCGATGTCATGAGGTGTGGAGGTATTGCAAGAGTATTAGACAGTAAATCTAAAAAATTTAAAAAAGGCGATATAGTATCTGGTCAAACATGCTGGCAAACCCACCCTATTTTGAAAGCAGAAGAAATTGAGAAAGTAGAAGATGAAAGTATGGCTTCTAAATATCTTGGTGCATTGGGAAGTACCGGATTAACAGCATATTTTGGAGTAACAAAAATAAGTAAACCAAAGCCTGGTGATACAGTTGTAATAACTGGGGCAGCTGGTGGAGTAGGTTCTGTAGCTGGTCAAATTTTCAAAATAGCCGGTTGCAAGGTAATTGGTATCGCAGGTGGAAAAGAAAAGTGTGATATTTTAATTAATGAATTTGGTTTTGATGGAGCCATTGATTACAAATCAGAGGATTTAAATGAATCATTAAAGAGGCTTTGCCCTGAAGGAGCCAATATTCTTTATGATAATGTAGGTGGAAGAATTCTTAACGATTGCCTTAATCATATTGCCATGAATGCAAGAGTTGCAATTTGCGGTATTATTTCACGTCACAAGACTGATAATTCAAATTTTGGACCAGAAAATTATGCTAATTTAATTTTTAAGAGAGCAACAATGGAAGGATTTATTGTAATAGATTTTATGTCAGAGGCTGGCATAGCTCGAAAAAAATTAAAAAAATGGATATCAGAAGGAAAAATTAATTGTAAAGAGGATATCCAGGAAGGTTTTGAGAATGCTCCTAGTACTCTTAGAAGGCTTTTTGAAAGTAAGAATAAAGGTAAACAGCTTTTAAAAATTGCTGATTAAAATCTCATAGTTCCGATTTTTCCAGAATGACCATTTAAGTTTTTTATATCAAGAGTTTTTTCATTCTGAGCAGTATCCATGAATTCATAAACTTCTATTATTTTTGAGTTTTCAATCTTAAAAATATGACAATATGTTTGATCCATATTTTCTCCATTTAATGATTTACCTCTTGCGCTCATTAAACCAGTAACTCTCTCATCATCAGCACACATAATTTTCCAATTTTCACCAAAGGATACTGTATTTTGATCAAGACTAGCTACTACAGCGGGAACGAGGGTACCATAAACATTTTCTTTACCTTCCCACAAACCTGAAAAAGGTGATTCACCAATAATATGAAATTTAACATTTTCATCCATTAAAGAAGTTACTGTATCAAAATCACCACTACTTATTGATTTGTAATAGGTTTCCATAATTTTTCTATTTTTATTAGTTTTACTCATAGAAACATCTCCATATTTAGTTTATGTTCTCTTTACTTTATACGAATATACTAAATATAAAAATTATTTTTGGAGATAATAATGAATACACCTTTTAACTTTCATCTGACAAAATTTTCTAATGAAGCGGAGATTCTAAGATCTGAAGTGAGAGAATTTTTATCAGATGCACTCAAGGATATACCTAAAGAAACTAGAGCAGAAACTTGGTACGGCGCCGATGAAGATTTCAGTAAGAAGGTTGGTCAGATGGGTTGGATAGGTTTAAATTGGCCAAAAGAATTTGGCGGCGCAGGTCGTTCAGCAATGGAACGTTATGTTATACTTGAGGAGATGTTAACAGCTGGAGCTCCAGTTGGCGCCCATTGGATTTCTGATAGACAATCAGGCCCGTTGATTATTAGATACGGAACTGAAAAGCATCAAAAAGAACTCCTTCCAGGAATTTTAAAGGGGGAGTCATATTTTTGTATAGGAATGTCAGAACCAGACTCCGGATCAGATTTAGCAGCTTTGAGAACAAAAGCTGAAAAGAAAGATAATATCTATGTTGTAAATGGAACAAAGCTTTGGACATCCGGGGCACACCGTTGTCAGTATATGATAGCCTGCTTTAGAACATCCCAAGAAGAAGATAGGCATGGAGGCCTTAGTCAATTTATAGTCGACCTTTCTCTTCCAGGAGTTACAATAAGACCTATCATTGATTTAGCTGGTCGCCATCATTTTAACGAAGTTATTTTTGAAGATTGCGAGGTTCCTGCTGATATGCTTATAGGAGAAGAGGGCAATGGATGGAATCAAGTAACAGCTGAGTTAGCTTTGGAAAGATCTGGACCTGAAAGATATTTGTCGAGTTACATCCTCTTGCAAGAGCTTGTTAACGAATTTTCAAGTAGAAATGATGATGAGGGTGTTACTGAAATTGGAAGACAGATGGCTCATCTTACAACCTTGAGACAAATGTCAGTTTCTGTTGCTGGTATGCTTGATCAAGGAGCTAACCCTGCTTTAGAGGCATCAGTAGTAAAAGATCTTGGGGCTGTTTTTGAACAAGAACTTCCAAATATAGCTCATAGATTAATGGGCTTAGAGCCAGATGCTAACGGATCTGATTTTCAAAGATATTTAGCTATTCTCACCCAAATATCTCCTTCCTTTTCTTTAAGAGGCGGAACAAGAGAAATTTTAAGGGGAATTATTGCCAGAGGATTGGGGTTAAGATAAATGCTAAGCGAAACATCACAAATCTTATCTGATACTGTTGAAAAAATATTTTCAGATAACGTTACAAAACAATGCATCATAAATTCTGAAAAAGGAGAGTGGCCAAAAGAATTATGGAATGAAATTATAGAAAATGGCCTTAATTTAGTTCTAGTTCCAGAGGCATTAGGAGGTGTTGGAGGATCTTGGTTTGATGCAGGTATTTTGTTTAAGGCAATAGGAAAGTATCAAGCGCCTATTCCTCTTGCTGAAAATATTGTTGCCGGTCATTTACTTGGTTTAGGCGGAATTCCATTACCCGATGACTCCATAGTTACAATTTTAGATGGAGAATTTTCTATAAAGGATAATAAATTATCAGGTATTTCTAAAAGAACTCCTTTTGGATCATCTGCGACACATGGTGTTGCACTAATCAATGACAAAAGTTCATCAAAAGTCATTTTACTATCAATACCCAAGGACTCAATCAGCGATGATAAGAACTTAGCCCTTGAGAGTAGAAGCAATATAGATTTTATGGATGTTGAAATTTTAAGTTCCTCTGAAATTCTATTTTCTTCTGACTATATTCTTAAAATTGGAGCTTTGATGAGATCTTGTCAAATTGCTGGAGGACTTGAATTTTTATTAGATCAATCAGTTAAATATGCAAATGATAGAATACAGTTTGGGAGACCTATTGCTAAATTCCAAGCAATTCAACAAGAACTTGCTGTTCTCGCAACTCACGTGGCAGCTTCAGGTGTTGCCGCAGATTATGCCAGCTCATCAATGGATGATGGATGTGAGGACCTTGCTATTGCTTCTGCAAAAAGTAGAGTTGATGATGCAGTTTCTATTGGTGCTAGCATAGCTCATCAAGTTCATGGGGCTATAGGATTTACATACGAGCATGGTTTGCATTTTGCAACAAGGAGACTTTGGTCTTGGAGAGCTGAATATGGGTCAGGAAGTTATTGGGCAAAATCTATTGGTCAAAAAGCCGTTGCCTCTGGTTCAAAGAATTTTTGGCCTTCAATAACAACAGGAAAAATTTAAAGTTGTTAGCTGAGGATAAAGCCTGGCGTTATTTTGAAGATGTTTCTGTTGGCGAAAAAAGAAAATCAAATTTAAAATTAATTACTGAAGATGAAATCATTAAATTTGCAAAACAATATGACCCCCAGTGGTTTCATACCGATAAAAATGAAGCAAAAAAATCAAATTTCAAAGGAATTATTGCTAGCGGTATTCATGTAGCAGCTCTTTGGAGGTTACTAGACCATGAAATTAATAGCGATATTAATTTTGTTTGTGGAATAGGTTGGGATAATGTCAGGTGGAAAAACCCCTTGCGACCAAACAATAAAATATATGTAACATCTGAGTGTTTATCAAAAAAAAATACATCATCTTCAGATAGNGGTGTTGCAGTATTTGATCATTCAGTAAAATATGAAGATGATACTGATATTCTAATTTTTAAAGGAACCTGTCTTATATANAAGAAAAGTTAAAAAAATTGCATTATATTATAAGATAAATTAGTAATACTTATTTAGAAAGAAAGGTAACAATGCTAGATATTGATGAAGACACAAAAAGAGTCTTAGAGGGATTTAAGACTGAGAAGGCAAGAACAGGTCCTCCTGAGGGCTTTCCCGGTTTTCCAGTTATTCCTGGTGAACGCTATACTGACTCTGAATTTCAAAAATTAGAGGTTAAACATCTATGGCATAAGACCTGGGTTTATGCATGTCATGCAGACGAACTTCCTGAAAAAGGAAGTTACCTTATTTGGGATAAGCTTCAAGTTCCTATCGTTGTTGTTAATTCTGGTGATGACAAAATTAAGGCTTACTATAATACTTGCCGTCATAGAGGCGCTCCAGTTGTTACAGAAAAAAAAGGAAAAGCGAGACTCCTTGTTTGCACATACCATGGTTGGAGTTATGACCTTGATGGTAATCTTATAAATTTAAGAGATCCTAGAGACTTTGTCGATTTAGATAAATCATGTCAAAGTTTAATTGAGGTTTCATGTGATCGTTTAGGAAACTGGATATTTATTAATTTAGATCCAGATGCCGAACCTTTAGAGGATTATTTGGGTATCCTAGGTGAGCATATGCAGCAGTTTCAGCCAGATAAGTTAAGGCATGTTCACTCAAAATCCTATCCAGTCAATAGTAATGTGAAAGTTCTTTTGGATGCATTTCTTGAAGTTTATCATGTTCCTTCGATCCATAAAAAAACAGTAAGTCGATTTATTGATATAGAGGGGACATATATAAATTTATGGCCAAATGGCCATTCTAGAATGGTAACGCCTCACCGTGACCCTGATTGGAAAGATCCTGGTGCAGTAGGCTTAAAAGAAATAGAAACTGTTTCTGAAATTCCGAAACATCAAAATGCTTCTTACAGTTTCTTTCCAAATTTAGTAACGCCACCAGCAGCTACAGGCATTCCATTTTTAACTTTTTGGCCTACATCGGATGATACTTGTGAAATTGATGTTCATTGGTTTTCACCTGATTGGGGTGAAGGAGATATTCCCGCTGTATGGGAAAAAAGAATTCAGAATTTTGAAAATATTTTGTTCGAAGACACTCAATTTGCTCCAGATATTCAAGCTAGCGTTGCTAGCCCAGGATTTAAAGGTGTATTATTAAATTATCAAGAAAGAAGAATTTATCATTGGCATGAAGAACTTGATAAAAAAATTGGTCATAACAAAATGGATCAAGACTTTAGTATTCCTAGCGTTCTTGCGCCTTTCATAGAAAAATAATCAATAAAACAAGGACTTAATTGTGACAGATTCTGAACAAAGATTTGGTTTATCTTATAATGAGTTGGCTACTAGAGAAACCGTATATAGAGAAAATCTTCTAAAGGACCATTCCGTTTTAATAACTGGCGCTGGAAGTGGTATGGGAAAAGCAATGGCATTTCTCTTTGCACGTCTTGGTGCAAAGGTTACTATATGTGGACGTAAAGAAGAAAAATTAGTCAAAGTGTATGATGAAATTCTTAAGAGATGTGGTAAAGAAATTTTTTGGGAAGTTTCCAACGTACGTGATCCTGAAAAAGTTGAAACCATGCTTGATGGCATCCTAGATCGTGATGGTAAAATTGATACGGTGATTAATAATGCTGGAGGTCAGTTCCCTCAGGATGCAATTGATTTCTCTAGGAAAGGTTGGCTTGCAGTTGTTGATTTAAATTTAAATGGACCTTGGTGGGTTATGCAGGAAGCTGCAAAACGTTGGAAAAAATCAGGTACTAGCGGAAGTATAATAAATTTGGTGGCAAACGTAGAGAGGGGGATGCCTCAAGCAGCCCATACTTGCGCTGCTAGAGCTGGAACAATTTATTTATCTAAAACCTTAGCTACAGAGTGGGCTCCTCATAAGATAAGAGTTAATTGTATTGCGCCAGGAACAATTGAAACGGAGGGTTTTGAAGTTTATCCAGATGAAGCTTTGGAAAGATTTCATAAAGCAAACCCTATGCAAAAATTGGGTGATGTTTGGGATATAGCCGAAGCATCTGTTTATCTGTCCTCTGATACAGGAAGTTTCGTAACTGGGGAAATTTTAACTATTGATGGCGGAATGTCACAATGGGGGGTTGTGTGGCCAGCAGGTATGCCTGATTATTTTAAAATGGATGGAGGAGATTAATTGAAAGCTATTTATTATGAGGAGTATGGAAATATTTCTGTTTTAAAGCAAGGTGAAATTGATGATCCTAAAAAAGTGTTAGATAAAGAAGTTTTAATTAAAGTTAATTTTTTTTCCCTAAACCCTTTAGACTATAAACTTCGTAATGGAATGTTGAAACTAATGACATTCCGAACGTTTCCAAGAACAACAGGATCAGATTTCAGTGGTGAGATCATAGCAAAAGGAGACAGTGTTAACAATTTTGAGATAGGTGAAAAAGTTTTTGGTTTTTTATCACAACTGAATGAAGGAACTTCATCACAATTTATTAAAGTTAATGAATCTATTCTATCTAAAGCCCCCTCTAATATCGATATAGGAACGGCAGCAGCTGTTCCATTGGCTGCATTAACTTCTTATCAAGCATTAGTTCAATTAGCGAAAATCAAAAAAGGAAATAAAGTTTTAATCAACGGTGCATCGGGAGGAACAGGTATTTTTGCTATCCAAATAGCAAAAATATTTGGAGCTAAAGTTACATCCATAACAAGTCATAGAAATATTAATTGGATGTTAGATACATTTTTAGTAGATGAAGCTATTGATTATACTAAAGAAAATTCTCTAAATAATTTAAGAAAGAATGAATATGATATAATTTATGATTGTTATGGAAATTTATCATTTAACAAAATAAAAGACTTTTTAAAATCTAATGGATCATTTATTACAACTGACCCTTTTCGATTAGAAAGCATAACTGGAAGATTTTTTTCTATATTTTCTAAGAGAAATTTTTTATCCGTTGTTGTTAAATCAAATGGAATTGATTTAAGTATTGTAAGGGACTGGATAGAAGAAGAAAAAATTAAAGTTTTCATTGATAAAATCTTTAAATTTATAGACACTAATAAGGCTTATGAATATTTAGAAACTCAAAGAGCAAAAGGAAAAATTATTGTTCAAATAAACGAATAATTAAATGGGAGAGGGAAGTGCAATTAAGTAAGGATAAATTATTAGACGCATATACTAGAATGAAAAAGATCAGAGTTTTTGAAGAAACTATGCGTGACGAATTTGCTAAGGGAACTGTTCCAGCATTTATACATCTTTATATAGGCCAGGAAGCGATAGCTACAGGCATATGTGTTGAGCTAAGTGATACTGATACAATTTCTAGTACCCATAGAGGTCACGGACATTGTATTGC
>JGI24540J26637_10001355_pt1 | contig 10751 bp, 9 predicted proteins | sample NorSeaMetagenome_FD_26637 | JGI IMG/M metagenome (IMG submission 26637) | reverse complement strand
TAAATCACAATATTTAAATATTGGGCAAGAAGGGATTCGAACCCCTGACACCGTAGTTCGTAGCCACGTGCTCTAGTCCACTGAGCTACAAGCCCAAATTTTATTATTACTAAAGATAATACAATTAAAAAACATAATTAGTAAAGCTTTAATTTTAAATAAAAAACTTTATATAAAATTCATTTATTTAGTTGCAAAAGATTCATTTGTTCGATTAATCTTATTAATAATTTAAGATTTAAATTTTTTAATTGATTAATTATTTATAAATATTATGGCTAAAAAAATTTTATACCAAGAAGATGCTCGACGTGCGTTAGAACGTGGAATGGAAATTATGGTAGAAGCAGTTTCCGTAACTTTAGGCCCTAAAGGTCGAAATGTTGTATTAGAAAAAGCATATGGAAGTCCACAAATTGTAAATGATGGTGTAACTATTGCAAAAGAAATTAGTTTACAAGATCACATTGAAAACACTGGAGTTTCATTAATTCGTCAAGCTGCATCAAAAACAAATGATGTTGCTGGTGATGGGACAACAACAGCAACCGTTTTAGCTTATGCTATTGTAAAAGAAGGTTTAAAAAATGTTGCGGCCGGTGCTAATCCAATTGGGATTAAATTAGGAATTGAAAAAGCAACTCAATATTTAATTAATCAAATTAATGAATTTGCTGAACCGGTTGAAGATTTAGAATCAATTCGCCAAGTTGCATCTATTTCTGCAGGTAATGATAATGCGATTGGTGAATTAATTGCTAATGCATTAGATAAAGTTGGGAAAGAGGGAGTTATTTCATTAGAGGAAGGTAAAGGAATTTCTACTGAATTAGAAATTACAGAAGGAATGAAAATTGAAAAAGGATTTATTTCGCCTTATTTCATTACTGATACAGATAAAATGGAAGTAACTTATGATAATCCATTAGTTTTATTAACCGATAAACGAATTACTCTTGTTCAACAAGATTTATTACCTATTTTAGAGTTAGTTCGAAAAACAAAACGACCATTAATTTTAATTGCCGAAAATGTTGAAAAAGAAGCTTTAGCAACTTTAATTTTAAATAAATTAAAAGGAATTGTAAATGTTGTTGCGGTGCGAGCTCCTGGTTTTGGTGAATTAAAAAAATTAATGTTAGAAGATATTGCTACTTTAACAAATAGTACAATTATTACAGAAGATGCAGGTTTAACATTAGATAATTTACAATTAGAATTTTTAGGACAAGCAAGACGTGTAATTGTTGGTAAAGAAACCACAACCATTGTTGCAGATGGAACTGAAGAGGCTATTAAAATTCGTTGTGAACAATTACGGAAACAATTAAATAGTGTTGAAACTGCATACGATAAAGAAAAATTACAAGATCGTATTGCAAAATTATCTGGTGGTATTGCAGTTATTAAAGTGGGTGCGGTTACTGAAACAGAAATGAAAGATAAAAAGTTACGATTAGAAGATGCTATTAATGCGACACGCGCAGCAGTTGAAGAAGGAATTGTTCCTGGTGGTGGTAGTACATTAACACATTTATCAAATAATTTGGTAACATGGGCAAAAACTAATTTAAAAGAAGATGAATTAATTGGTGCTTTAATTATGTCAAAAGGTATCGTAGCACCTTTATCTAGAATTGCTGAAAACGCAGGTATTAATGGCCCTGTTGTCATTGAACAAATTCAAGAATCGGAATTCGAAATTGGCTATGATGCAGCAACTAATCAATTTGGAAATATGTATGATTTTGGGATTGTAGATCCAGCGAAAGTTACGCGTTCAGCGCTTCAAAATGCAGCTTCAATTGCCAGTATGATTTTAACTACGGAATGTATTATTGTTGATTCCGTAGATTAATTATCGGACAAAATTAATTAAAACACACAATAACAAAAAAATCACTACCTTTTTATTTATAAATAAAAAGGTAGTGATTTTTTTGTTATTGTGTGTTTAATTAATAAGCGGGTGACGCGATTCGAACGCGCGACATCGACCTTGGCAAGGTCGCGCTCTACCACTGAGCTACACCCGCAAAAAACCTTATTAAGATATTAATGGATTCTAAACATTTTTGTCAATAATAAAAAATATTATTTAGAAATTATAGAGTAAACACTATAATTTCTAAATTAATTAAATTGAAGATGAGATTCCATCAGCTGCAGCAATTACAATAACTAAACTAACCCAAGCTTGAAATACTCTGTTATAAGTAGCTTTAGATTGTTCCCAATCACCTGGTGTAGCTAATGAAACTGGAACTGCTACAATTAAACCTAATGATATTAAAACTAATAAAGCTGTAAGAGCGGTAATCATAAATATTCCTTAAAATTTTTTTATTAACGATATTATTTAAATTCTACTATAGATTGCCTTTTTTCAAAGCTAATAGTACAATCACTGCAGGACCAGATAAAAAAATGGCACCGGCTGCCACTAACTGAGCAATAACTTGCCAATTTATCATAATTATATTTTTCCTTGGTTTACAAGTTTGTATTAAATAACAAAATAATTTATAATGTTATAAATAATTCTACTCTAAAAAAAATCAAAGTAAACATATTTTTTTAATAATATTTGTCTATTACTATTATATTTCTATTAAAGCATAAAATACTTTAATATTTCTACTAGTTTATGGTAAGATATTTATATTCGAATAATAGGGTTGCTAACTCAATGGTAGAGTACTCGGCTTTTAACCGATTTGTTCTGGGTTCAAGTCCCAGGTGACCCATTTTTTAATTTTTACTTCGTAAATAAAAAATTAAGAAAATATTTGACATTTTACTATCATATAAAGTAAAATTTGAAGTATTAAATACTTAGCCCCCATCGTCTAGAGGCCTAGGACATCTCCCTTTCACGGAGGCAACAGGGATTCGAATTCCCTTGGGGGTAATTAAATTTTATAATAAAAAAAGCTACATTTAAACTAAAAATCTTTAGTTTAAATGTAGCTTTTTTTGTTATAAAAGTTGATGTTTCTCAACCAATATGAACTATAATTGTTTTAAGATATTTTAAAACAATTATAGTTCATGATAATTGATAAAGATTTAGATAAATTAATTGAAAATTTACCATTTTTTATTAGAGAAGCGCTTTATAATCATCCAAATAAAAATCAATTAATTGAAATTGTTATGGATCTTGGTCGCCGTCCAGAAGCAAGATTTGTAATGGGACCTGAATACTTATCTCAAAAATTAATTTCATGGCAAGATTTAGATTATACAACTAAACGAATTGGAAAATTTAGTAATGATAATCGAGCAGGTATTGAAAGAACTTTACATCGTATCAGTTGTATACGTAATCGACAGTTTATTATTAATGGATTAACTTGTCGAGTAGGGCGTGCTATCTTCGGGACAATTAGTGGTGTTAGAGATTTATTAGAATCAGGTCAATCTATTCTTGTTCTTGGTAAGCCTGGAGTTGGAAAAACTACAATGATCAGAGAAATTGCTCGGGTACTATCTGATGAAATGGAAAAGCGAGTCATTATTATTGATACGTCAAATGAAATTGCGGGTGATAGTGACATTCCTCATTCTGGTATTGGTCGAGCCAGAAGAATGCAAGTTTCAAAAACAGAATTACAACATCAAGTTATGATTGAAGCAATTGAAAACCATATGCCTGAAGTTATTATTATTGATGAAATTGGAACAGAATTGGAATCTTTAGCAGCAAGAACAATTGCAGAACGAGGTGTTCAATTAGTAGGCACGGCGCATGGTAATTCTTTAGAGAGTTTAATAAAAAATCCACCTCTTTCAGATTTAATTGGGGGAATTCAATATGTTACTTTAAGTGATGACGAAGCAAAACGTCGGGGTACTCAAAAAAGCATCTTAGAACGAAAAGCCTATCCTGCATTTCAACTTGCTATTGAAATTAATGAACGAAATCTTTGGATTATTCATGAAAATGTTGAAGAATCCGTAGATTTATTACTACAAGGAACTCAGCCAATTTTACAAATTCGGGAATTAAAAGAAAATGGAGAAACCCGTATTAAATATGGAACCGCTGAATTTAATTCTTTATCATTTTTTAATTCAGACCAAGTTCTTAATATTTGGCAAAAAACGAATAAACAAACTCAGACTAATTCGGAATTTAATAATTTTTCTCTTACAAAAATTGAAAAGTTAAAAATTTACCCGTATTCAATTCCACTTCCTTTAATTAAAAAAGCGGCTAATTTAATTGGTTTTGAACCATTTTTTACAAAAGATATTAGTGACGCGACAATAATTATCGGATTACAAAAGCATACCCGGGAAAATATCAAAATCAACCGTTTTAGTGAAAAATATAATTTACCAATTTATACGGTAAATAAGCTTACTGTACCTCAAATCACACAAATTCTTTATAATATAGTAAAATAAAAGTAATTCTTTAGTAAAAAAAGAATTAAATATAAATTAAATCATTAAGGTCAAATTTTATGTCAGCAGAAATTCTTGGAAAAGTACAAGCTATTGTTGCAGAACAATTAGGTTTAGAAGAAGATCAAGTAAAAGCAAGTGCAAATTTTTCAACAGAATTAGGAGCAGATTCTTTAGATGTTGTAGAACTAGTGATGGCCTTAGAAGAAGCGTTTGAAATTGAGATTCCTGATGAATCCGCAGCAAATATTTCAACTGTTCAAGATGCTGTTGATTATATTGCAAAAGCAAAATAATTCTTATTTAAATAATTATTACTAGACAAATAGGTTAATATATATATATAATTAGCCTATACGGGATATAGCGCAGCTTGGTAGCGCATCTGCTTTGGGAGCAGAGGGTCGCAGGTTCAAATCCTGCTATCCCGATTTTAATACGATTTTAATAAAATTTATAAGCAAAACTTTCAAAATAACGTTATAATTAATATTGAAAACTCTTGATAAATAGAATATTAATAAATACTTTATTTTTTACTTGAAGCGTTTCATCAATTTTCGTTTCCCAACAGGAGAAACTAAATGGTAATAAATTCAACCAAGCGTCAAACTAAAAACGTTCAAGTTTTAGTTGAAAAAGACGCAGTTGAAACTAGTTTTGCAAAATGGGCCCAACCTGGTCATTTTTCACGAACTTTAGCAAAAGGTCCAAAGACAACAACTTGGATTTGGAATTTACATGCTGATGCTCATGATTTTGATAGCCAAACAAGCTCATTGGAAGAAGTTTCTAGAAAAATTTTTAGTGCACATTTTGGACAATTGTCAATTATCTTTTTATGGATAAGTGGAATGCATTTCCATGGCGCTTATTTTTCAAATTATTCAGCTTGGCTAAATGATCCAATCGGAATTAAACAAAGTTCACAAGTAGTTTGGCCAATTGTTGGTCAAGAAATTTTAAATGCTGATGTTGGTGGTAATTTCCAAGGTGTTCAAACAACATCTGGTTGGTTCCAATTATGGCGTTCAGAAGGTATTACAAGTGAAATTGAACTATATTGGACTGCTATTGGTGGTTTAATTATGTCAGCTCTAATGTTATTTGCAGGTTGGTTTCATTATCATAAAGCAGCACCTAAATTAGAATGGTTCCAAAATGCTGAATCAATGATGAATCATCATTTAGCTGGATTATTAGGTTTAGGTTGTTTATCATGGTCTGGTCATCAAATTCATATTGCATTACCTATTAATAAATTATTGGATGCTGGTGTTGCACCGCAAGAGATTCCATTACCCCATGAATTTTTAATTAATAGAAATTTAATGGCGCAGTTATACCCAAGTTTTGAAAAAGGTTTAGCACCATTTTTTGGAGGTAATTGGGGTGAATATTCAGATTTCTTAACCTTTAAAGGTGGTTTAAACCCAGTAACAGGTGGCTTGTGGTTAAGTGATATTGCTCATCATCATTTAGCTTTAGCAGTTTTATTTATTTTTGCAGGACATATGTACCGTACTAATTGGGGTATTGGTCATAGTATGAAAGAAATTTTAGAAGCTCATAAAGGCCCTTTTACAGGCGAAGGTCATAAAGGTTTATATGAAATTTTAACAACATCATGGCATGCTCAATTAGCAATCAATTTAGCGATGGTAGGATCATTAAGCATCATTGTAGCACATCATATGTATGCAATGCCTCCTTACCCTTATATTGCGACTGATTATGCAACACAATTATCTTTATTTACACATCACATGTGGATTGGCGGATTCTGTGTTGTAGGTGGTGCCGCTCATGGTGCAATTTTTATGGTTCGGGATTATACTCCAGCAAATAATTACAATAATTTATTAGATCGTGTTATTCGTCACCGTGATTCTATTATTGCACATTTAAATTGGGTATGTATTTTCTTAGGAACTCATGCTTTTGGATTCTATGTTCATAATGACACAATGCGTGCGTTAGGACGTCCACAAGATATGTTCTCAGATAAAGCAATTCAATTACAACCAATTTTTGCTCAATGGATTCAAAATATTCATTTATTAGCACCAGGGAATACTGCACCTAATGCTTTAGCAACAACAAGTTATGCTTTTGGTGGTGATGTTGTTTCTGTTGGCGGAAAAATTGCAATGATGCCTATTAAATTAGGAACAGCTGATTTTATGGTTCACCATATTCATGCGTTTACAATTCATGTAACAGTTTTAATTTTATTAAAAGGTGTTTTATACGCTCGTAGTTCAAAATTAATTCCAGATAAAGCGAATTTAGGTTTTAGATTCCCATGTGATGGTCCAGGTCGTGGCGGTACTTGTCAAAGTTCAAGTTGGGATCATGTATTTTTAGGTTTATTTTGGATGTATAACTCAATTTCAGTAGTAATTTTCCATTTTAGTTGGAAAATGCAATCAGATGTTTGGGGAACAATTGCACCAGATGGAGCTATTTCTCATATTACTGGTGGTAACTTTGCACAGAGTAGTCTTACGATTAATGGTTGGTTACGTGATTTCTTATGGTCACAAGCATCCCAAGTAATTCAATCATATGGATCTGCTTTATCAGCTTATGGATTAATTTTCTTAGGCGCTCATTTTATTTGGGCATTTAGTTTAATGTTTTTATTTAGTGGTCGTGGTTATTGGCAAGAATTAATTGAGTCAATTGTATGGGCGCATAATAAATTAAATTTTGCTCCAGCAATTCAACCACGAGCTTTAAGTATTACTCAAGGTCGTGCTGTTGGATTGGCGCATTATTTACTAGGTGGTATTGGTACTACTTGGGCGTTCTTCTTAGCAAGATCAATTTCTATTGGATAGTAAATTAATACTTTATTATTTTCAGTAATCTTAAATTAGTCAATAAATATAACGAGGTAAGAACATTATGGCGACTAAATTTCCAAAATTTAGCCAAGCCCTTGCTCAAGATCCAGCAACAAGAAGAATTTGGTACGGTATAGCAACCGCACATGATTTAGAAGCACATGACGGAATGACAGAAGAAAATTTATATCAAAAAATCTTCGCGTCACATTTTGGTCATTTAGCTGTTATCTTCTTATGGACTGCAGGGAATTTATTCCATGTTGCTTGGCAAGGTAATTTTGAACAATGGGTAGCAAATCCATTAAAAACGAGACCAATTGCTCATGCAATTTGGGATCCACATTTTGGCGAATCAGCTTTAAAAGCTTTTTCAAAAGGTAACACATACCCAGTAAATATTGCATTTTCTGGTGTTTACCAATGGTGGTACACTATTGGTTTTAGAACAAATGTAGAATTATACCGTGGCTGTATTGGGTTATTATTATTATCATCAGCTTTATTATTTGCTGGTTGGTTACATTTACAACCAAAATTCCGTCCGAGTTTATCTTGGTTTAAAAATAATGAATCACGTTTAAATCATCATTTATCAGGTTTATTTGGTGTAAGTTCATTAGCTTGGACTGGTCACTTAGTACATGTAGCAATTCCTGCATCACGCGGGGTTAGAATTGGATGGGACAATTTCTTAACGACACCTCCACATCCAGCAGGTTTAAAACCATTTTTTAGTGGTAATTGGACAGCTTATGCTGAAAACCCAGATACTCCAAATCATATTTTTGGAACAAGTGAAGGTGCTGGTACAGCAATTTTAACGTTTTTAGGTGGTTTCCATCCACAAACGCAATCATTGTGGTTAACAGATATTGCACATCATCAATTAGCAATTGCAGTTGTTTTTATTATTGCAGGTCATATGTATCGTACTAATTTTGGTATTGGCCATAATATGAAAGAAATCTTAGATGCGCACCGTCCTCCAGGAGGACGTTTAGGTGCAGGTCATGTAGGATTATTTGAAACAATTACAAATTCATTACATATGCAATTAGGGTTAGCATTAGCTTCATTAGGTGTAGCAACATCACTAACTGCACAACATATGTATGCTTTAACTCCTTACGCTTTCTTATCAAAAGATTTTACAACTGAAGCAGCTTTATATACTCATCATCAATATATTGCCGGATTCTTAATGGTTGGAGCGTTTGCTCATGGTGCTATTTTCTTTGTAAGAGATTATGACCCAGAATTAAATAAAAATAATGTTTTAGCTCGAATGTTAGAACATAAAGAAGCTATTATTTCACATTTAAGTTGGGCATCTCTATTCTTAGGTTTCCATACTTTAGGTTTATATATTCATAATGATACTGTTGTAGCTTTTGGACAACCAGAAAAACAAATTTTATTTGAACCATTATTTGCTGAATATATTCAAGCAGCTTCAGGAAAAGCAATTTATGGTTTTAATGTATTATTATCATCAGCAGATAGTCCTGCAACAGTTGCAGGTAATCAAGTTTGGTTACCCGGTTGGTTAGATGCAATTAATAGTACTAAAAATGATTTATTCTTAAAAATTGGTCCTGGTGATTTTTTAGTTCACCATGCAATTGCTTTAGGTCTACATGTAACAACATTAATTTTAGTTAAAGGTGCTTTAGATGCGCGTGGATCTAAATTAATGCCAGATAAAAAAGATTTTGGTTACAGTTTCCCTTGTGATGGTCCTGGTCGTGGTGGTACATGTGATATCTCTGCTTGGGATGCATTCTACTTAGCAATGTTTTGGATGTTAAATACAATTGGTTGGGTTACATTCTATTGGCATTGGAAACATATGACAATTTGGGGTGGTAATCCTGGTCAATTTGATGAATCGTCAAATTACATTATGGGTTGGTTACGTGATTATCTATGGTTAAATTCATCACCATTAATTAATGGTTATAATCCATTTGGTATGAATAATTTATCTGTTTGGTCATGGATGTTCTTATTTGGACATTTAATTTGGGCAACTGGATTTATGTTCTTAATTTCATGGCGTGGATATTGGCAAGAATTAATTGAGACTCTTGTTTGGGCTCATGAAAGAACGCCATTAGCAAATTTAGTTCGTTGGCGAGATAAACCAGTAGCTTTATCAATTGTTCAAGCTCGTTTAGTCGGTTTAGTACATTTTTCAGTTGGTTATATTTTAACGTATGCTGCATTTGTTATTGCTTCAACGTCTGGAAAATTTGGATAATTTTTAATATAAAAAAAGCCACAATTTGAAATTAATTTCAAATTGTGGCTTTTTTTATATTAAAAATATAGTCCTAACATATCAGGAAAAAATCTATTAATTTCAATAATAAACCCTGCGGTAAATGTCATCCAAATTGTTAATAAAACAGGCGCTGTAGATAAATATTTTTGAAAATCATTCATAAAACTAAAATTTATTGAAAACTTAAAATTTAAACAAGAAGTATTAAGTATTAGCGTGGTGAAACTGTAACTTCATCGTCGGGTGCAATTAAATCACCGCTAATTAATTCTTGCCAAGCTGAAATTGGCCAAATATAACCTGTAGTCATTATTTTTAGTGCTAAAGGTACATTTATAATAATTTCATTTTCTGCTGGATTTGCACTTTTACTTACTGCGCGTACATATTTTCGACCAACCCAACCAATCCAACCAGTAGTATAAATAAAACCAAATCCTGGTAAAATAAATTCTGCTGCATGACTCCAACGACCATCCGCAATTAAATGCGGTAACCCATCTGTTCCACATAATAATTCTGATCGGCTGTATTTATCAAATCGAGCTTCTGTGCGTTCAATTTGTTGTTTTAAAGCTAAAGCAGGGGCTGATCCTACTTCATATTTTGCCATTCGTTGGTCCAATTTTTTAACGCTAGCTTTTAAACGTTTATTAAAAGCTGGAGATTGACTACATTTTGTTAATCCACCAATATCAGCATGTGCTATTGACGGAACATTAAAAACTAAAAATAATGTAAGTAAACTCGTTAATTTAAAATATTTCATAAAATGGGGTAACTTAGATTTGTTGTTTATTAAATTTTTTAAAAGAAATAAAAATATATTTACTTAAATGTTAATCGAAATTTACTAAAAATTACACTTTTTTCTTAAACTATAATTTTAGTAACAAATTATCTTTAAAAAAGGTGCCATTAATGATTGAAAGGTTTTAGGTTTGATATCTATTGGTTTTTTAGAAATTAAAAATAAAAAAGAATTTATTAAAAACTTTTATTTAATAAGTGCGAAATTATATTTTAATTTTTAACAATTAATTCGAGTTTAATAAAGCTAATTCAATTAACAAGAATATCATGTTTTAGTAAGAAAAAAAGAACAAAAAAATTTGTTAAATAACTAAATATTAAATTACTTAATTTAAAAGTGATTAATATTTAAATATACAGTATAAAAAAAAAGAACATCTTATTTAATT
>JGI24540J26637_10001354_pt1 | contig 10751 bp, 22 predicted proteins | sample NorSeaMetagenome_FD_26637 | JGI IMG/M metagenome (IMG submission 26637) | reverse complement strand
TTTTTAAGAACTAACCCTGATGGTAGTACTTACTCTATTCCAGATGTAGTAGATAATACTCCTACTTTTCCTTATGACTATAGATACGGATTTGGAATTAGAAAATTAGCTAGATTCGATTACGAAAGAAAACCTAAAAACTTTTATGATGGTACAGAAAATCAATTAGCTTTCTCTGCACCTACGTCTGCTTTTAAAGGTTTGGAATACCAATTCCACTTTGAAAAAGAAAGATGGAGAGGTGAAAATTTTACAAATTATAATTTCTTTTTAAAACATACTGGTAAACATCATATTGCAAAAATCCAAGCTAGAGAAGTAGGTAAAATAAATTTAAATTTTAACTCAGCTGAACTAAGAGCTAGATTGCCAATAGGTGAAAAATTCTCTATATCAGCAGGAGCTATTGTTAGAGGACATGAAAGAGCATATGGTTATAATCCAGTAGAAATATGGTTAAATGCAACTGAAGTATTCATGGACCAAGATGGTAATCCAATTATAGGCCAAGATGGAAATCCGATAGAATTCCCAGTTAACCAATGGTATGGATTAGGTAGAGAATATGGCTACACAGATCACTTTACAACAACGGAAACAGAAGGAGTAATTACTCAAGATTGGATATGGAGAGATGCAGATGGAAATCAAGTAGCATCTTCTGATCTAGACTTTAGAGAAAGAATAATGCCAGGATTAATGAACCGCTTTAATGGTGAAGCTTGGGATTTATTAGATCCTTGGATGGAAATTGCTCCGATAGTAGGAGTTGATTTTTATCATTATAAAAGAGATTTTTGGTTACATGCATACGCAAACTACATTTTACCTTATCACAAATATATAGCTGGAGAAGAAGAATTTAGTTATTTAAATAGAAATAATTGGGGTAAAGGTGGATTAATATTAGACAATGACTTAGAACAATGGGATGACTATTCTGCAGGAATTAGTTTTGGAACAAAATTAGGAAAAAATTTAGGAATATTTGTTGAAGGCGAATATTCTAAAATGTGGGATAGTGAATTATATCAAACAACATTTGGATTAAATTATACTTTTAAATAAAAATGGCACAACAAATAGGGGAGGATACTAAAGTAACTTTAGACTTAAAAACAATAGGAATGATAGTTGGATTTGTAGTTACATTAGCTACAATGTGGTTTACATTAAAAGCTGAAATAGCTTATGCGGCAACGCAACCTGAACCAGTTATTGAAAGGGTAGAATACGACTTAAAGGATGAGTTAATTCGACAAACAATAATGGACACTCAAGAAGACGTTGAAATGATATTAGAAAAAATGGATAAGCTAGAAGAACGTCTCTATGAAATGTCAAAAGAAAGATAAATGAAAAAATTATTATTAGTACTAGTAGCAATACCTTCTATTCTCTTAGGACAGCAGGAAGTTCCAGAAAAGTATTGGTTAGATGATTCAAATTATGAAAAAGTTATAAATAGCAATTCAGCATTTGGTGATGACGATAGCAAAGTAATAGTAGTTGAATATTGGGCTAAATTTAATGAGGTAAATTGTTATCCTAATTGGAAAGAACTAGCAGATAATGATAATATTGATTACTACAGAGTAGATATAGCTAAAGCCCCACTTGCAAAGAAAAAATATAGAGTTAGAATGGCCCCAACCATGTTTATAATAACTCGAGATAATTTAACTAAATTCAAAGCAGGATTAGATCTAGAATTTCCTGTAAGCGTAGAAGAAGTAAACGAAGCTATCGAAGAAGCGCAAAATTCCAACAGATTTTAATATTTATAATCACACCAATAAGGTTCCATCAATAGTTTTGCTAATTTTTAAAAACTAGAAATATGGCATTTAAAGATTTGTTTAAAGACGACAATAATATTAATGAAAAAAACGTGGTAGGATTTTTATCCTTTCTCGTAATGGTCATTTTTGCAGTAGTAGATATAGTTACTGGTGTATATGGTCAAGAACTCCAAATACAAGATTACATTTATAATTCTTTCGTAATCATAACTCTCGGCTCCTTTGGAATCGCTGAGGTAGGCAAAATCTTCGGTAAGAAAAAAGACAACACCGAAGAATAATTAGTTGCTAGTTATCGTATTGTTTAACTAAAACCCCAATTTATATGGAAATTCTAAACAAGGTTGGCTCTTGGGCTAACAAACTGACTGAAATAGGAATCTCAGTCATTGCTCTAGGAATAGTATTAGAAGTACTATTTGGTGGAGTAGGAATTCCTTTTTGGCCTGAAATTTCCGTCGTAGGAAATATTATGGCTATATTAGGAAATTTATCAGCCGAAGGGCTACTAGGATTAGTAGGTGCCTTTGTATTAATTCACATTCTTAAAAAATAAGGAGGCGTTCAATATTTATTCCCGCACCGAAAGGTGTGGGAATTTATTAAAACTAATAAAAAATGAAAAAGAAAATTATAGCAATTTTATTTAGTGCATTATTATTAACAGGTAGTTGTGCACCAACTAAAAATTTAGATGATAAATGCTGCCAAGAAAAAACAGAAGTAGTTAGTAAACAAAATGACCCTATTATGAAATTATTACTATCAGGGTTAATTATTTACTCAGTACATATATTATTTGCAAGATAATGTTAAAAAAAATAAAAATTATTGAAAAATGGATTTCGGATGCATTATACGATTTATATCCCAATTTAACAAAACACATGAGAAAATGAAACTAGAAGTATTTAGATATAGTTCACAAAAAGACTCAACAAATGGATTATTATTTGATGTAACAACAGATAGAAAATTTTTATGTTATACCTTAGAAGATGAACATAGAAATGAAAAAATAAAAGGAGAAACAAGAATACCAGCTGGCACATATAAGATTACTTTAAGGACAGTAGGTGGTTTTCATACCAAATATGAAAAAAAATATGGTTCTTTACATAAAGGAATGTTATGGGTTAGAGATGTACCTGGGTTTGAATATATTTTAATCCACACAGGCAATACTGATGAACATACTATGGGATGTTTATTAGTTGGAGATACTCAACAACAAAATATTACAAAATCTAAAAGTGGTTTTATAGGAGCATCAGTAGATGCCTATAAAAGAATTTACCCTCCAATAGCAAAGGCACTAGAGCGTGGAGATGAGGTAGAAATTTCGTATATTGATTACGACACGGTATAAAACCAAATTATGTTAAAAAATATTAAAAAAGGAATGTTTCCGTTTCTTATCGCATTTTCAGCTTTATCTGTTAGTGCATCGGCAGCATTTTATTCAGTTTATGGGCTAAGCAAATTATTTGCAGGGGCACAATTTCAAGTTATTATAATGGCGGGTTCATTAGAATTTGCAAAATTAGTTACAGCTTCATTATTATACCAATATTGGGGTACTATTAATAAGGTATTAAGAACTTATTTATCTATAGCAACACTTATATTAGTATTAATTACTAGTATGGGAATTTATGGATTTTTAAGTGCTGCTTATCAAGATACATATGCTAAATTATCTATGGTAGAAAACCAAAAAGGGTTTATTCAACAAAAAATAGAATTTTATGAAAATGATGTTAACCGATATAATGAGGAAATTAAAAGAATATCTAGCAATATTAGTACTCTTTCTAATGCGAAAGCTTCGTCGATCGAAGTACGAGACACCACGGTATCTGGGGGCATTAGACGAACAATCTCTACTACCGAACTTAGAATGGCGCAAAAACGTATTGAAGTTGAGGAAGAAAATCGTAAACTTACTCAAGTTCAAAGAACTATAGCATCAGATAGTTTACAAAAATTTCAATTACAAGTGCTGGAGTTAGATAATAACAACGAGGTAGCTGGAGAATTAGGGCCACTGCAGTATTTATCGGGTCTAACCGGTTATCCCATGGATAAAATCATAAATATACTATTACTTATTATAATTTTTGTATTTGATCCCTTAGCTATTGCTTTAGTAGTAGCAGCTAACTTTGCTTTTGACAAAGCATACCCAAGAAAAAAATATAGAGAAAATTTATATGAGGAAAAAGTTGAAGTACCTATAGAACCTGAATTTGTTAGTGGTGAAGACCATCATGTTTTTGATGAATATACAGATGATGATGAAAAAAGAATGGATATTATAGGCCAAAATGGTAATGAAGGAGAACATTATGAAGAAGTAGCAGAAATGGATAGTGCTGATTTACCTGAAGATTTAGTTTGGGTAAATAAAAAAGAAGAGAAAAAGGAAAAGAAAAAGAAAATAATAAAAGAATTATTAGAAGATAGAGGAGGGTGGAATGGAAATGTTGACGTTACACCCGAAAGAGTTGATAAAGCTTATAATAAGCTAATAGAAGATGATGATTTAACAATAAATTATACAAAATAGTTTGGAGTCATGAATTAACATTTGTATGTTGATCATCGTTCTTAAACATAAAGAAAAAAGGCAGCTTTCCTGGCTGTCGTTTCAATTAACCCGAATATTAACTAAAACAATTAAATTATGAGAAAATTGATTATTTTGTTAGCTCTTGCTTTTACAGTAACAGTTAGCGCCCAGGAAAAAGGTGATTGGTACATTGGTACTGGTGACGTTGCAGATGTAGCATGGACTGAATGGTCTATAAGCCCTACAGTTGGATATGGATTTACAGACAAACTAATGGTTGGTTTGAATGTATCTCAAATAGATTCAGCTGATGATGTAGCTTTAGACATTCATGCAAGATACTTTTTTAAAGAGTTTTTTGCTTATGCTGCAGTAGAAGATTTCGATACTGACTTACTTAAGGTAGGTGTTGGTAAAATGTTTACATTTCACAAAAATGTATTTATTGATCCTAAAGTAGTATATGATATCAATGCAAAAACAACAAATCTACAATTAGGATTTGGTCTTAAATTCTAAAAAGAGATAAAGACAAGGTAAGATATATGCAAAGGGGCTTGGATATCCAGGTCCCTTTTCGTATATTTACATAGTAAATAAAAAAATAAAAGTTATGAAAGAATGGTACAAGTTCAATAGAGACGCAATCAAAGCTATTAAGGAAAATCCAAATGAAGCTATTCAATGTACAGTATTTTTTATTGTATTATTTGGTTGTTTATGGGGAGCATTATGGATTCACGCAATAGCATCAGGAAGTTATGTTTAGTGTCCCGCATAGTAAAAATAAAATCAAAAAGCATTTAAACCAAAATTATCAACAGATAAATTATAATAGGTTTATGTGGTGGAGATGGTATCAAGATAAAAACAAACCATTAGGATATAAAGCTGATTTTCGTGATAAAATATTTAATGGTGACTTTGATCCCTCATGTTATATGTGGCAAGTATATTTGTGCGAACATATGTTAAATGATTTACAGGAAGAAGCATCAGATGGTCAACTTGATCATACAAGTGAAAAAGTAAGACTATTAAAAGCCCGTAGAAAAAGATTACAAGAAGATCATGAAAAGGATGAAAATGGGAAATTGGATTCATTATGGACTCATTTTCAAAAACATTTCGATATTACTAAGAAACAGGCTGAAGAAGAAGCTATAAAATGTCGTGGAGAGATAATAGATCTTTATTATATTATAGAAGACAAATACAGAAAACAAATTAAAGTCTCTCGTAGAGGACGCCCTAAAAAATATGCCTAAAATATCACATGAAGTACCTAGATGTTTATTAACATCATCCCCTGAGTTTAATGATTATGATTATTGTTTACCTCATTTATTAGATCAAGATGAAGAGTACAAACAGTATTTTATTGATGCTAGAGATAAAGGTAGATATGTTATTATGGATAATTCACTTCATGAATTAGGTAAGGCATATGATCATAAAAGATTATTACATTGGATTACAGAATTAGAACCAAATGAGTTTATAGTACCAGATGTTTGGATGCAATGTGCTCAAACAGCAGCTCAAGCAAAATATTGGTTACAATATAAATACCCTAAAAAAACTAAAATAACAGCTGTAATTCAGGGTGAAGATAAAAACCAAGCATATTTATGTGCCAATTTATTAGTTAATTTAGGATATAAAAAATTATGCGTATCTTATGGTGCTACTTGGTATAACGATTTCTTTCCACATACTAATGTAGATATGGGAAAAGCATTAGGTAGAGTACGATTCGTACAGGGTTTATTAAAATTAGATCAAATGAAAGATATTCAACTCCATTTATTAGGATGTTCAGTACCACAAGAATTTGGTTGGTATGATAATCACCCACAAATAGAATCAATAGACACTTCAAACCCAATAATGGCAGCATTAGAAGGTACTTTAATTTGGGAAAATGGTTTAAATAAAAAACCTAAAGCAAATATGAATGACCATTTTAATACTAAATTTGAAGATATTCAATATGAAGATATTATACATAACACAACAGTTTTTAGACAAATAAATAATTTTAAACCGATAGAACATTATGACAGAAGTAATTAGACACGCACTTGGATTTTGTGGTGAACATTGGCACCCAAATATTTGGACTCTTTTAATAGGAGGGGTTGGATTATCAACAATTTTTTCGTATGTTGTCCTATATATAAAATGTAGAATTAATAAAGCGTTAGCCTATACGCGAAATACCTGGCAAAAATTAAATAAATAAATATGGCACATTGTGTAGTAAGTTTAAGTGGTGGAATGGATAGCAGCACCCTATTGTTAAGAGCTATTGAAAAATATGATACAGTAACAGGTATCTCATTTGACTATGGTCAAAAACACAAAGTAGAACTAGAAAGAGCTCAATCATTAATTGATTATTTAGCTATAAATGGTTACAAAGTAAATTATAGACAAATTAAACTAGATGGGCTAGTAGATTTACTAGATTCAGCATTAACTGAAGGTGGTAAAGATGTACCTGAAGGACATTATGAGCAAGATAATATGAAAGAAACAGTTGTACCTAATAGAAACAAAATGTTTGCTTCTATTACTCAAGCTGTAGCATTATCTGTAGCAAATAAAACAGAAGATGTTTGTGATATTGCTTTAGGTATTCATGCTGGTGATCATGCAGTTTACCCTGATTGTAGACAAGAATTTAGAGATGCAGATGATGCCGCTTTTAGAGTTGGTAATTGGGATGCAGATAGAGTAGGTTATTTTACACCTTATTTAGATACTGATAAATTTGGTATATTACAAGATGGAGAAATTTTATGTGCTAAATTAGATATTGATTTTGATGAAGTATATAAAAGAACAAATACATCTTATAAACCTTACCCAAATGGCAATTCAGATTATAAGTCAGCATCTTCAGTAGAAAGAATAGAAGCATTTATTGCTTTAGGAAGACCTGATCCAGTGCAATATGAAGACGAAAGTGGTGCGGTTGATTATAAAGTAGCAAAAGCTCATGTTGAGAAAGTTCTTGCTGAATACGTATAGGAATATATAAATTAATTAACTATAGTAATGACAACAAATCAACAATCAAATAACGGTAACACTCAAGTTAATAGCATGAGAGAAACGTTTAATCACAAGGTTTCCAGACTAAGTATGTTAGGGAAATCTAAAAAAGTTGCTTGGGACAACCAAAGAAGAAACAGGTCCATTTAGGGTAATGGCTCGTGGTGTAACAGGCAACACGTCTGGTTTTGGTCCAGAAGAGTCTAGGTTCGATCCCTAGCGAGCCAACTATTAATAAAAAAAGTTATAATATGTGCATGTCAGGAATACATTACGAAATAGAAGAAGAATTTGAAGAAGATTTTATAGAAGTCGATCCTAAATTAATTTGCAAATACTCAGGACTTCTTTCAATATATGCTTATGAATAAGTTTTTAGAAAATAAATATACAAAATTAATATTTAGTATTGCAATTATGGGCTCTGCTATTCCATCTATATACCAAGATTTTACTTATGGTCATGATGGTGAATGGACACACTATGGAATGATGTTAGTTGGAGTTTTATATTTTATTGAATCATTACTTTGGACTTTAGATTTATGGAAAACACAAAAATAAAAAATAACCTAAAAAAGGTAGTAGAAAAATATGAAGATGTTATCTTTGGTGGAAAAAAAATAGATATTAAAGATTTTTATAATGTTAAAAGATTATGTTTAAAACATGAATTAATGGATTTAATTCAAATAATGGATATTTTAGAGTCTATGATTGAAAAAAGACATAATGATTTAATGAATCGTAGATTAAATCTATTAACTATTTGGTCTACAATATTTTTACCATTATCTTTCTACACAGGAGTTTGGGGAATGAATTTTGATGATGTTCCTTTAATTTCTGATGATCATGGGTTTTGGGTGTTTATAGTTTTAACTTTTGGAACCATAGGTGGTATGTGGTATTACTTTAAAAAAAATAACTGGATATGATAAATTTACCTAACTATGAAGTTTTAAGAGAAGAATTTCAAAAAAATAGAGCAGTAAGTATAACCCCTGTTTTATCAGATACAGCAGCTAATGAAGTACATCAGTATTATTTTAATAAACCAGATAAGGATTGGACATATATAATCTATCCTGATTTAGAAGAACATGAAGAGTATTATATGCCTGAAATTTCATTTGATGATCCAACTCGAGAAAATAGAATAAAACATAGTAGAAATACTTTAGATGAAGGTGGGTTTGCTTATATGTACAAAAGAACAACTCCTTCAGATGATGANTATGATTTACACCCACATTTAAAACAATTTTATACACCCAGATTTTGTCAATATTTAAGTAAAATAACTGGTTATAATAATTTACATACATCTAATAAAAGAACATTTGTGTCTTGTTACACAGCAGGTGATTTTAATGGTCCTCATACAGATGGAGATAATGGAAGGTTAGCATTTGTATACCATTTATCAAGTAATTGGAGACCTGAATACGGTGGTTTATTTTTTAGAATGGAAGAGGATTTTCATACAGTAAATAAAGTTGTGGTTCCTCCATTTAATTCATTAACTATTTTTGATACTAAAGGACATGGTACATCAGGTACACCTCATTTAGTAACAGAAGTAGCTCAAGCATGTACAAATAAAAGAATAGGTTTTACAGGATGGTATCAATAGATAAAAATAAAGTTTACATATTTGATGATATAGTAGTACCTTCTATTCAAGATAATTTAGTTAATAAAATTGGAACTATAGAATGGAGATTGGCTAGAAATAATAGACCCCATAAGTATAAAATAAAAGTAAAGGATTCTGATATTTGGAACCAAAATAGACCAGGGTTAATTCAAAGTTTTCAATTTGATGATAATCGTTGGCTCCCTACTAGTCATAGATGGTTTGTAGAACCTCCTTTATCTGCTTTAGAAAAAAAATTAGGAAAAAAATTCGAGTTACAAAGAATAAAAATTAATTTAAATCCTAAAGATGTACCTGAAAATAAAGGATCTTGCTTTCATCCCCATAGTGATTTAGAAACAAATGAATGGACAGCTATTTATTATGTAAATGAAAGTGATGGTGATACATTAATTTTTAATGAAAGGGGAATGGATTACATAATNGAGGAAAAAGAAATAAGCATTAAAAAACGAGTAAAAAATAAAAAAGGAAGAATTGTGATGTTTAATCAAAGTTTATTACATTGTGGTATGACTCCTTTTGAGAGTGATTATAGAGTAGTAATAAATTATAATTTTAGAATAAAATGATAGAAATAGAAGACATGGATGGAATAATTAAAGATAGAAATAATCTAGCAAATATGCCAGATCAAAAGAAACACCAAATAATAAGTTTTATTAAATCAGGAATAAGATTATTTGGTTACGGACTTTTGCTATATAGCTTGGAGTTTGCAGTAGGGGTTCTTATATTGTCGGAGATAATAGGTATAGTAGAAGAATTAGTTTAATGAAGACATTTTTAGAAATAGGTTCTTGTGATTTTCAAACGTTAAATCACTTTGCAGATCATGGTTGGCAAGGAGCAATTGTTGAACCGATGAAGAAATATTTAAATAATATTCCTCAAAAACCAAATGTACATTATTTAAACTATGCTGTTGATAATAAAATAGGTACTAGAACATTATATCATGCAAGTGATGCAACAGTAAATGAAGATAAAGATTTTGCGGGTATGTCTAGTTTTTTACCCCCAAGACCAGCATATGAAGTATTAACTGAAGAAACAGTAGTTAATACACTTACATTTGAAAAAATATTAGAATTTACTGGTTTTACTAGGATTGATTATTTAAAAATTGATGTTGAAGAATATGATTTAGAATTACTAAAAATATTCCCCTTTGATATAGTCAAACCAGAATTCATAAAAATAGAATATTGGCATTTAGGTGAAGAACCTTTTGTTAATATATTACATAAACAAGGATATCACTGTGAAATTAGTGATAGAGATATATACGCAACTAAACTTTAAACTTAAAACAATGAAAAAAATTATTTATTTTACAGCACCTTGGTGTGGACCGTGTAGAACTTTTGGTCCCATTATAGCTCAATCGGGCTTACCCTTCCAAAAAGTTAATATTGATGAAGATTCATCATTATCTACTAAATATGGAGTTAGAAATGTTCCTACTTGTATTAAAGTAGATCCAAATACTGGAGAAGAAATTGGAACAAGATCAGTAGGAGTACAATCTAAAGAATCTTTAATAAATTGGTATAATGGGTAAACATACATCAAGTAAGGTATTTGACGGATTTAGTACAGTGTTTCGTCAATGGAAAGCAGAAACTACGCACTGTAGATTTGTACATGGTTATGG
>JGI24540J26637_10001351_pt1 | contig 10763 bp, 10 predicted proteins | sample NorSeaMetagenome_FD_26637 | JGI IMG/M metagenome (IMG submission 26637) | reverse complement strand
GGTAAATATCAAATGATTGGTGATTATGATACTATTAAAGTTGTAAATGGAAAAGGGATGTTTAGTAGAAGAGCAAATACAACAGGTATGCAGAATTGGGGTGGTTTGATTAGTATGAAAACTGAATCTGGATTAAAAACATACCCATTTAAAGGTAGTTATCTAGTAGCTAATAAAACAGCTGTTGTTTCACCAGTTAATATGAATATTCTTTATCTTGAGGTTGATAATCCTATACAAATTTCTGTTCCAGGTTTTGCAGCTGGAGAGATAACTGCTTCCATTTCAAATGGTTCTGTGTCTGCTGTTAAAAAAAGCACTGGAGAATATACAGCTAAACCAAGTAAGAAAGGTATGGCTTTAATAACACTGTATGCTAAAATTGATGGTAAAAAATCTAAAATGGGATCTGTTGAGTTTCGAGTAAAAGAAGTTCCTCCACCCAAAGCAAAAATTCAGCTTGCTAATTTAACTCCTGATGGAAGTCTTATGATTGGTAAGGCTGACTTTGTTAATTCGGGTGGTGTTATAGCAAAACTTGAAGACTTCGATTTTAAAGGCGTAAGATATATTATTACATCTTATAGACTTACAGGAATGTATAAAGGTGAACAACAGAGTTATGAATCTAATGGTGGGCAATTTAGTAAAAAGCAGATTGGAATTATTAGAAATACTAAAGTTGGAAATAGTATAACAATATCAAAAATTCAAGCTAAAAGGATTGATACAAAAAACACTAAAGTAAGACAACTAGATCCTTTAGTTATAGAAATTAAATAATTAAAACTATGAAAAAAATAATAAAAACATGTATGAGCTTAATTCTTGTTGGAGTAATTTCTACTCTTACAGTTACAGATATATCTGCTCAAGATATATTAAATGAAGACAAGAATTCTGTTTATAAAAAAGAATTGACTTTAAATAAAATAGTTAAACAATATACTCCTTTAAGAGAGGCCGATGTGATGTGGTCAAGAAAAATATGGAGAGAAATTGATTTAAGAGAGAAAATGAATCATCCATTTTACTATCCTGAAAATGATGGTGAAGCAAATACAACTGGTGATAGAAAAGTTTAATTGACGTTATTTATTCAGCTATAAATGAAGGAAGTATAACAGCTTACGGAAATGCTATTATGGATGATGAATTTAGAGAACCAATGACTCAGGAGGAGATCAAAGTAATTGGTGGTGCTGAAGAAAAATATATTGAAGTTACTGATTGGGATGCTGTAGCGGCAGGAGCTGATCCTGAAGAAGTGACTGTTCAGAGATTAAGCAAAAAACAATTTGATAGAAACACTGTAAAAAAATGGAGACTAAAAGAAGAGTGGTTCTTTGATAAACAATATTCTTCAATGCAGGTAAGAATCCTTGGTTTAGCTCCCCTACAAGAAGATCGAGATGAGGTTACTGAAAGATTAACTGGAACTTTCTCTCCATTATTTTGGGTACATTTTCCTGAAGCTAGAGAAGTATTGATTAATGCTGAGATCTTTAATTCTGTAAAAAATGATGCAGAGAGAAGAACATATGATGATTTGTTTTGGAAAAGAATGTTTAACAGTACTATAACAATGGAAGCAAATGTTGCTAATAGAAGAATTAATGAGTATATGGTAGGCTTAGATGCATTATTAGAGGCTGAAAGAATTAAGGCAGAGATTTTTAATATTGAGCATGATCTTTGGGAGTATTAAAAAATATTGAATTTTATAATATAATTAAAGCTCCTCATGGGGCTTTATTTATATACTAATGGTTGTATTTAAGCGTTATAATTAAAAATAGATGAAATGAATGAAGAATTAAACTTAAGGAAAACATTTTCAGATTTTATAAATTTTAATATAAGAAATGGAAAGTTTATTATGCTTTTTGTCTTTATTGGAGTAACATTAGTTGTATTATTCCAAAAACTTAAACCAGCTTATTATGACACACAAGCAATATGTATGTCTGGTATTTCTGAGTATGAAAGATTAGAGCAATTAGAAGANTTAAGTCAAAGAACAGCNGTTGACTTAGTAAATTACTTACAGATTAATATTTCTAATAAAGATTATAATGAACTCTCTTCNTTATTAAATGTAACTAAGGANATTGCTTCAAAGATTAAGTTTATTGAGGCAGAACAGTTGTACCANCAAGATATGAATGAAAAGTTTTATGCTTTAAATAAATTNGAGATTAAACTCTCAGTTTTTGATAATACTACAATTGATGATATTCAAGANGGTTTAATTTTTTATTTTAATAATAATAATTTTATTAAAGAATATCACAAAATGTATCTTTCTAGTAATGATAGATTAAAAGATGATATTTTAAATGAAATGAATGTGCTATCAAGAATGAGAATTGAAGGTGCTAAAAATAATTTAGATTTAAGTTCTGTTAATATTATTAGCGGAAAAGATGATAAAACAATAAGTAATCAACTTATTTCTCTTGCTCAGCTCAAAGAAGAAATTACAACAAATCAATTACTTCTTAAACCTTTATTTTTTGTTCAAGATTTTGCTAAAACCAATAAAACAGAACGTGATCTTTTGCTTTGGAGTTTTGTAGGTGGAATTCTAAGTTTTTTAATCGGGATTTTATTTTCTTTTATTAAAGAGTTAAAATAATTTAAGTATGAATATTGGAGTTGTAGGTTCAGGATATGTTGGATTAGTAGCAGCTGCATGCTTTGCAGAAATGGGGAATACTGTAACTTGTGTTGATATTGATATTTCTAAAATTAATGATTTAAAGAATGGGAAAATCCCTATTTATGAGCCTGGACTTGATTCTTTAGTTATTAGCAATACTCTTAAGAAAAGATTATTATTTACTATTGATATTAAGGATGCCCTAAATACTTCCGATGTAATATTTATAGCCGTTGGCACTCCTATGGGAGATGATGGAAGTGCTGATCTTCAATATGTGTTAGATGTTGCTAATTCAATAGGTAAAAATATGTCTCACCATATTGTTGTTGTNGATAAATCTACTGTACCTGTAGGAACAGCTGATAAAGTTAGAAATNCTATTCAAAATTCTTTAGATATAAGGAAATCAAATTTAACATTTGATGTAGTTTCTAATCCAGAGTTTTTAAAAGAAGGAGCTGCAATTAATGATTTTATGCATCCTGATAGAGTTGTTGTTGGTTCTAATAATGAGGATTCTTTAAATTTAATGAAACAACTATATTCTCCTTTTACAGTAAGTTCTGATAGATTTATAGAAATGGATATCCGTTCAGCAGAAATGACAAAATATGCTGCTAATGCTATGCTAGCAACAAAGATTTCATTTATAAATGAAATTTCAAATATTTGTGAAAAGGTTGGTGCAGACGTTAATCATGTAAGAAAAGGAATTGGTTCAGATTCTCGAATAGGATATAAATTCATTTATCCTGGATGTGGGTATGGTGGTAGTTGTTTTCCCAAGGATGTGAAAGCCCTAATAAACATTGCTNCTGCATATGATTATACTCCAAACTTAATAAGTGCTGTNGANANAGTAAATATAGCTCAAAAAAAGATTCTTTTTGAAAAGGTAATTAATGAGTTTGGAGTAGATTTAAATGGTAGACAGTTTACTATTTGGGGACTTTCATTTAAACCAGAAACTGATGATATGAGAGAAGCACCCTCAGTTGTTTTAATTAAATCATTAATAGTTGCAGGTGCAATTGTTAATGCATATGACCCTCAAGCAATAAATGAAGCAAAATTTTATTTAAAAGAATGTAAGGTAAATTATTTTACAAATAAATATGAAGCTCTTAATAATTCAGATGCTGTTATTCTTGTAACTGAATGGAAAGAATTTAGAAGTCCTGATTTTAATCGCATGCTTAATATAATGAAAGGCAATGTGTTTATTGATGGTAGAAATCAATTTGAGAAGGGTTACATGAATTCTCAAGGCTTTAATTATTTGCAAATTGGTGTAAAATAATCTTATAGTGTCATTAGTAAAATCTATTTCATCACAATCATTTTTAGATTTCTCATTTTTATTTAGTTCTAATATTTTTAAAAAATTTTTAGGTTTTCTTAGAGAGTTAATTTTAGCATTTATTTTTGGTTCTTCATTAATTTATGCTAGTTATCTATTGCTTAAAACCTTAACTGATTTTTTATCGCAGTTTACTTTTGGTAATGCTTTACAAGCTAATCTTCTCCCAAAATTTACAAGATTATACAAGGAGAATAATGTACTAAATCTAGAAAGTGTTCATCAGTTTTCAAAATCTGTTATACTTGTAATCTTTAGTTTGAGCTTATTGGCTCAGCTTTTTGTGGTTTTTTTTATTATAAAAAAATTCATTCTAATATTAGCTATAACATCATTGGCTCTATCTTTAGTTTTGTCAACTAATTTTTATAATTCTTTATTTCTAACTATTATTCAGGCTGAAGGTGATTTTAAGAAATTTTCATTTGCAACATCATTTAACATATTAATTTCAACAATACTTATTTATCCATTATGCTTTTTTTTCGATATCTTGGGTATTGCACTAAGTAGATTAATTGGAGTCTTTAGTTTAGCATATCTTTATATTAAACCTATTTTAAAACCTAATAAAGGTTTACTAGTTAAAATATCACTTAAAGAGTTTAATTTTTCAGTTATTTTTCTTGCTAATATTTCACTTTTTATTTTATTAATTGCTCGTTTTATTTCTGGTATTAATGGAAGTTCAGATATTACGTATTTTAATTATTCTTTTGTGCTTCTTAATGTTATTTTAACATCAGTTATTTTTAATATCAATACTATATTACTAAGAAAATTTTCTGTTACCAAAGATTTAAAGATATTATTTTATTCCCTTTTAGTATCATCATTGATTTCTTGTTTATTGTATGTAATAGTAAATTCATATAATACCATAATCATTGAGTTTATTTATAAAAGAGGTTCTTTTAATCAAAACGATGTTATTGCAACTTCTTCTTTTTTAAAATCATTAACTCCTGCATATATTATTTTGATTTTTACATCTGTTGTTTTTCAACCTTTCTTTTCTTTAGGGGTTTCTAATATATCTAAAATATGTTTTAAGTTTTCACTCTTTTTAATGTGTGTTTTATTTTTATTGTTTTTATATATCTTTTTACAAGATATTGATTCTAAAGTAGCTTGTTTTCTTTTTATAAATGTTATGTCACTTGCAAGCTTGTTGATTTCTATTTTTTCTCTTCATTTTTTTCTTAATCATGAGAATTAAAAATATTTTTTCTTTTATTTTTTTATTAGCAGCTTGTGCTGAATTAGCTATTGGTAGAGTGTATGATGAACGCTTGTCTATTTACGGTATTAATTTATCTCTTATAATTAGTTTTGTTTTCTTTTTGACAGCAGTTTTTTTATTATCATCAATAAAAAAAATTATACTTACTAGGTCAAAAATTATTTTATTTGGTTTTTTCATATTGTTATTAATTGTAAATCCTATTCTATGGTTAGTTTATGATATTTATGAATATGGTTTTTTAAAATTTTTAAATTTTATTCTAATTACTGTACCTATTTCCATTATTATAACGGAGAAATTTAAGTATCAAGATGTAAAAAATATTTTTTTAATTTTATTAGGTGTTGTTTTTTTATTATTATTTTTTGCTTTAACTGGAATATTTGAAACACCACGACCAGACGGAAGGATTAGTATACTTGGAGGTGGTCCAATTATATTTGGAAGATGGATGGGTTTTGGTGTTTTAGCTTTATTTTTTCTTCCTTTTAAAAGAATGTATTTGCCTAGACTATGCTTTATATTGATTTTTATTATTTATTGTTTGATTAGTGGAAGTAGAGGGCCTTTTATTTCTTTGTTTGTGATTTTTACCCTATATCTTTTTCTTAATTTTAGAAAAATATTTTTACGTTTATCTGTTTTGTTTTTATTATTAGTAGCAGTTTTTTTTGGAACTAATATCTCTAATGATCTTTCTGAATTAGGTAGAACTGATAGAGTATTTTTAAATGTTGCTAAAAGAGGTGGTAGTAATCAATCTACTCAGACAAGATATGAATTAGTTGATAGGTCCTATGAGCTAATGAAAAAGCACCCTTTTGGGATTGGTGCTGGAAATTGGCAGATTAAAGCTAATGAACTAGATCCAACCCATTTAATGGCACATGAATATCCTCATAACCTGTTATTTGAAATTATTAATGAATACGGTCTGTTAGCTGGAATTTTATTACTTATTCTTATTCTTCATGTTACATACAGTAGCTTTGCTAAAATGTTAAATCATTATTATTCTAGATCTTCTTTATATCCTTTTTTATTTTACCTATGGATTTTTTTATTGTTGAATGCAATGTTAAGTGGAAGCTTAAATGATTCTAGATTATTATTTGTAACAGCTTCTTGTGTTTTAATTATTAATCCCTTAATACTTAAAGATAGTGAATAATATCTGGAGAAAATATCATGGTGCACTTATTCCATGGCAACCACCTCACTTAGACTTAGGTTTTAATAGAGAAGAGATTAAAAATCAAATTTCAAAAAACAATGCGTTTTTTGCTAGATGGACATCAGATTTTGATTCTAAAAAACAATCAGTTTTTTGGTATATTATTAATGATCAACAACTTGAATTAAATGATTATAGTGCTAATACTAGAAGTAAAATTAATAGAGGCTTCAAAAAGCTTGCTGTAAGAAAAATTCTTAAATCAGAACTTTTAAAAGATGGTTATTCTGTTTATAAAAATGCATTAAAAAGATATAATGTAATCCTAAATGTACTCAGCGAAAAACAGTTTATAAACGAAATTAAAAATTTAGATCAAAATTGGGATTTATGGGGTGTGTATTGCTTAAATACTAATAATTTAGTTGCATATAGTTTAAATCGTTTAGTTGATGATTATTGCGATTATTCAACCATTAAATTTGACCCTTCTTATTTAAAAAATTACTCTAGTTATGTTCTTTATTATTCTATGAATAAATATTATTTAAATGATAATAAATTTAAATATGTTAATAATGGAACTAGAAGTGTTTCTCATCAAACTAATATTCATGATTTCCTTATTGATAAATTTAAATTTAGAAAAGCTTATTGCAAAATGGAGGTTGCATACACTCCAATGCTTAAGTTTTTCGTTAAATATTTATTCTTTTTGCGTTCCTTTATTGCTTTTATTCCTCTAAATATTTTCAGAAAGCTATATGTTGTGTTACATCAAGAAAACATAAAGAGATTAAGTGATAAAATATACAGTTACTCTAACAAAAATTCTTCAAAGCTTATACTGTCTAATGGTAATTTTAAATCTGGTTCAACATGGGTTACTGCAATCCTAAATGAGTTGTATGGCTATCAAATTAAAAGTTTCCCTAAGACATTTCAAAACCCAAAACATAAAAATTGGATTCATAGATATAGAATTCATGATTTTTTAAATTCTGATTTTTTTTCAAACTCAACTGTATGGATAAGTAAGTCACATATTTTTCAAGAAAAAATCATGAGTGATATTTTAATTAATCAGGATAATATCAAAATAATAAATATTGATAGAGATATTAAAGACATCATTGTTTCGCATTACCATCATCTCCTGAATGCTAAAAAAATATCTGGAGATTTTAAATCTTATTTTTATAAATGGGGTAAGTATAAAGCTAAACAGTGTATCGATTATAAAAAAGCTTGGACAGATTATGACTGTTTAAAATTAAAATATTCCGATCTCATTAATTATAACAAAGCAACAATAATTAAGATGGCCGAATATCTTGATATTAATATTAATGATGAGGAAATTTGTTCTATCCAAAACGAAACAGATATTGATAATTTAAGAATAAATTCAAAGAAGAAAAATTTAAATGAAGAAAATTGGTTTTATAGAAAAGGAGAAATGGGTGATTGGAAAAATTTTTTTGATAATGAAATGATCTTAAAGATTCAAAGTATTGAATCTAACAGTTTATCATTTAATGAAAAGGTGTCTTACTTTATTAAATTTACATTTAGATTAAAGTTGAAATATTTTCTATACAAATATGCCCCTCGTTTATATGTTAAATTTGATAAAGTTTTTTAATGAATGATTTAGTTTCTATAATTACACCTTCCTTTAATTCTGAATCTTATTTAGAAGATTGTATTAATTCTGTTTTGAATCAAACTTACAATAATTGGGAAATGCTTATTGTTGATGACGGATCTACTGATAGTTCTCGACAAATAATAGAACGCTTTGCAAACTCTGAAAATAGAATTAAACCATTTTATCTGGATAGTAATATTGGCGCTGCAGCCGCTAGAAATTTAGCATTAGAAAACTCTAGTGCTAGCTATATTGCTTTTTTAGATAGTGATGATTTGTGGTTGCCGACTAAATTAGATGTACAGTTAAGATTTATGCAAGAAAACAATTATGATTTTACATTTTCTTCTTACAACGTAGTGTCTGAACAGGGTAAAAAAAATATCTCAAAAATTGTTGCTCCAATTAAGATATCATATGATCAATATCTTAAAAATACTATTATTGGCTGTTTAACTGTTATGATTAATAAAGATAAATTTAAATCTGTAAAAATGCCATGTTTAAGATCATCACACGATATGGCTTTATGGTTAAATTTATTAAGAGATGGTAGATATGCATATGGAATCAATCATTGTTTAGCTAATTACAGGCTTGTGAAAACATCAAATACAAGTAATAAGTTTAAGGCAATTTATGATGTTTGGCTGGTATATAGAAAACACGAAGGATTTAGTTTTTTATATAGCTTATATAATTGGGTGTTTTATATCTTTAATGCTTTAAGTAAAAGAATATAATGCTGAAAATAATATTTGACTTTTTGTTGGCTCTTTTTGGCATAATATTGTTTGCACCAATATTTCTTGTAATTATTTTTTTAATAAAACTAGATTCTAAAGGTTCTGTTTTTTTTATGCAAAGNCGAGTGGGTTTAAACGGGAAAGTTTTTAAAATCATTAAATTTAGAACTATGAATGTTAATCAAAATTCTAACTCTACAATTACTTTAAAAGATGACCCCAGAATAACAAGAATTGGAAAATATCTTCGAAAATCTAAAATTGATGAAATTCCAGAGCTTTTTAATATTTTAATTGGGGATATGAGTTTTGTTGGACCTAGGCCTGATGTCCCAGGTTATGCTGATCTCTTAAAAGGGGAAAATAGAAATATCTTAAAGTTAAGGCCTGGAATAACCTCTCATGCTAGCTTAAAATATGCTAATGAAGAGTTTTTACTTACTCAAGTTGATGATCCTATTAATTATAATAATACTACTATTTATCCTGATAAGGTAAGAATGAATTTAAATTATTATAAAAATCATAATATTTGGATTGACATTAGGGTTATATTTGCTACTGTATATATGCTTTTACAGAAAGTTTTTAAGAATAAATAAGTTTAATATTTGAATACTAATAAAAAAATATGGTTGTCATCCCCACATATTTCTGAAAACGAACAGAAATATGTTAAAGAAGCATTTGATAGTAATTGGATAGCTCCAGTTGGTCCTCATATTAATTTATTTGAAGAAGAGCTATCCAAAATATCTGAAAATATAAATGTTGCAGTTTTAAGTAGCGGTACCGCTGCAATTCATTTAGCTTTAGTTCTTTTAGGAGTTAGAAGAGATGATTTTGTTATTTGTTCATCATTTACATTTTCAGCCTCGGTTAATCCAGTTATTTATCAAGGAGCTCATCCTATTTTTATTGATAGTGAAAAGGAAACCTGGAATATGGATCCCGTACTACTTGAAGAGGCAATTCTTGATAAAATAAATAAAAATCAAAAACCAAAGGCTATAATACTTGTTCATTTATATGGCTATCCCGCAAAGCTAGATGAGATTTTAGCAATTTCAAATAAATATGAAATACCTGTCATTGAAGATGCGGCTGAGGCTCTTGGGTCAACCTATAAGGGTAAGCCTCTTGGGACATTTGGAGATATTGCTATATACTCTTTTAATGGTAATAAAATTATTACTACATCCTCAGGTGGTGCTATACTTTCGAAAGATTATGATATGATTGAGAAAGCGAAATTTCTTGCAACACAGGCTAGAGATGATCAGCCACATTATGAGCATTCAGAAATTGGTTATAATTATAGAATGAGTAATGTATGTGCTGCAATTGGAATTGGCCAGTTAGAGGTTTTAAATGAGCGTGTAAAAAAAAGAAGATATATTCATGATTTTTATAATCACCATTTATCAGCTTTCAAAGAAATCAATTTTCTTGAAGAATTACCAGGCTATTATTCAAATCGATGGTTAACAACTATAATATTAAGTGAAAATGCTAAAATAAATAGAGAAGATATTCGTTTAATGCTATTAAGTGAAAATATTGAGAGTCGACCTTTGTGGAAGCCTATGCATTTACAACCAATTTTTAAAAATCACACAGCTTTTGAAAATGGCGTTAGTGAAGATTTATTTAATCGAGGATTATGTTTGCCTTCAGGATCAAATTTGATTGATACTGACTTAAGTAGGGTAGTTAATAGTATAAAAAATTTGTATGAAATCTAAATTCATAAATCTAAATAGATTGTATAAGCAAATCATGATGATTCTTGCTGATCAAATTGTTCTTTTGTTTTCACTTTGGCTAGCATTTGTATTAAGATTTGGTGATGTCGGAGATTCTGTTGATTACATGAATTCAAGTTGGTGGTTGTTTTTGTTAATTCCACTAATTACTACTA
>JGI24540J26637_10001349_pt1 | contig 10768 bp, 10 predicted proteins | sample NorSeaMetagenome_FD_26637 | JGI IMG/M metagenome (IMG submission 26637) | reverse complement strand
GGGGGACGCGGATGAGTTTGACTTGGAGGAGGAGGAGGAGGAGAGTGAGGAGGAGAAACAGGTAAGTCAGGGCATCGGCAAACCAACACAACTTCATCCTTTCCCTCACTCTCACGCCCTCAACTCCTTCCTCCCCTAACCCCTCCCCCCTTCCCCCCCTTCAGCTGTTGGAGAAAATAACAAAGTCATTCCTTGCCTTGTCCCGCAATCCCAAAAAGCGCAAGCCCAATTTCCGCCGCGTTTTTGAAGAAATGGACGTCGACAACTCCGGGTGTCTCGACCACGAGGAGTTGAAGAACGCTTTGGTTGCGTTGCAGATTCCCCTCACTGACGAGGAGATGAAGACTTTGATAAAGAGACTCGACTTGGATGGGGACGGGAGGGTCGACTACATGGAGTTCATCAAATTCGTGCACGTGGGGGGAGAGGAAGGCGACGGGGTTCTATCAACGGATAGGGTAGAGGATGCCTTGACTCACCTGTCCAGGGCAATCTTCCTCTACTCCGACCACAACTTCTTCAACATGAGAGCCGAGTGCTACTTCCGTCTCCACGACCTGAAATCTTGCATCTCAAACCTTCGATATGTCCTCAAGCTTCTTCCCGGCGACCAGGACACGAGGAAGAAGCTTGCGAGGGTGCTTGACTTGCAGGGTATAAACTGGCTTAAGGCTAGGAACTACAAGGCGGGGGAATCGTGCTTCTCAGAATCGTGTAAGCTGGATCCAATCGCATCAACGTTCTGGGTTCACAAGTCCATCGCACTAGTTTACGCGGAGGACTACTCGGAGGCACTCAAGGCTGTGGAACAGGCTATGAGCGTGGAGCAGGTGAGGCGGAGCGAGGAGCGAAGGACTGCTGGAGCCAAGCGACAGCAAAAGCTTTATACCGCCTTCCTACATACTAACAACCCTCCACTCGTCGCTACGCTCCTCGCCCGCTTCGCTCATCGCAGGCAACTGCGGACGTTTACTGCCTTAAGGGAAAAATACACTGGGCACTCGACCTGATAGACTCGGGGAATAGGGACTTTAGGATGGCCCAAGAACTAGCACCAGACCACCCCGAGGTTGTATCTTACATTTCAACCATGATTAAGAAGTCTGGCGACTTCTACAATGCGGCCATGGAAAAGCTTCAGACCTTGAACCTGAACAGCCCCTCGGAAAATGTGGACGAGATCAGCGAGGCGGTTAGGTTGCTAACCCAAGCTCTCGCCCTCGTGCCTGACGACATGCGCCTCCTGATTCTCCGCGCCAAAGCTCACAGAGCCATGAAAAGCTTTGACAAGTCCCTTACAGACATTGACGACGCTGCATTCAACTACTGCAAATCAATGCTAGGCGACGAAGTCCCGAAGTTTGTCCCGAACAGACGAATGTGGCTCGAAACTCAGGCGATGAAGGGGAAGTACAGGGAACCCATCATTGTCACACAGCAGCGGTCACTTACTCTGACGAGCTGGCCATGATCGAGGTCCGGAACCAGAACTATGCCAAGGCTATCATGTTACTCAATCGGGTCATTGAGGAAGAATTCAAGCTCCACGGGAAGAATATGACAAAAGTTAACGCCAAATTCTTTGTTAATAGAGGGGACTGCTACAGGGCCACGGGGAAGATCGAGCAGGCAATGTCCGATTTCCACAGGGCCTACGATTCGGATCCCAACAATTGGGAGACCAAGACAAGGCTGAGCATAATCCATTACATGGCAGGACTCCAACTCTTTAACGACGGCATGTACAACCCCTCAGAGATTGAATTCACTGTGGCGATTAAGTACAACCCGAAGGTATCAAAGTACTACGAATCCAGGGGCAAGGCGTGCTTTTACCAGTACAACTACGACAGTGCCTACGCCGATTATAAGGAGGCCCTTAGGCTTGATCCAGGAAACAGAGAAGTGTTGATGCGAATGCAACAGTTCGATCCATCGGGGCAAGAAGTCGCTGCGATCACTTCCGACGACCCCACCACATCGGAGCCATCTCGAGGTTCCAATGGGGCTGTCATAGGCAATATTGGGAGCGACCTAAGCAAGGTAAGTGAGAGGCCGCAAGCACCACCATAGCCAGTATTGCATTTTCGCATTTCCCTGTTACTGACAACCACCATCCTCCGCTCGCACCTTTCACTTTTGACCTTCACTCATCGCAGTCTGCCTTGCAGCAGAATATCCAGATCGTCAGGATGAGCAGAACCGCTCCAACCTCGTCCAAACCCAAACCCTTCCTTCCCTCCCTGACTGCCATCACCAGCGTCAACCCGCATATGAAAAATGCCGCTATCGTCAAGAATTATGTAACCAGCAAGAGGGAAAGGATGGCCACAACTCTCTCTGTTAATGCCAGGAGGAGACAGCATCCCATCATAAAGGGCAATCATTGGACCATCATGGAGCCGAAGAAGATCGTCTACAAGTCAATAACCAACAGAAAGGCCAAGCTGGAGAAAGAGAAGACCACAGCGAAGGAGAAAACATTCGGCAAGAAGAAAGAAGTGAGGTTGGGAGCGTCCTCTCAGGCAATTTTCTTTTAATAACAAGTGTATCATTGTAACACCAAACCCCCGTTCGTTGAGATTATAGCTTCACTTGTACGAACGCCATTGGCGGCACCACAATTGTCACAGCCCCCCCTCTTCGACAGTAATAATACTATTTTTCATCTCTCCAAATTCTGCGTCCGGGTTAACCCACTCGCCCGCAACGTAGTACCCCCCCCCCTCCCCCCTTCACCGCCCATCATTCGTTCCAGCAACGAATTCCCCCTCTCTCACCTCCTTTATCATGAAGTCTGCCTGCAAAAAAAGCATGATTTTTTTAATTTCCTTACTGGCGCTTGCAGCCCCATGCAGCGCTTTCAATGTAATGGTACGGTATCGTTTATCAATATCCATTTTAATTCAATAAACGCTAACACCCTCAACCCTCTATTCCCAACACAATGCATCTCCCCCACTGGCCCATCTCCCTTGACTACAGGTTAATGGTATGCCAGGACCCATGGCAACTGCAGCTGCCGAGGCTTGTTTACGAAAGGGAATGGATTTAACACCCTATTGTTTGACAGGTCCTGATGCGGATGAAAAGGAGTTCACTGTCACCGATCCCGACACTAAGAGATCACAAAAGGTTACCTTGGTGCCATCTTCTAAAGCTGATAGCTTGTTAGATAGGATAGACGCCGAGACTTTGTCACAGGCGCTCGCTATTGACTATACCCATCCTTCTGCTGTTAATGAGAATGGGGAGTTTTATGTTAAGTATCGCATACCGTTTGTCATGGGTACCACGGGCGGCGATCGCGACCAATTGATGGACACCGTATCCTCCCCCTCCCCGCACTTCTGCGTTATAGCTCCCAACATGGGGAAGCAGATCGTCGCGATGCAGTTTGCTCTCGAATTCTTGGCCTCCAAGTTCCCCTCTTCCTTTGAAGGATACTCCTTGGAGGTCACCGAGAGTCATCAGAAGAAAAAAGCCGACACTTCGGGAACTGCTCTCGCGGTTATCTCCTCAATTACTGGCATGGTGGGACCAAAGTCCACGTTCAAGACCAATGATATCAACATGCTCCGCGACAACAAGAGGTAAGGATTGCCAAACATACCTCGATCTTCGCTACAACTCTCTTTCTCTCTCTCTAAAACCCATTCCCCTCCCCCCCCCTTCGCTCGTACCACCAAAGCTCCTCTGACTTTGGTGTGCCTTCAGAATACCTCGATGCTGGCCATGCCTTCCACACTTACACCCTCACGTCTCCCGACGGCTCTGTCACCTTCGAGCTGAAACACAACGTCTGCGGCCGAAGGATTTACGCAGAGGGGACTGCTGATGCCGTCAAGTTCTTGGCGAAACAGGTCAAGGATAAGGTGAGGCCAAGCCAGGAGCGAAGGCAGTGGGCGTAGCGAGCTGTCTAATGTTGCTCTTTACGATAAGCTAGTCCTCCTTCTCGTCGCTTCGCTCCTCGTCTAACCCTTTTCGCGATTCGTTTCGCTCACCGCAGGGGGATAAGGGGGCCAAGGTGTTCAATATGATTGACGTCCTTGAAGCGGGGGCACTCGACTGAGGGGAAACGAAACCACCTCGAATCTGTAATTAAAACGTTAGGGTTCACAATGAAAATTAAACATTATTGACAATGTCCTCACAATTACGAAGGAAAGTATCCGACGATGATAAAAGTTACCAGACAGGCAACGACGGGAGAGCACGTGCTGTGAACGCAGTTTAAGAGGGAATTCCAATTCCTGAAGCCAGCCGCCTCCCAGTCGAGGTCTTTGCCGCCAATGTCAATGTCCATGAACCTCTTGCAGATGATGATAGTGATGATGTCACTTATGCTCTCTGTGATCATCAACAGCATCAAGGCAATGAGCGGCGTCTCACTGCCGAACAGATATAGACTGGCAGGAAAGCTGACGACTATAAGGGTCTTCTCCGCAATAGCCTCCTCGTTCCATTTGACCCCCATCCTTTTCCTCAGTTGGTGCATCCTCTCTTGCCATGTCAGCATTTTGGCAGACAGGCACTTCTGATCTAGTTGCCTCTTGCATCTACCAACGACATCGAGCACACTATGAAGGCGCTGCTGCAAGATCCAGGATGGGATACCTCCAGTGTCGCAAAAGGACATGGTGTAGCTCACCTTGCTCCTGCCATCCTCCAAAGGCGTTACCTTATGCACGCTACTGAAGATAACTTCGACAGCTTCCCCCTTGATACAAACCACACTGTCGTGCTGACAAGAAAATGCAGCGTGGACGAAAACGCCATCATCAAGGTCCAAGCTGATGTGGTAAAGTGTTGTCTCCCTATCGAGGACGGGCCAGAATCCATGGACCCGCCTATAATCTATGTAGCTATGATCGTTGAATTTCTCAATCTCACGCCTTGTTGTATGACTACCTTCTTCAGCCTCTCCACGGAAACCTCGCTTGTAGTGGTCGTCAGTAATCCATGCGGCAACCATTGTTGCCGGCATGTCAATTACGGTATCAGCTCGGCCAAAGTGCAGTGTGTGGTGGGGTTTCAGCTCAGTGTGAGAGGCAGTCCCCATACCGCCTTTGGAACTAAGATGGTGGCGACTGTTGGAACCCTCGCTACCACCCCAAGAGCCCTTGGCAGCGTTCTCTCTGTAGCTCTTGTATGTGAACCTGTACGATTGCTCCTTGACCGTTCGCTCTCTCTCCTTAAGGTGCTTCAACTTCTTTTTTCCTTCCGCTTTCAATTCCTTCTTCCTACCACTCGTCAGTTGCATGGCTTCCTCAATAAAATCCCATGCATTCTTCTTGTCTGTTTTGTTCAGCTTTTCGAAGCCAACTTCAAAATCATCCTCCTTCTCTGCCCCCTTAGCAGGGGCTTCGTCAGTGCCTTTCTCGTTATCAAACTCGTCATCGTCATCAAACTTGGTTTTCTTCTTGAGAACACTGGGAATCATGTCTACAATTTCCCCATGCGCAACGGGAACAGCCCCGCGATTTCCGTGCTCGTCCATCGCTACCCTGAACGTCAAAACGTGGGTAGATAGCACATCTTGTCCCTTTATTTCTTTCACGCTATGTTCGCTTCGCTCAGGACTTTTTGCACTGCCCTGCTGCTTGCTTCCAAGGAGGTTTCTTCTCACTTCAGCCGCCAGATTATTCAAGAACCCCTTCTTCCCAGTTCCATGCGTTTCCTTTCTTCCCGAATGACTAGACCGCCCGGATTTGCTCTTCAGCCTCTTAACTGCCGACATTGATGGAAAAATAAGTCGAGCTACACCCGAAGCGCCAGAATGGACATGTTCGACACGAGAAGTGCCGAACGAGACTTTGGATGTTACTCCTGCTTCCTCCTCCCCCGGTAAGACAGCGACTACCTTGTTCTTCTTCCTCGACGAAGCTTTCAATGCCCCATCGTTTCCATCCAGTGTAATGCTCCTCTTGGAGTGCTTCAACATGGTCTTCAATGCAGTCTTGAAGCGACCAGTTTTACTACCTTTTTCGGTATTCGAAGAATAAGGAGAGTTATTGCTGCTATCATCATTCGCACTGTTATCGAAGTTCATTCTACTATTATAAGATTCACCTGCTTCAAGGTCCCTGTCCTCAGGATTACCAAGATGATCCTTACTCGCTGATGATCTCGCGAGCTTGCTCAGTGACTTCCCAATTTCGACGCTTGATTGCCACATCTTGATGTCCTCGTCCAGGTTCTCTTCCAAGAGCTTCCACTCTTTCTCGCAATCTTTGGCACACTCCTCTGCCCAGGCACTTGCCTTGTTGGCGAGGCTGATCTCATGATCGGTGTACGCGTCATATGTATCTCGCCAACTGACTTCTAACATATCGTTCCTGGCCTTCATGATTTCTTCAACTCTGGCCCTCTCCCTTTTACTCTGAAAGTGGAGCTGCATATTTACCGTGAAAGACTCAAGTGACTTGACGAGGTTTCTTTCCAAGATAAACTTGGGAATCCTTGCACAAAGGTTTATGTTCATCCACCTCTTGACTTTGCATCGGTTTGCGTCTTTCTGCTCAACAAGGAACACCCCGCTCCCGTAGGCACGCACCTTCCCAAAATGGTTCTTAAGAGGAAATGAGGCATGGTCAACATCGTTTACGACAATTATATATGAACCAGTCTTCTCATCGACGTGACGTATTGACTTGAAGATGTACTCGCGGGGTTTGAATGGCTTCGGCATCCCTTTGAAAAGGTATTGGAATACCTGTGAGTTGCCATCGATGGCCTCAACAAAGTTAGGGGGATCTACACTATGTTGAAAAGCGTAGGAATGAGCTACTTCAAGGGCACTACCAGTTACCGAGAATTCGACGTACGCAGTTATGAGGGTTCCGTTGGAACCACCGTCAATGCTGCTTACTCCTTTCCCCCTATCTGTTCTTTTCTTCGTGCCGCTTACCCTAACCTCATTCGACTTATACGCCAACTTTGCGTTGTCGGCAACCTTAAGACACGTCCAACTTTGCTTCCCAGACAACCGCCCGAGGACTCCTGAACCTTGGTACGCAATCTCTTGCCTTGCACTTTTCAGCTCGGTATATTTTTCCTTGATAAGAGAAGCATCTTCAGGTTTGAGACGATCCCGCGACGACGGCCACAACCTCTCATGGTTAAACTTTTGAACGCACTGGTCAATCATGTTGCCACAAAGCGCAGGGGCGATGTTTCTAAGATTGCTATCGGTCAGGTTTCCCTTCAGGTCAACTTGTTGGATATGGGTAATCTTGGTTGAACTTCCCCCTTCAATGGGCTGAAGGATGAAACCGCCAACTTTCAACACGCCCAGAATATTTTTCTTCGATGGCGAGCACAGTTCAGTCGGATTCTTGGCGTTGACACGGAGAATTATGTGAGTATTATCTGGGAAAACAATTCCTATCTGCCTGACAATAAACTCGCGATCACGGTGAGGTATTGGGAGATTCACAACTTGGTGAATCGACACGTCGTTGGTAGAATTCATCCAGACAACGTTTGTCCAGCGTAAATCCTTCTTGAATTTTCCAACACCACCTGCTGCCATCTGGTCTCCTATTGTCGTCGCCGTATTTGTACCCCCGCCGCTAAGGATGCCAGAATTCTTTGACCCGAGCGAGTTAGATTGGAAAGTTTTTGTGGCTCCACGAGGAGACTTTCCCCTAATCTCGTTCTTCATTGTGAGAAAGTCAAAAATTGCAGAGGGGCCGAAATCCTTGATTTCAGCAGAGGCTCTAAGGGTTAACAATTTGCCTTTTGGGGAACTACTGAGAGAAGCGCGAGTGTAAGTTTGACAGTAAATTGCGTTACAAAGTAATCGACGTTAGTGATCCTTACCTCAGAGAGCTTCCATTAGCGGGTGTAAAAATTTGGTGGGCCGCCAGACGTTCGGATTTGAACCACGTTCTGCAACCTTGGCGGTATCCAGAAGAGGTCCACACCCCCTTCTCTTGTTTCTTAGTTTCGTACTCCCTTAGCATTCCAAGCAGCTTCGCGAGGCACAAGTTGGTTGGCTTGTCTAGTTTTGCCTTTGACAATGGCTTAACTTGCAATGTGGCGTTTATACCTGCCATCGAACCCATCCTTCTCATTTTTTCGGAGGAAAGTTTGGGACTACTAATTTCCCCTTCAGTTCCAGAGGTTGAATCAACAGTTGACATGTTTTTCCCAAGTGAGATGTCACTCCCAAAGACACTCATGGACCGAGCCTGAAAACGGGCGAGGAGCGCAGAGGATTAGCATTTTCAGTCTAGATAGGCTATTTCTCTTTCCTTGGAAAATACTCACAACCTCCTCGGAGACAGTCGATCCTTTCNTTAAGAAGCAGGGGCTCTTGCTGTTGGTTGAGGAATGTGAAGAGGTGGTATTTGTTTTGTTGGAATGATCTTTAGACGACGCGGATGGAACCTGTCTCGAAAAAATCTTTTTCTTCGCTTCAGCAAGCGCAATTGGCTCGTCCAAACCAGCGGTTGCTATGAGCGAAGAGTGTGGGGAGGTGTATTAGTTCGACTTAGCTCCCGGCGCCTCAATCCGGCCTTCACCTCACTTCAAATGTTGTCTACCTTCGAATATCGCTGCACTCGTTATCCATTCTCACCTTCAGGTTTCTTATCGTAAACGCCATCCATCTTTGCCTGCCTTATCGCCAACTGTTCATCTCCTCTGTGTGCGACTACCTTGATAACAGCTTGAGTCCCAATACGTAGGGCGCAGGCAAGAACAAAAGAGAGGTCAGACTTGCCGTATAGGATGAACAAGCCGACAGTCTGGGGAAAGTACATCCCGTGAATGGAACGAACGATGGATGCATAAATATATCTGTGCAATTGGGTAGGGGGTTAGCGCGTGTTAGCTTGGGAAAGTTGGGTGGGTAGCGGAGACGAACTGAGGGGATCTTTCGGCCTTTCGCTCACCTTTTCTCCAAGTCAAGGTGCCAATCTTCGTTGAGGTGAGCCCCCCTCCCAAAGAAGAATGGGCTTCCGTACTTACCAAGAACGAATTGCTTAAACGCAACGACGAACATTGGGTAGACTGCCCCAACGATAACCGCCTGCATGATCTGAGAGTTCTCAAAGGCCTTCAAAGCTTCGCAGTAAAAGTACATGCAAAGGAGAGGAAAGATTGAGATGCAGGACTGCAGGAAAGGGAAGAAGAAGCCATGGAAAAGTTCCTGCTCGTGAATTTTACAAGATTCATCGAAAATTTTACGAAAAGAATTTCCGAGAGTGGTGACGACGAAAAGCACCATAAAGGCGTAGTGATGGCGGGAGACCAGAGACGGAATAAGCATCACAAACGAAGCGAGTGCGCTAAGTTCAAATGGCAGAACCAGGTAATAGGAGAAGGAAAACCGGTAAGCCTTGGCCAACGACTTACAGTTGGTTTCCCAGGACTGGTAAAAGAAGCGGTATAGCAGCATTCCTGCGACGAACAAGAGAAGACACGAGGGAAGCGAGAGTGGGCAGGTTCGTCAGTAATTAGCTGGAGGAGAACAGCGACGAGCTACAGCTTTCTGCAAAACACTAAGATAGCAAGGATCGTGTTCTTNTTCTTACCTGGCAGGAGGTTTGATGGTTGAACAATACTCTCCATGACAAAGCCCACGAAAACCAACGGAACACAACACAGCAACGAAAGACAGACAGCAAAAAGAGTCTGCTTGAAGTCGTAAACGAAAGCATTCAGGAGGTGAAGATGCAGCCGTGGCATGGGAGCGGATGGTGATGAGACAGAAAGCGAGGCCACAGAAATGTAACCGATGGAGTTGATTCCATCACCAGGCAGAACCACAGACTCACTATGTCCAACTTGAGGGGAGGCGCCGGCGTCTCCAGACTGAATCACGGATGGGATCCACCCAAATTGGGTCGGAGAGTTAGCAGATGAATTTCCAGGACTCACAGTTCTCGATTCATCGATCGGAGATCCATTCACGTGGCCATATACATTGTCTCTGAATTCGGCTGGAAGAAACGAAGCTAAAGTTGAAGTTCTCCTTTTTCCTTGCTTTGCGAAACCATTCCTTTCGGGTGTTGGTTCTTGATTTTGGCCACCTGGGACCTTAGGCGAACCAGGCTCCATTGCCAGTTTTTGATGTCAGAAGGATAAAGGATATTTAACGACCGGTTGACAAATATCGGCGAGATGCTGTCAGCGTATTCCTTTTTGGAAGGGGTATTCCTTTTAAATAAAGGCAATTGCGTCCCTATATATGTTATCCAGTCTGTCGTGACAAGTCGAAGAGTTCGAAATACAGGCTCAAAACTCCCGCGGAATTTAGAAACGCTAATGAATTCCTTTGAAACCTGAGGTGTGGCACGGGCCACAAATGCAATGAATGAACACCGCAATCAATCGCAATGAATGAATGTATTCATTTCGACATGGGCCTAAATTCTCCCTTAATGGTTGCACAAAATCACAATTGCATATTATCTATTACGTATATCTATTGTCTATTATCTATTATCTAGCCGCGACCCCTTCAGAAGACTTCCTTCGGTCCTTACTTCAAGTAGTTCGAGTGTTTCCTAAAATACTAATTGGTGCGTGTAACGACACGAGCCGCAACCTTCGTCCAATCCCTCCCATAAGCCTCAATGCACTCGCGCAAACGAAGGTCCTCCTGAGGGGAGTACGAGGGGGGTGGAGTCAGGAGAGCGTTCTTTATGTCAGATTTCACGAAGCCCGCCAGAAAAGCCTTACCTGCACTGTCCATGCTTTGCGCTGGTTAACAATACGTCGGTCGGGAAGCTTCGGGGGGGGAGGGCGATAGGTGCGG
>JGI24540J26637_10001346_pt1 | contig 10786 bp, 9 predicted proteins | sample NorSeaMetagenome_FD_26637 | JGI IMG/M metagenome (IMG submission 26637) | reverse complement strand
TCCTCCTTCTCTTCCTCCTTCTCTTCCTCCTTCTCTTCCTCCTCCTCCTCCTCGTTCTCTTCCTCCTCCTCCTCCTTCTCTTCCTCCTCCTCCTTTTCACTCCATTCTTCCTCACTGCTCTCCTCTTCCTCACTACTACTATCACTCTCACTCCGATCATCCAGTCCCCTGGTTGTCAAATGCTTGATCAGCTTGAGCTTATCCACTGTGCTCATCCCTGTAATGATTTTCTTGGCCGCAATTTGCACACCGCTCTCCATCATGGCGTCGCTGTCCGCCGAGCTGATGCTGTCACCGTCGTCTCTTTGAGTGTCCATTTTTACGAGCGAGAGCTTCTGACTCGCGCTCATCTCGTCAACCTGCGCATTTAACAAATTCTGAAGCAGTGCAACCCCTTCGACGCCCTCCTCATCCTCTTCCTCTTCCTCCTCCCTGTTAACAATCTCCTCGCTTTCATAGCCAGGCTTGACCCAAGCATCCTCCTTAGGCACGGCCTTCTCTCCCGTTTCGAGCTCCCTTGCAAGCTGGGCTATATAGTCCTCCAGTCCCTCAAGGTTCTCTTTCCTTGCGGGAGGAGGTCTGAATAAACCCCCCACCAACTCCCTTTTCCCGTTCTCTGCGACCTTAGTACAATTCCAGACAGACTGGGTCGACCTCGACAGCTTCTTCAGAACGTCTTCGTTCGTGTTGGAAGGGAACTGCAGCCAGCAATCTCTGCACAAGTCGTAGTCAAAGAGGGAGTCTGAGAAGTACCGCATGGTCCCCGGGACGTTGGAGAGCATACGTTTGTCGCACACATCGCAGTTGAAAGCATCGTCGTCGTAACTCTCATCGTCTGTGATGTAGACTTCCTCTTCTTCCGAATCGCTCCCATCGCCAAAGATATTGTGTTCGCTACTCATGTCGCTAATGTCACTGCTCAAGTCGCTTTCTCCCTCTTCTTCCTCGACCGCATCGTTCAAGACCGTCTCAAGGAGCCCCATACCGTCTCCTTCGGCCTCCTTCCTCCTCTCCCTCTCCTTCTTTTTCTTCCTCTCCTTTCTCTTTTGGACGGCGTCCATCAGCAGAACTTTCTTGGCTTCTGCCTCCTCCGCCTTCAGGTCGATATCAGGAGGCAAGACAACCAAGATGTTCCCAGGCTTATTCACCCTGTAATGCTCTCTCCAGGACACAATCTGGAGGCGGGCACACACGTGCTGGAAAACATCCTCGCGCATGCTGGCATCCATCATGGCAAACGTCAAGCCCGTATGGTGATCCTCCGTGGCGAACCTCTTCGTGTACTTTTGTAGAAGCCCCCAATCTAGATCTGCCTCTAGCCACTCCCTCGTCGAAGGATCTCTCAACCTGACAAAGTAACCGCCCCCCTCCTTCTCCTTAACTACCGCAGCTGAGTGATTCTTCTTTTTCGTGTCGATATTGTACCCGAATAATTTGGCCTCGCCCTGCCAGCCGTAAAGCCTGATCGGATTGAGTTCCAGTTCCTTCAACCTCCTCTCCTCCTCAAGCTGTTCGTCGCTCTTGAACCAAATCGACTTGTGCGTGCGATCGCCTTGTCCGGAACGGTTGACATTGCGGATGGCTTGGTCCTTCAAGGCCTTCAGCCCACGTTTGAGGGCGGGATCTTGCGGAATTTCCCCTCCTTTCTCCACGGCAGCCGCCATGGCCGCGAACCTGAGGGTTGCAGCCATCTTCGATTCGGCCTCATCAACCCTCTCCGCAACGTGAGGAATCTCGACGACCTCGTCTTCCAGGGGGACGAACTCCTCACCTATGTCCTTCCAGTCATCCTTCCGCTTTGTAACGAGTCCGTCCGACTTAGAGTCATTCCTGTGGGAAAACACGAAATCGAGAAGGAACGACATCGTGGATTTGTTCTCCGTGTTGACCACAAGGATGTTAGGGCACTTGAGGGGGGGGGGTGAAATTTCGCTGTAAGGAATGTCGACACTTTCCAGGAGCTTCCCATTGTAGTCCATGGAATTTATCTCAATCGACGTCCCAGTATCATACGCCGATGCAAAAATCTTTCCAATGCGGATCTTATCGGTCACGGTCCTCCAAAACTGAAGCTTTTGCGGCTTTAGCACGAGGTCAGGCGACGGTGAAGACGACGACAGGGTAAGTTCCCGAAGGATTCGGATCGCAAGATTTATCCTGGTGGGGACTGGGAGCCACTTAAGACAGCGGTGTGGGGTATTCTCCCAGTGTGTACAGTCAGCAGTGAACTTCAGCCCATCCGTTCCAGTTACGACAAAAACCTTCCCCTTGTCGACAATTTCCAAATCATGGACATTGCTGTGAACCCTGAGTTTATGACAAGACACGAAAGGGGTCAAGTTAGTTTGCACTTGCATTTGCTTCAGAACCTTGGTCTGCTTCGTTCCTTCAATAGACGAAATCAAGGTAGGGGTTACCTCGGTCTCAACCTTGACAACATCAACAGTCTCCCAATACATTCCAGAGCAGATCCGCTCACAGAGAAAGACGCGGCACTCCCAGGACATCCACTGCAGCGGGCCGTAGCCGAGGCGATACCAGTTGTCGACGGAGAGCACAATGTTGTGCATCTTTTGATTGGCGGGGTGGTACATTTGAAGCTTGAGCTTCCCATCCTTCTCCACTGATCCACGGGCGTGAAGGTAATTTTTCCTCCTCTCCTCAACCCCCAAGTCGGACCCTCTCTGGATGTTCAGCTCACTGACCTGGAATTTGGAAGTGGCAGGGAAGACTTCTTTGTTTTCCCAGAATTCGCCGTATTGCAGGTGGTAAGGGGTCATCCTAGGCGGATTTTTCTTCCATATCTCCCTTTCCTTCCTTTTGCAATTCGTCATGCTCCACCCCTCCTTTAGGCACTCCTCAAAGTAGTCGTGGTGTTGGGGGAACTTCACAGTTCGTTTCAATTTCAAGACCGGAACCCCCTCCAGACCAAGGAGGGAGTCCAAGAGTGCGTGACATAGCTCTTCTTTCTCCTTCACTGTTTGCCAGTGAAGGTTCGAGTGGCCCATAAACCCGAATTCGTTGGGAGTGACCACGATAAGGTGGCGTTGGAGTTCTCTCTGCTCCCCGTCCTTCCCCTTGAGCGTTGAAGACAGCGTCGACACGACCATAAGCAAAGTTTCCAGGGTGTCCCTGAAGACAACAGATATATCTACTCCCTCAAGCTCCTTCTTGAGAGTCAGCACGATATCTCCGTCTGTTCCCTCCGGCTCTTTGTCTTGAACTCGCTCAAGCTTTCGTCGTCTCGTAACTTGCTCCGAGTACGGCAAAAGGGTAAGGATACCGTCGTGGACGAAGAAGAAGCGCGAGAGTTTTTCACACAGTAGGTGCTTCTCCTCCGTTTCGAGGTCGCCGAAAAAAACACCCTCTAGCACAACGTCAGTCAAGGAAGAGACAATCTCCCAAGATACGTCGCATTCCATCCTCTTCTTCGTACGGGGATCGTACACCCTTATGATTAGAGATGTTGTCTTATCAAGAGCGCTAGCGAGGCAGCGCTCCCCGTTAACTGTCAAGACCTTCTTCCACACCACCGTGGGGCGTCTTTCGTGAAGGGCCGAATCCACTTGTCGAATAGCCTCTTCCCTTGCCTCCAAAATTCGATTCGCCCTCTCTTCGTACTCATTATCGTTTATGAACGCCAAGTGAATGTTTGCTACCCTGACTATTTCCGTGCTAACTAACCCAATTACCTCAATTTCAGCAATGTCGTGTTCAGGAATCCCATCCTTCACCCTTCCAACGGGGAGCTGACCAGTTTGAAGAAAAAATTCGGCCTCAAAGATGTCGAAGACATAAATTTTTACGGCGTCGTGCTGTTTCGGGAAGTAGCCCCTAACAGTTGACCCCGGTTCCTTTAATGTGTTGAATTGCTCCCTGAGGCGGGGATCGTTCCGAGCAAGCTTTTGGTCAAATTGCTGTCCGTGCCCTCGCATTCTAAGCGTCAGGATGTCCTCAGTTTCGTTGTGTTCGATTACTTTGGCGGGGTACCATGCATTGATTCTGTAGACGAGGCCTATCTCGGGGACGTCCCTAGCATTCATCCTGCGACGACAGGAGGAGGGCGGGGGAGAGAGGGGGAGGGACAGGGGGTCAGAAACAGGCCAGATAAGGCACAAGAAAATTGTTCAAACAAATGTTCCCATTTTTCACCTCTTCTCCCTGAAACTCATGCTCGTCTTGTGGGTCATGCTCCTGAGCTTTGCCTCTTTCGTCATTTCCGCGCGGACCCGGTTTCCCATGGGAGAAGAATCCTTTTTCTCTTCATCCACCGTAAACCTGGCACGGGTGGCACGGTTGTTTATACCAAGGAGAAGCTGGCCCTCATCCTTAACCTTTTCATCCCCGTTACCTCCCACCCCCTTGTCCTCTTCCTCTTCCACTACCTCCACTTCTAAATTTTGATCATCCAGCAGGATCCGCGTCAAAAGTTCGGCAGTGGCCCTTCTCGCCCTCGCAGTAGTCTCCCACTCCAGGGCCCTACTCGCCCTTCCGCTTGTTGTGCTGTGTTTGCTAAGCACGACGTTCGAAGAACCGTCTAGGATTCTGTATCCGAAGTTCTTCATACTACTGGGCAGGGTATCCGGGTCTCCAACCTTCGACACAAACCTATTTGACACTGCCAGGGCCTCGATGGTGCGATCGAGTAGGACGGACGATATTAATCGGCTCTGAGGCCGACTCTTGCGACTTTTGTAAGTCGTGAACGTGCTTGTCGGCAAAGACACATCGGTGCCAAGCACCGGCGTCGATTGAGACGACACTAAGGTCGCCCTTTCCATTCTCGTTTGGCCTGTTTGGCACCTCTGCTAAACGCAACAGTCGCTCCATAAACTTTAGGAAATAGAGCCAACACCGTACAAATGGTTGTTCCACTTTTTACTCCCGCGGCACCCCTGCCCTACAAGACCACTAACGTGGTATCGGCTACCCACGGAGACAACCAATTCCTCCTTTCAGGCTTCATGGATGGGATCGAGGAGGCCACTGTTTCTGGTCTTTGTTTATCCACCTCCAATGGTACATTTGGAGATGTTGAACAAGCGGGGGACGTCCCTCCTAGCTGTATCGGTCCCGCGATCGCCGCCATCGGTGACGCCATGTTCCTCTATGGTGGGGAGGACATCGATGGGGAGGCCATGGGGGACTTGTATGAGGGGGTAATCAATGGTAACACAATCGATTGGGTCAAGAGAAGAATCGAAGATGCGATCGAAGAGGAGACTACGAAGTCGAAGAGCGACGGAGGTGCCGAAGGAGGAGATGCCCCTGCTCCTGTTCCAGTGAGGAAGGGTAAGCCAATGTGGCCCGCTGGTGGGAGGAAGTTTGCGACGGCATGCTCTGCAACTTGCAAGGACGGAAGCGAGAAACTTTTCGTTTGCGGAGGGGGGGGGAGTGATTCAGCCGTCAAGACTCACTGCCTTCTCTTTGACCCGGCAACCAAGAAATGGGCCGACGCCAAGTGTAGCGGAAAGAGCCCCTTCCCCTTGATCAAACACAGTCTCGTCGTCGTGAACAATTGCGGTGTCGTGTTTGGTGGAAGGAACCCTGTCACGGGAGAGTTTAACGACGGAATTTCCGTCATTGACTTCAGTACGATGTCTTGGTCTTCCCCCAAGATTGGCGGCGGGGTCTCACCAGAGGCTAGATTCTCGCACTCGGCTGCTGTCATGAATAATCCCTTCCCTGTTATGCTGCCTAACTTCTCGGTGGCATCTGTCAAGTCTACTGCATCATCGGCTGTGTCTGAAGGAGGAGAGGGAGGAGGGGAGGGGGGCGCCCCTCCACTTGCTAAGAAGTCCTCCGGACCCAAGGGCATATGGGGCGAGGGAGAAAGCGAAGTTGAGAAGTGCGTGGTCATCTTTGGGGGAGTGAATGAAGAGGGAGACTGCTGCGCGGACACTTTCGTCCTTGACAGGGCCGGGAATTTCAAGGCAATCGAAACCGAGACTGTCCCCGAGGCCAGGTACGGCTGTAATATGGCCACGCTTGAGGGTTCGACGGGGTGTGTTATCTTTGGCGGTTGTGACTCCGGGATGAGGCTGGCAACAAGCTACAAGTTGGACCTCTTCAACCCCGACCCACCGCCCGATCCTGTCGACCTCTCGACTCCTAGGGAGCCAGGATACGAGGAAATTGAAGTCGACGGAGGTGTATACAAGGGAATCGTAATCGACGGGGTCAGGGAAGGCAAGGGAACCATGATTTGGAACGGCGGGGAAACAACCTACGAGGGGGACTGGGTCGAGGACAAGATGAACGGGATTGGAGTTTACAGCGACAAGGGAGGGGTCTACGAAGGCGACTTCACTGACGGGATCAAGGTTGGGGAGGGGACATGGGAGAGGGCAGAGGGAGCAGAAGGGTCTGATTTTGACCTCAAGAGCTACAGCGGCAATTGGGAAGAAGGAAGGTGCGACGGCGACGGGTGCACTACCTTCATAGACGGCTACGTGTACGAAGGAAGCTTCAGCAAGGGCCTGCCCCACGGAAGGGGCATTCTCCTCTACCCTGACGGCGGTGAGTGCAAGGGAGTGTTCCAATTGGGAGACATGCTCAGAGGCGTTGAGGTCATCAACGGGGTCGAATTCACCGGGACGTTCAAGGCCGGTATGAGGCGCGTCAAAGAGGGCAAGGGAAGCATCATCTACGTCGACGGAAGCGTCTACGAGGGAGGGTTCAGGAGCGGAAGGAGGTGAGGCGGAGCGAAGGCAGCGAGCGTAGCGAGCTGCTTCATATTGTCCTTTGTGATGAGCGAACCCCTTTACTTGTCGCTTCGCTCCTTGCCTAACCCTTTTCGCGATTCGCCTCGCTAATTGCAGGAACGGCTTTGGCTGTTATACGGACGGTGTCACGGGAACCGTGTTTAATGGAAAGTGGGTCGGTGACAAGCGCAACGGAAAGGGAGAGGAAATTTCTGCAAACGGAGCAAAGCACGTTGGATTGTGGGTCGATGACTTAAAGGAGGGAAGTGGAATCTGGATAAGCCAGAATGGGCTGGAAAGGATGGAGGGGACATGGAAGGGGGGAGAATTCGTGGGGGAGGTCGAGGAGAAGAAGGACTAATATGATGAATTTCGTTTCAAATCGAACACCATCAAGGTTTATTAAAAAGACAGACAGGCAGAGCCCTAGACAGGCCAAAGAATAGAGATTCTAGGTTGAAGGATTTGAAAGCCCGCAGGTTATAAAAGGTGAGGATAATAGGAAACTGTAGGGATTGAAATCAACTGATATACAGCATACTATTACTAGTCTGACTGCTCGGGTTTTGATACCCTCGCAGATGCCAACACAATAGAAGGAACCTTCGAAGGTTTCCAGTTTCCTATGTTTGACGCATATTATTTCGAATATTGTTATTATTTTTCTTTCGTTTTTGTTGGTTTTGGTGATTACTGCTGTTTGGAATTCTGCTGGTCGGCATTTATTCGTAGCGAGAAAGAGGTAGATTGCTCCGATATTCTTTGCGGCATTCACGTCCCTGTGCACGTAAATCCTCCTTCGACACACGATAGCATATCGAACGCTGTTGACCTGGTAGCATTTCATGCGCTTCCACTTTCCTGACTCGCACTCCTCTTCAGTGACATTCTTCAAGTTGGTGTGGGGTGCCTTAAGAAACCTGTCCGTTTTTAGGGTAGTAGCAGTAGCAGTAGCAGTAGCAGTAGCAGTAGCAGTAGCAGTAGCAGTAGCAGTAGCAGTAGAAGTAGCAGTAGCAGCAGTAGCAGAAGCCTTCTCCTAGTCAACGCCGACCTTTGCCAGGATCTTCGAGGTGCGTCTTTTGTCAATGAGTGTGACTCAGCATTTATGCATAAATTAGAGCCGGTGCCTGAGGCGTAGCCAAAAAACCAGAGGCAGAAACATTGGCCGCTCCGAAAACGATTAAAGTCTCCCCCCCTCTCCTTAGTATCCCGAGTGTGCTTGAATTGTGGCGCTGTGAGCTTGTTACATAGCTCGTCCATGGACTTGTCCCGCCTTGCGAACCCCCAACTCCTGTGGTAGGTGGAGTAAAGGGCAGAGCAAGTGAGTAAAGGGCGGAGCGAGTGAGCAAAGGTGGCAAAGGGCGGAGCACAACCGTTGCTATCAGTCAAAGGTGCTGCGGTGCCCTCACCTGTTTTCCCTCCATTTCGATTCATTTTAACGTTAAGAATTCTATCCCCAAGTGATCTGTCGTCTTTCTTCTCATTCATGTAACTTATATACTTTACAATGTCCTCATATGAATGGGTTCGTGGACTAGGGGTTTTGGTAATGGAACTTTGTAGTGTCTCGTCACCCAAGTTTGATTTCTTGAGAAGGCTATCTGTTTTGTGAACCCTTAATTTTCTACCACTTTCAAACACATGCTGTCGTGTCGTCATCTTAACAACCATTTCCCCTACGTCCTGCTTATTAGGCCCATGCACTAAAACCGCTGCAGGCAGGAGGAGCGAAGCGACGCAGTTTGCCCTGGCAGAGTCAAGTTTATTCTCAGATTTCGAATTCCAGACCCTCGTGAACACGCACATGAGGGCCTGCACCATGATCCCGGACACTTGCAAAGAGCTTTTTGACTCTATAAATTTAGGAGTGATGGGAATGGGCCCCTGTGCAGGCGGGACCGAGAACTGGTGCCCAGATTCATGTCCCGTGGTACACGCCGCAATTCCCACAGTTTGCAGTGCGGGCGACGTCTATGGCAAAGAGGACGCGGAAGACGCAGATGGCAACGCCGTTCTCGACTAAAATGGCGAAACGGTCAGGCAAGATAAGTATTTTGACCCCAACACGAGTCCTCAGAAGGCACAACGCCTTGCAGGACTCGCTTGCGGCTTCGAGGCTCCTTAGGATTGCATGAATTCAGTAATAGCAGTCACGTTTGCCTTGATTTTCAACCAAGGATACTGCGTGAGAACATCGCCTTACAAAGATCCCAATCCCAGAAGGTGCACTGCTACATGCTACGATTTGTTGAAGGATCTTCCAACTATGTGCGATAACTTTGTTGATCCAGAAACATGCAATGCTGTCACTCCGGAGGAGATGGCAGTCGTGATCATGATATACCAGGGAAGTCTAGGCTGCAACGATGCCTGTGTAGAAACCCTTACCGAGTGCCCAGATCCCGGCCAATGCTCGGCGGAGAACCAGTGTACATTCGGGAGGAAATGTTCGGTATCCACTTTCGGGGACGAGGCCTCGAGCAGTCTGGGAAACGGCAACTTCGGCAGCCAGGGCGGCTACGAATCAATCGACATGGACGATCGAATCGATGGGTTGTTCAAGCTCATACCATCTAGCCACTTAGACCTCCTCGAAGGACAAGGGCACGAAGTATACGAGGAATACAAGAAGAGGAGCAGAGCGGCGAAGGCCAAGGCGAAGAAGACCGACGGAGGAAAGTGGAACTGGCAGAGGAATAGGAAACTATTTAGCCAAATGGACGTAAATGCACCACAAGAAGAGCCTTGCATCTATTAAGGAGAGCGAAGCGAGTGAGAAGGGGGAGAGAATAATAGAAGAGATAGTATTTAGTATTTATTGCCAGAATTCCTGAATCTTTTTCTTGTATCTATAATTTACAGTTGTTAAGCACTGTAATACTCTTAACCGCATCCACCCGGCGGGAGTCTGACTATGACGACCCACGTGTCAACGTTCCTGCGCGTACGTCCAGTCCCAACCTCCTCTTCAGGCCTCCCCCCCCTCAACCCCCCCTCCTCTCCCTCCATCCAAGTGTCCTCAACAACCCTCTCGATATCGCGCAACAGATTTTCTTACGCCGACGGCGTGATCCAAGGTGTGGACCAAATTTCAGCGATGTCTAACCTCTGTGGTCCCCTGATGGGGAGCATTCGGGATGGGGATAGGAACGCCACACTTGTAGCATACGGGCAGACGGGATCGGGGAAGACATACACGTTGTTCGGAAAGGAGGGAAGCCTGACAACCTTGAGCTTGGAAAAAGCAAGCGGTGGAAGGGTTGGAGGATGGGGAGTAATACCGACAGTTATGATTGAGTCCCTTGACATTGTTGGGGGGGGGAAGGTAAGGGTTAGCGCGAAGGAAGTGTACGGGAACAAATGCTACGACCTTTTGGACTCGTTGAAACCCCTGAGTTTCAGCAGCACCCAGAACACAGGCGTTAGCGTGGGGCACGGGAATATCTCATTGCTGGACGGGAGGAAATCTTACGGTGGCACTCACCCTCCTGGGTGCAGATGTGGGGATTGCTGGAAGGCTCAGGAGGCGGTGAAGAAGGAGAGGATAGAGAAGAGGAACAGCGGGGCTTTCGGGAAGGGAGGGAGCAGTATCAGGAAAATGAGCAAGACTGGCAATGAGGTTGAGTTCAAGGTGAGCCATGGGCGGAGCGACACGATAATATTCACCCTACCAACAAATATCCACCTACTCCTCACCCGGCCTCTCAGACGATCGGAGAGAAGTTGGTTCGGATAACTAGTATCTCGTCAGTGGTCTCAATCTGCAGCATAGTGGAGGCCACCCGGAGCGCCAAACCCCACAAGCTGAACGACCGCAGCAGCAGGAGCCACTGCGTGGTTACGGTTTACCTCACAACCAAGGTTGGGGGGGGGGTTAAGCAGCAGAACATCACGCTTTGCGACCTTGCGGGGAGCGAGAGGATAAAGGTATCCGGCAGCGAAGGCGTTGCAGCTAAGGAGGCGGCTAGCATTAACGGTAGCCTCACTGTACTGGGGAGGGTGGTTAGCGCTAAGAAGTCAGGGAGTGGGAGAGTGCCTTACAGGGACTCGGCGCTGACGCAGATACTCAAGGGGAGCTTCGA
>JGI24540J26637_10001339_pt1 | contig 10811 bp, 9 predicted proteins | sample NorSeaMetagenome_FD_26637 | JGI IMG/M metagenome (IMG submission 26637) | reverse complement strand
GTACAGCCTCTAGAAACTGAGGTTGCTATTTTTATAAATCCAAAAAAAACATTTCAAAAATATTTAGGGATTGGTGGAGCTATTACCGATGCTTCATCAGAAGTTTTTGCAACGCTAAACGAGACGCAACAAAATAAATTATTAGAATCTTTATACGGTAAAGACGGTATTGGATACAATATCATCAGAACGAGTATTCATAGTAGTGATTTTGGTTTAGGAAGTTTTACTTATGTCAAAGAAGGCGATGCTGATTTAAAAACGTTTTCAATTGAAAAAGACAAGGAAAAAAGAATACCCTTTATAAAAAGAGCTATTGATTTGATCAAAGATGACTTGGTTTTTTATGCGAGCCCTTGGAGTCCTCCAGCTTTTATGAAAAGTAATAAAAACATGTTGCAAGGAGGAAAGTTGCTTCCAGAATTTCGTCAAGCTTGGGCAGATTATTACGTAAGTTTATCAAAGCCTATGAGGAAGAAGGAATTCCTGTTTGGGGTTTGACCATTCAAAATGAACCGATGGCAGTACAACGATGGGAGTCTTGTATATATACAGCAGATGAGGAACGTGATTTTTTAAAAAATTATCTAGGTCCTACCCTAGAAAAAGAAGGTTTGGGAGATAAAAAAATTGTTGTTTGGGATCATAATAGAGACTTAATTTCAGAGAGAGCAAATACTATTTTTGAAGACCCAGAAGCATCAAAATATGCCTGGGGAATCGGTTTTCATTGGTATGAAACTTGGACAGGAGGATTGCCTAAATATGATAATCTAAAAAATATAAACGAATCGTTTCCATCAAAAAACATGTTATTTACAGAAGGTTGTCAAGAAGGGTTTGATACTGAGCGATTACATTTTTGGCCCAATGCAGAGCGTTATGGAAATTCAATGATCAACGACTTTAACAGTGGTGTTGTTGGTTGGACAGATTGGAATATTTTATTAGATGAAAGAGGGGGTCCAAATCATGTTCAAAATTTCTGTTTTGCGCCCATTCATGCCAATACAAAAACTGGAGAACTAATTTACACCCCNACATATTATTACATAGGTCATTTTTCTAAATTTATAAAGCCCGGAGCTNTAAGAGTGAGTACAACAACAAGTAGAACNACCATTGAGAGTACTTCTTTTCAAAATGAAAANGGGACAATAGTTACGGTAGTGATGAATAAAACGGATCANACTATANGGTATAAACTTATAGTNGGANCAGCTGAAACGTATTTAGAAATTCAACCNCGTGCAATGCAAACAATAATTTATTAAATTTACTTTTTTAAAATAAAAAANAGAGATGAATAATAAGACCTACACCATTTTTATAAGTTTTATCGTTGCATTAGGAGGATTTTTGTTTGGTTTTGATGCAGGAATCATTTCTGGNGTGATGTCTTTTGCTGGTCCTGAATTNAANTTAAATGAAATTCAATCTGGTTGGGTGGTTAGTGCACCCTCTTTTGCNGCGATGTTTGCGATGTTGTTTTCAGGAAGACTTAGTGATCTTATTGGAAGAAAAAAAACACTCATTTTTGTCGCTCTCTTATATGCAATTTCAGCAATTTTGTCTGCAGTAGCAATTTCCTACGAAATGCTCTATATCGCAAGAATTATTGGAGGGATTGCCTTTGGAGCTGCCTTGGTTTTAGCCCCGATGTATATTGCAGAGATTTCTACAGCAGAAAATAGAGGGAAACTTGTTTCTTTACAACAGTTAAACATTGTTTTTGGTTTTTTTGCAGCCTTTTTGAGTAATTATTTTTTTAATAAATATACCGCTTCAGAAACCACTTTTTTAACCGATCAAAATGTTTGGAGATGGATGTTAGGAGTAGAGTTGATTCCTGCGCTGTGCTATTTTATTTTCTTGTTTTTTGTTCCTAAAAGTCCTCGTTGGTTATACTTAAAAGGAAATTTTGAAGAAGCAAAAAAAGTGTTGACTCAAATTCATGGTGTCGAAAGAGGACGTTTAGAAATAGAGATTATCGACAGCAACATTCATACAGATAAAAACAAAGCAGCCTTAAAATTGAAAGATTTATTAAAACCATCATTGCGTTTTATTTTAATTGTAGGTTTAATCATTGGAGTTCTTCAGCAAATTACAGGGATAAACGCAGTTTATTTTTATGCAACCTCAATTTTTAAGCAAACAGGGATCGGTACAGATGCTGCTTTTTCATCAGGAGTTTTGTTAAGTACAATTTCTGTACTCTTTACTTTTGTTGCTATTTATTTAATTGATCGAATGGGTAGAAGACCTTTGCTTTTAATTGGAACAGCGGGTATTGCAGTAAGTTTGTTATTGTGCGCATACGGATTTAACAAAGCAACGTATCAATTAACAACCAAAAAAATCAACCAATTAGAGTTTTCAGAGTCTCAAAAATTACTTCCTTTTGCAAACAAAGTGTATGAGAATGACCTTGATTTTAAAAACGAAATAAAAGCTGCTTTAGGAAACAATACCTACAATAAAAATGACGGAGCTATTCTGGAAAAAGCCACTAAAATCAATGCCAATTTAATATTGATAGGAATTTTAGGTTTTATAGCCTGTTTTGCCTTTTCATTGGGGCCAGTCATGTGGGTGCTATTGTCAGAATTATATCCTTTAAAATATCGCGGTTTGGCAATTGGAGTTATTGCTTTTATCAACTCATTAATTAGTTCTTTGGTTCAACTTATATTTCCATGGGAGCTTTCAAACTTAGGAAATGCACTCACGTTTTTTATCTTTGGAATCATTGCGCTTGTAGGATTTTTCATCATGATTAAAATAGTGCCAGAAACCAAAGGGAAATCACTAGAAGAATTGGAGTTGGAGCTTTTAGAAAAGGCTGTATAGAATTTTCCAAGTTACGAGCATTGTAAGCCACACTTTTTGTTAAATTTTCTTTTTCCTGAAACCAAGTATTTTTAATTAAGTACCTTTGATTAGTAAAAGAAATTAAATAGTGTTACGACTGTCTTGACGTGTTTCTTTTGCAGTAGATTATAACCTATGAAGAACATATTTATTTTATTATTTCTAACATTTAGTTTAGGAATATTTTCCCAAATAGAAGATCCTCTTAAGTGGGCTACATCAGTTGAAAAAATTTCAGATACAGAGTTCGTACTAGTTTCAACAGCTACGATAGATGATGGATGGCATTTGTATGCACAAGATGTACCTGAAGACGGTCCAATAGCTACTTCATTTACTTTTGAAAACACTAAAAACAACTATCTTTTAAAAGGGAATACCACTGAACAAGAGGGGGTTACTATAGATGATCCTGTTTTTGAAATGAAAATAAAATTTTTTGAAAACTCCGCTACTTTTAAGCAAACAATTCAAACTAAAACGGATTTGAATTATATTAGAGGAGTTGTAGAATTTATGGTGTGTGATGATACGAGATGCTTGGCTCCGACAGAAATAGAGCTGGTGTTTAATTTAAAAAAAGAAATCGACTCCTCTGTAAATGAAAATAAGGTTCCAATTCGGATCGATAACAAAGAGGTCAATGCTTTTTTATATGGGATGAATACTACTGATTTAACCTTTTCTTCTAATAAATGCAAAGATGAGGTTCTCAGCAGTTCCACAGAAATACAAAAGGGTGATAAATCGCTTTGGAATCTCTTTGGGCTAGGATTTTTAGGGGGGCTACTAGCGTTGCTAACTCCTTGTGTTTTTCCAATGATTCCCTTAACGGTTAGTTTTTTTACCAAAAAAAATGGACAAAACTCTCGTTCAGGAATCTCAAAGGCTCTGTTGTATGGNTTTTTTATTTTTGCAGTATATGTGATTTTAAGCATTCCTTTTCATTTATTGGACTCTGTAAACCCTGATATTTTAAATGAAATATCNACCAATATTTGGTTAAATAGCCTCTTTTTTATCGTCTTTGTTTTTTTTGCGTTTTCTTTCTTTGGNTATTACGAATTAACACTTCCGTCAAGCTGGACAAATAAAACAACACAAGGAGAGAGTTCTGGAGGCTTCATAGGAATATTTTTTATGGCATTAACTTTGGCAATTGTCTCATTTTCTTGTACTGGACCAATTTTAGGATCGCTTTTGGCGGGTTCACTCACAGCAGATGGAGGTGCCTGGCAATTAACTGCAGGAATGGCAGGATTTGGAGTATCCCTTGGATTCCCTTTTGCTTTATTTGCCATGTTTCCCAACATGATCAAGGCCCTACCAAAATCGGGAGGTTGGCTCAATACAACAAAAGTAATTTTAGGATTCTTAGAATTGGCTCTGGCATTTAAGTTTTTGTCGAATGCAGATCTAGTTGCACACTGGAACCTTTTAAAAATTGAACCATTCTTACTTCTTTGGATCTTACTTTTTACTGGATTGGCCTTGTATTTATTTGGTAAAATAAAATTCCCTCACGACACACCCCTTAAAAAAATAGCATTTTCAAGAGTCATAGGAGGTGTTTTAGTAGCCTCTTTTGTCATTTATTTAGCTTCTGGTTTTAGAGTAAACAAAGAGACAAATACGTTTACTCCTTTAACCTTGTTAAGTGGATTGNCNCCCCCAGTAGGTTATAGTTTTCTCTATCCTAATGATTGTCCGAATAATTTAGATTGTTTTAAAGATTTAAAATTAGGAATCGAATATGCTAAAAAAGTGAACAAACCCATACTCTTAGATTTTACAGGGTATGCCTGTGTAAATTGTAGAAAAATGGAAGAACATGTTTGGCCACTTCCAAAAATTGATAGGTATTTAAGAAACGAGGTTGTTTTAATTTCGCTCTATGTAGATGACAAAAAAATATTGCCAGTCAAAGAACAAATTCTGGTAAATCGATCCAAAGGAGGAACTAGGAGATTAAAAAATTATGGACATAAATGGGCAAATTTCCAAACCGAATTTTTTAAAATAAATTCACAGCCATATTATGTTTTATTAAATTCTGATGGNACTAAAATATTAAATCAAGCTGTTGGGTATACACCAAACGAAAATGAATATGCNCAATTTTTAGANTGCGGTTTAGAGGTCTTTAAACAGCCCGTTAAAGAATGATTTTTAAATGCCTACTTTTGGNAGGTAAAACGAATTTCATAAGATATGAGTTCCACAAATAAGAACACAGAAAAGTCTCCTCTAGAGCAATATTTTCAACAATTTAGAGAACATATTGTTGGGGTAGAACAAACCTTTCAATCTCCCTATGGAGTTCAAAAATTGATCTACTCAGATTGGACTGCAAGTGGAAGATTGTATGCTTCTATCGAAGAGAAAATGTTACATCAATTCGCACCTTTTATAGCGAATACACATACTGAAACTACTACTTCTGGAGCAGCAATGACACTTGCATATCATGAAGCTAGAAAAGTCATCAAACGCCATGTTCATGCAAACTCGAATGATGTTTTAATTACAACAGGTTCAGGAATGACAGGTGCTGTCAATAAGTTTCAGCGAATACTAGGGTTAAAAGTTTCTGAAAATCTTAAAAACTATACTAAAATTCCAGACGATTTAAAACCCATTGTTTTTGTTAGTCATATGGAGCATCACTCCAATCAAACGTCCTGGTTAGAAACGATTGCAGATGTAGAGGTAGTTCCTAGTGATGCTCAAGGATTACTCTGTTTAAAAGAATTTGAAAGATGTATTCAAAAACACCAACACAGAAAAATAAAAATAGCATCCATTACCTCTTGTTCTAACGTTACAGGAATAAAAACCCCCTATCACAAGGTAGCAAAACTAATTCATAGGTATCATGGATTGTGTTTTGTTGATTTTGCATGTTGTGCACCTTATGTAGCCATTAATATGCATCCAGAGAATGAAGACGAATATTTAGACGCGATCTTTTTTCTCCACATAAGTTTTTAGGCGGTCCGGGAAGTGCTGGAGTTTTGATTTTTAATAATAGTTTGTATAAAAACACGGTTCCGGATAATCCNGGAGGNGGAACGGTAAGTTATACAAATCCTTGGGGGCAACACGATTATTTTGATGATGTAGAAACAAGAGAAGATGGNGGTACACCAGGTTTTTTACAAACAATTAGAATAGCACTCGCTATTCAGTTAAAAGAAAAAATGGGNGTCCAAAACATCAAACATAGAGAAGATGAAATAAATGCACTTGTATTTCAAACTTTAGAAGGATTGCCTGGTGTGAAAATTTTAGCTCCAAATCATAAAGAACGATTGAGTATTTTTTCTTTTTATTTTGAAAAGTATCATTTTAATCTTGTCGTAAAATTACTAAACGATCGTTTTGGAATTCAAGCAAGAGGAGGTTGTTCTTGTGCGGGAACTTATGGGCATTTTTTATTAAATGTAGACCAAGACACCTCTAAGAGGATTAAAGATCAAATTTTACAAGGCTGTAATACTGAAAAGCCAGGATGGGTTCGGTTGTCATTTCACCCAACAATTACCTCAGAAGAATTGAAATTTATTTGTGATTCTTTACAAGACTTGTCCATACATATTGAAGAATGGTCCAAAGACTATCATTATGAGGCTACTAAAAATGATTATACCCATAAAACAGTGGTTCCAGTTGAGAAAAAATGGATAAAAGAATGGTTTGAAATTTAGAATTGTTTTTTTAATGCCTTTTTCACCCTAGAATTTCATAAAACAAGCCTTNTATTTTATGTGATATTTATTAATTTGTCAATTCTTTTGTAAAAACATGAATATAATTTGTTTGTTTCAATATAATCTTTAGATTTGTTCTTCCAAACAAGAGAATTAATATGTTGAATATCAACTTTACACGTTTCTATTTTTACTTTTATTTTTACAATAAAAGCCGAGACTTTGTAGCATGTTGTTAAGAAACATTCACAAAATATAAAGTCTCGAATTCATTTCGAGACTTTTTTTTTGATATTATTTTTTAATTGATGAACAAAACAGTTGCCATACAAGGAGCAGAAGGCTCAAATCATCATAAAGTTGCTCGCGACTTTTATGGTTCAGAAATACATTTAAAAGAATGCATGTCTTTTGATGTCTTGGTAGATAGTTTATTAGACGGCTCTGCAGATCTTGGAGTGATGGCTTTAGAGAATACAATTGCAGGATCTATCATTCCAAATTATGCGCTAATTGATAAGTATAATTTACANATAATTGGTGAAGAATATTTACATATTCATCATCATTTAATGGGTTTGAAAGGTCAGGAAATTAAGGATGTTAAAGAGATATGGTCACACCCAATGGCNTTGTTGCAATGTAAAGAATTCTTTAAAAAACACCCACATATTAAGTTAGTAGAAGATGTGGATACTGCTGAGGTAGCCAAAAGAATTTCCAAAGAAAATTTAATAGGGATCGGAGCAATTGCTCCTAAAATTGCTGCAGAAATTTTTAATTTGAAAGTTATTGAAGACGAAATACAAACCATTAAAGACAATGCGACTCGGTTTGTTATAGTTCAGACNCAAGAGCCAAACATTGGAATAGAAGAAATAAACAAAGCCTCTTTAAAATTTGAATTGAATCATAAAAGAGGGAGTTTGGCAGCTATTCTTAACGTCTTAAGTGATTGTAAAATGAATTTAACAAAAATACAATCGATTCCGGTGATAGAAACTCCGTGGAAATATTCTTTTTTTGTAGATGTAACTTTTGACAATTATAAAAACTTTGAAAAAGCGAAAGCGATTATAGCGATCATGGCAGAAGAATTTAAAGTATTAGGAACGTATAAAAACGGTAGAGAATAATGAAGCCAGCGAAAAGATTAGATACTGTTCAAGAATACTATTTTTCAACAAAATTAAGAGAAGTTGCACGTTTAGCAGCAGCAGGAAAACCCATTATTAATATGGGGATTGGATCTCCAGATTTACAGCCTCCTGTAAAAGTACTAGAAGCAATTCAAGGTAGTTTAATGGATGTAAATGCACATAAGTATCAATCATATCAGGGATTGCCCGAATTGAGAAATGCGATTTCTAATTTCTATAAAGATAAATTTAAGGTAATTGCGAATNCGGATGATGAAGTTTTACCNCTAATGGGAAGTAAAGAAGGGATCATGCATATTTCTATGGCGTTCCTAAATGAAGGAGATAAAGTNTTGATTCCAAATCCGGGATATCCTACCTATACTTCTGTGACGAAATTAGTAGGAGCAGTTCCTCTTTTTTATGATTTAAATGCCTCGAATAATTGGCAACCAAATTTTGAAGAATTAGAAAAACAAAACTTAACAGATGTAAAAATCATGTGGGTTAATTATCCTCACATGCCAACAGGAACAAAAGCCTTAAAAGAAACTTTTAAAAAGTTAATATCATTTGGGAACAAGCATCAGATTTTAATCATCAATGACAATCCTTACAGTTTTATTTTAAATGATACTCCAATGAGTATTTTAGAGGTGGAAGGAGCAAAAGAGATTGCTTTAGAGTTAAACTCTCTCAGTAAGACTTTTAATATGGCAGGTTGGAGAGTTGGAATGCTTTTAGGAAATGCGACTCATATTAAGGAAGTTTTAAAAGTAAAAAGTAATATGGATTCTGGGATGTTTTATGGGATTCAAAAAGGAGCTATACAGGCGTTACAGTTATCAGATGATTGGTTTTTAGACCAAAATAAAATATACCAAGAACGTAGAGATTTAATTTGGCAGTTGGCAGATCAACTAGACTGTACATATGATAGGAATTCAACAGGATTATTTGTTTGGGCAAAGATTCCAGAGGGAAAAAAAGCGACAGAAGTTACTGATGCAATTTTATATGATAAGGATATATTTATAACTCCAGGAACTGTTTTTGGGACTCAAGGTGAAGGGTATATTCGTTTTTCATTATGTGTAACTTCAGCGATAATTAAAAAAGCAATATCAAGAATATGAAAAATATCTACATGATTGGTGTTGGTTTAATTGGAGGTAGTTTTGCTATTGATATTAAAAAGAAGTATCCAACAGTTGTAGTTCACGGAATTAGTCGAAAAGACGAAACGTTAAACAAAGCATTAGAATTAAATCTAATTGATAAAAAGGCAACTTTAGACGATTTAATTAATGCAGACATGGTCATTGTTTCTATTCCTGTAGATGCCACTGTGAAATTATTACCAACTATTTTAGATAAAATAGCTGAGACTACTTTGGTAGTAGATGCAGGATCTACAAAAGAAGCAATTTGTAAGGCGGTTGAACATCATCCAAAAAGAAGAAATTTTTTGGCTTGTCATCCAATTGCAGGAACAGAAAAGTCTGGACCAANAGCAGCGATTTCTGGCTTATACGTTGGAAAAACAAATATTATTTGTGAAGTAGAAAAGACAACTTTTAAGTTACAAGAAAAAGCATTACAGCTTTTTACAGACATTGGAATGCGTATTCGGTATATGGATGCTGTTTCTCATGACAAACATATTGCGTATGTTTCGCACTTATCTCACATTAGTGCCTTTATGTTAGGTAAAACAGTAATCAATAAAGAAAAAAATGAACGCGATATTTTTGATATGGCAGGTTCCGGTTTTGCATCCACTGTTCGTTTGGCAAAGAGTTCGCCAGCAATGTGGACACCAATTTTTAAACAGAATAAAGAAAATGTTATAGAAACATTAGAAGAATACATCAATAATTTACAACATTTTAAAGAGTTGATGCAACAAGATAATTTCTCTGAAATTTTTAACGAAATGGAGAACACAAATTATATAAAACAAATTTTAAACGGCATAAAATAAAAGCCACAACAAGTAGAAAAATGAAGAATACAAAAGAATTAAGAACATGGTTGGATGATATGAATTTAGCACATCCACTAGTAATAGCAGGGCCTTGTAGTGCAGAAACCGAAGAACAGGTTTTAAAAATTGCACACGAATTAAAAGATTCTGATGTAAACTATTTTAGAGCGGGAATTTGGAAACCAAGAACAAGACCAGGAATGTTTGAAGGTGTTGGAGAAATTGGTTTAAGATGGTTGAAAAAAGTAAAAGAAGAAACAGGCATGAAAACCTGTACAGAAGTAGCAAATGCTGCCCATGTAAAATTAGCCATCGAGAATGATGTAGATTTATTATGGATTGGTGCACGTTCAACAGTATCCCCTTTTATTATGCAAGAAATTGCAGATGCTTTACAAGGAACCGATAAAATTGTATTGGTAAAAAATCCGGTAAATCCAGATTTAGCTCTGTGGTTAGGTGGTATCGAAAGATTATACACTGCAGGAATTAAAAATTTAGGAGCAATTCACAGAGGGTTTTCTACCTATGAAAAAACCAATTACAGAAATACACCAGAATGGCAATTAGCCATTGAGTTTCAAAATAAATTTCCAGATTTACCATTAATTAACGATCCTTCNCACATTACAGGAAACAGAGAAATGATTCAAGATGTTTCTCAAACTGCGTTGGATTTAAATTTTGATGGTTTAATGATCGAAACTCATTTTGATCCAGCAAATGCTTGGTCTGATGCTGCACAACAAGTTACACCAACAAAGTTGAAGCAAATTATGGAAGATTTAAAAATTAGAAAAGAAACCAATACAGAAGCAGATTACACAAAATCTTTAGACAATTTAAGAGCGCAAATTAATGTTGCTGATGCACAGTTGTTAGAGACTTTAGGAAAACGTATGAAAACTGCCGATCAAATAGGTGCTTTAAAGAAAGATAAAAACGTTGCTGTTTTGCAGTCTAAACGTTGGAACGAAATTCTTGGAAACATGATTTTAGAAGGTGAAAGCAAAGGTTTAAGTGAAGAATTTGTATTGAAAATGTTCAAGGCAATTCACCAAGAATCGATCAATCATCAAGAAAAAGTAATTAACGGGTAGT
>JGI24540J26637_10001334_pt1 | contig 10835 bp, 5 predicted proteins | sample NorSeaMetagenome_FD_26637 | JGI IMG/M metagenome (IMG submission 26637) | reverse complement strand
GGAGTGTTTCCATCNAGAGTCACTACAGGACAATCAGTACCAACGCCAATACCGTCCATATCACCGATAAGAAGTGTTGATCCGTTACCATATACACCACCACGGTTTGTAGGGTTACGGAAGTAGAATCCACCATCGATCTTCTTAGTGGTAGAGTTAGCGTAACCGTACATTTCAGTATTGTTACCTAAGTCCGCACCGAAATTAACAAATAACTTCATGTCATCGTCAACTTTTGGACGACCCCAGATCATTGCAGGATTTGGAACGTCTGTGTATCCGTCTGCAACTAGACCAGCTGCATCTGCACGCTGAACCGCGCGGTTAGTGTCGCCAAGAGAACCAATTTCAAAGGTTGTGTTCACAAAGCCGTTAGCACCAAGCGGTAAACCAAAGTTGCCTGACACATACGTCATGTCTCCGTCGCCCTCACCATATTGACCAGCTTTAACCGAAATACTGCCGCCTTCGCTGGCATCTTTAAGATTAAAGTTGATAACACCGGCTAATGCATCTGAACCGTATTGAGATGCAGCACCATCACGAAGAACCTCAACTGTTTTAATGGCAGCAGTTGGGAATACAGATGTGTCAGGACCCTGTGCGCCGTCTGAAATACCGCCAGCAGCCCAAAGAATTACAGATGAACGGTGACGACGTTTGCCATTGACCAAAACCAACGTGTGGTCAGCTGCCATGCCACGAAGGCCTTGCGGACGTACCATTGTACCTGCATCACTGATCGGTTGATCGCTGACGTAGTAAGAAGGAACAGAGTTACGCAATAGGTTAGTAATATCAACATCACCTTGGTTGGCTAGCTCTGATGCATTAATCACATCAACTGGCGCTACTGAGTCAGTTGCTGAACGTGCTTTAGCGCGTGCGCCAAGAGTGATGATTTCTTCTACCATTTCTTGTGCAAACAGCGCAGTGCTTGGCAGCATAGTGCTACCTGCAATGACTGCCGCAGCTATGGCATTGACTTTAAAAAAGCTTTTACTTTTCATAATTCTCCCCTAGAGAAATTAGTATCAAATTGTTTTCGGTTTTCAGGCAGCGTCCTAAAGATGAAACTTCGCATTTTTAGAATTTTTCCACCGAGCAGATTACCTGAGAGAACTATGCAGATATGATTAGAGTCAATTCAATAACACATTTATATTTGGATTCTGTTAGGAATCAGCATGGGTTTAAGCATTGCAGTAAGCGTGACTTTTTTACTTAGTGCGCGGTTATCGCTATTGGGAGATGTATTTTTTTAACACTTAGCTCGATTTTATAGGGAGAAAGGGGTTGTGCACGATTGTGTAGTTTGGGGGTAACTGTAGAGGCAGGAATAAAAAAAGGGATACCAAGTGGCATCCCTTTTTGTGTTTCTTCAGAGTTAGTACTTACGTGCTAACCCTATTCCAATTAACTCAAGAGAGTTACTTAAAAGTTGTAGCTGTACTTGGCGTACCAGAATGCTCCACTGAAGCCCATAGGAGCGAATTCACTGTAAATATTACCTGCTCCGGCTGCTCCGTCATGCAGCTTATCGCCAGCTTCGTCGAACACATTGTTTCCACCAATCATAACTGTAGAGCTATCATTGATATTGTAAGCTAGCTCTAAGTCAACAACGTACTCGCCTGAATAAACTAAAGCCTGGTTAGAATCATACCAATCACCAAAGTAGGATGCTCTAGCAAGAAAACGCCAGTCATCCATCATATGATTTGCAGAAACGTTGTAACGTGTATCCGGCGACATTTCTTCAATCTCACGTTCTCTATTATCATCTATGTACTGTCCGCGAGAGGTGACCTCAGTTGTGGTGTTGTTGTAGGCTAGGTTCCATGCAGTGGTGCCATTCATCCAATCAGTGCTGGTTGACAATACAACGTCAAAACCACTAGTTTTGGTGTCAAAATCGTTGGTGAAGAATCTAAATTTCGCAATATCATCCGCTCCAGAAACGCCAGTAGCAGTCAAAGTTGCAATATCCTCTGCAGTAAGTTCGAAATCCTTAGATAGAGTTAGACGGTCATCAACATCAATACTAAAGTAGTCAACAGTAAAATCAATCTCCCCAACCGAGCCATAAAAACCAAGTGTAAAGTTCTCTGACTCTTCAGGTTGCAGTGGCACGGCGCCTGCGAAAGCAGCTACAGGGTTGGTTGCTGGAATGGCACCCTTATTAACGAGAATACCATCGTCGATCAACGTTGATATGTTAGATGCGTTAATTTGACCTGAAGTAGGTGCTTTAAAGCCGGTGCTTAGAGTTGCGCGAACACCGAGGGTGTCAGTCAAGCTGTAGTTGGCTCCCAACTTATAATTGGTTGTTGTTCCGAAACCATCAAAGTCTTCAAAACGAAGAGCCGCAGCGACTAATAAATCATCACTAACATCCCACTCTGAATCGATATAAACCGCATAGTTCGAACGATCAAACGACCCTGAGATATCCGGAGAAAAACCAGGGAAACCGTTAGTTGAAGTACTAAACCCTTGCGTTCCTAAACCACCGTCAATGTAGGACTCTTCCTGCCCTGCACCAATGGTAAACTCTTCAGTGCGGTACTCAGCACCAAAAGCAACGTTAAGTGTTTCGTTCACAACGTAATTAAAGTCAGCGTTGAAGTTGGTGTCTGTTTGGCGATATAAACCGGGATCAAAGTCGCGTGGTGTATTGGCACCCAAGCTTGCATTAACTGTGTTGTTAATGAAGAAGTCACCTTCGTTCTCACCGCGGTAAGCACTTACGTCCCATCCAAGACCGTTGGATAGTTCGCCTCTGAGTCCCATTAAAAAGGCCATGTCAGTTACTGTGCCACCGAATCTAGGCGTGAATCCACCGGGGATAGTTTCATTGAAGTTAAAGCAGTTATCATCCGCTTTCAGCCCAGCTATTGCTGAAGCCAGAACTGTGCTTGTTGGATCAGAAGTGTCAACCGCATACTGATCGCAGTTGCCTGACATATCGCCAGTGGTATCGCCAACTAGTAGCATGCCATCTTTAGCATATACACCGCCACGAGTTAATGGATTACGGAAGTAGAATCCACCGTCAACATCTTTGCTCGCGTAGTTTGCGTATCCATAAAGTTCAACATTTTCAGTTAGCTGATTACCAAAATTCACAACCAGTTTAAGATCGTTATCAACAAAAGGACGACCCCATTTCTGAGCAGGATCAGCAACAGGAAAACCTGCAGCGATTAAGTCTGCAGCGTCGTTGCGCTGAACTGAACGAACAGTTTCATCGGACGAACCATATTCTAATGTAGCATTGGCAAATCCATTAGCGCCTAGCTCCATACCGATATTGCCGGCAAAATAAGCCATTTGGCCGTCGCCTTCGCTATATTCACCAAAGCGAACTTGAGCTGAACCGCCTTCGCTAGCATCTTTTAGCTTGAAGTTGATTACACCAGAAAGAGCATCAGACCCATAAAGAGCAGATGCACCGTCACGCAAAACTTCAACACTTTTTAACGACATGCCAGGCATAGTCGATGCATCTGGGCCATGAGAGCCATCAGAAATACCACCGGCTGACCAAACAATAACGCTACCGCGATGACGACGTTTACCATTAACTAGAATCAGCGTGTGATCTGGAGCCATGCCGCGAAGCTGGAAGGGACGAACTAGGGTGGCTGCGTCACTGATGGGTTGGTCGTTCACTGAGAAAGACGGTACGGCGTTTCGAAGTAAATTAGCTACATCCATATCACCTTGATTCAATAACGCTGCGCTACTGATAACATCAACAGGTGCTACAGTGTCAGTCGTTGAACGTGCTTTTGCGCGAGTACCTGTGGTGACAATTTCTTCTACCATTTCTTGTGCAAACAGCGCAGTGCTTGGCAGCATAGTGCTACCTGCAATGACGGCCGCAGCAATGGCGGTAGTTTTAAAGTTTTTGATAATCATTTCATTTCCCGAAATAGTTGATTAAAAGTGATGTAAAANTNGNNTTCTATACGGTAGTTGTTAGCATTTAGACCACTACCATCGCTCACAATACAAGAAATATCATTCAATATCACATACTAATTTATTAAAATATGAATTTTTTTAAATAACCTATTAATTGGATGATATTTACATCGTAAACTGCTGCTATTTACAGGTAACAAGTATTGGAGTAACCATCACATGAACAGTATTGTATGGCGCTATTTGTGCCGAATACTGGCATCATGTGTAGCTTAAATAGCGAAATGGGTTTTTGGTTAAAGCAGATGGATACTACCCTGAGTACTGATACTTTATTTATGTCAAGGGCGTTGGAACTGGCTCAGCGTGCTGCTGAACACAGCGAAGTACCCGTCGGTGCTGTGATTGTTCATCAGGGTAATATTGTAGGCGAAGGCTATAACCAACCTATCTCTGCTTGCGACCCTACTGCGCATGCCGAAATTGTGGCCATGCGCCATGCTTGTGCCACATTAAAAAACTATCGATTAACCGGCTGTGAGCTTTATGTCACCATCGAACCCTGCACTATGTGTGTTGGGGCAATGGTTCATGCGCGCATTAAACGTATTGTTTTTGGGGCATTGGAACCGCGAGCGGGCGCCTTACAAAGTCAGTTTCAGTTGATGGAAAATAGTCCATATAACCATTCTATTATTTGGGATGGTGGAGTTCTAGCAGATCAATGCGGGGCAGTAATGGCTAATTTTTTTCGGCAAAAGAGAACTGTAAAAAAGTAGCTAAATAGACGGTACATTACTTTGTTGCCAGTCGGTATTGCTGCTGCCGCTCGGGGTATCTGTGGACGATTCGTCTTGCTTGGCTAACGAGTGCAGTTGCAAATAATGCTGGTAATATTGAATGTTATAGACGTACAACACTGGCTCGGCTCCACGCGCATAGCCATACTTGCTTTTAGAATAAAACTTTTTCTTACTTAAGAGAGGCAGAAATAACCGTACATCTGACCATAGGTCTGGGCTTTTGCCGCTGCGCTGGGTCAAAACGCGTGCGTCTTCCAAATGACCAAATCCAACATTATAAGCGGCTAACGCAAATAGGGTTCTATCAGGCTCGACTATTCTGCGAGGTAAACGTTGTTTGAGTTTACTGAGATAACCAGCGCCTCCATTGAGACTTTGTTCGGCATCTAGCCGGTTAGAGACGTTCATTTCTGCTGCTGTGTCTAGTGTCAGCATCATTAACCCACGAACACCGGTTGGCGATTTGGCCCTGGGATTCCAGTGAGATTCTTGATAGGCAACGGCAGCTAAAAGTTGCCAATCTAAACCGTATTTTTGACCCGCTTTGCGGAATAATTCCTCGTAAGTTGGCAGGCGAGTGGCGACCAAGTTTCCGAGTCTTTTTGAATCCGCCACAGAAAAATTTTCACTTTGAGAAAGCAGTTNAGACTCTAAAGTCGCCATTGCACCACTGGAAATGTAGGTTTCTAGAAATTTGTCAGCCGCGGCAATGAGAGTGCCATCGCTGTGCGCGGGAAAAGCCCAGGCCATTGGTTCTGGTTCAGAGACATCAAAAGCAAGTCCGGCATTGGGGTAAATATGTCGGTTGACTAAGTAGGCTAGTGAATCGACCACGGCATAATCTATCTCTCCGTTATCCACCATCCTCATTAAATCATGCATCTCTATATCCTCTTGCTCTCGCCAATTAAGAGAAGGGACGGTTTTTTTCAAAAGTTTAAGCCGCTCGCTATGAGATGAGCTGGTTATAACGAGCAAGTCGCCATCCAGTTGCTCGAGTGATCGAGGTCTAGTATGGCCGCGGCGATACAGTAACTGTTGGGTGACTTCCAGATAGGGGTCAGAAAACGTGAGGGATTCACTACGCAAATCAGTTTTCACTAGATTAGATGCGGCGAAGTCACCCTGGGGTCCACCGACGGCAAGTAGCAAGCTGCGAAGGCTATTTTTTGGTTGTACCTTTAGCTCGACATTGAGGCTTTTGGCATATTCTTTTGCCACAAAGTACTCAAAACCATTTTTGCCCCTGCCATCTTCGAAGTAGGTAGTGGGGCCTGGAGTAGTTAGCATGGTCAAATAGCCAAGGCTTTGCACTCGCTCAAGATCTGACATTTGTCGACTACTGGAGAGATACAGTATTAGGCCCAATGCCATTATAGCCAGGAGGATCCGGTTACGAGTCTTTCTTACTTTTTTTGATAGTTGCCGCATAGCTTTGTTGCACAGGCTCCGGACTATTTTGTCGTCATTGCAGCCGTTGTGAAAANGGCCTCCAAAAGATTGTACATGGTTTGCCAAATTCTATCTGCCAAAGACGTAGTTTTTCGGCTAGAATACGCGACTTCCAATCTTGATGATTTTGAGACCAACATCCATGATGATCCTTAGCGGTGCACCATCTCTTTCGGCGTTTCGGCGCGAAAAATTACTGACAAAGCTACGCGAGTCAGATGCCTCTATTCAATCGGTCTGCGCGGAATATGTTCATTTCGCTGAGATAAATAAGCCGCTCACCCCAGCCGAAACAACAACCTTGCAAGCGCTTTTGACCTANGGCCCAAGCGAACAAGAGGTGGATACAGGTGGGCAGTTGATTCTTGTTGCGCCCCGGCCTGGGACTATCTCCCCCTGGTCCAGTAAAGCGACTGATATTGCTCATAATTGTGGGCTGAAAACCGTTGTTCGATTGGAGCGAGGTACTGCTTACTATNTCGAAGCCTCAGCCCCGCTGTCACAGCAGCAGCTTTCATTAGTGGGGGAGTTGTTGAGTGATAGGATGGTAGAGTCGGTTTTTGAGGAATTATCCCAAGCCAGCGCTCTGTTTAGTCATGACCTGCCAACACCGCTTAGTCTTGTTGATGTCGTCAGTGGTGGACAAACGGCATTAAAGACCGCCAATGTCAGTTTAGGATTAGCCCTAGCTGATGATGAGATAGATTATCTGGTGGCTAATTTTATTGATCTGCAGCGCAATCCATCGGACGCCGAATTAATGATGTTTGCTCAAGCAAATTCTGAGCATTGCCGGCACAAAATTTTTAATGCTAGCTGGACTGTCGATGGTGTGGATCAGCAGNACTCTTTATTTGACATGATTCGCAATACAAATTCGGTGAATGGGGACAATGTGCTGTCCGCCTATTCTGATAATGCCGCCGTCGTTGTGGGTACCTCAGGAGGTCGATTTTATCCAGACCCTGTGACCCGGAACTATGGCTACAGTCAGGAGCCCGTTCATCTGTTAATGAAGGTTGAAACCCATAATCACCCCACCGCTATTGCACCTTATGCGGGGGCTGGCACTGGTTCGGGGGGAGAGATACGCGATGAGGGTGCCGTTGGTCGAGGATCCAAGCCTAAGGTCGGCCTAGTGGGTTTTACAGTATCAAATTTGCAGATTCCAGGCTTTGTTCAGCCTTGGGAGCAGGATTACGGCAAGCCTGATCGTATCGTATCGGCGTTAGATATTATGGTCGAAGGGCCAGTCGGCGGAGCGGCCTTCAACAATGAATTCGGCCGCCCTAATATTTGTGGATATTTTAGAACTTTCGAGGTCGATTTCGCCGGAGAGCGTCGCGGATATCACAAGCCGATAATGATCGCGGGCGGTTATGGCAACATTCGCGAAGATCATGTGGACAAGCCTGAATTTGAGCCAGGCGCGCAATTAATTGTGCTGGGCGGCCCAGCTATGTTGATCGGACTTGGCGGCGGCGCAGCGTCATCCATGACTACGGGAACCAGTTCAGCTGACCTGGATTTCGCATCTGTGCAGCGACAAAACCCAGAAATCGAGCGACGTTGCCAAGAGGTGATTGATTCTTGTTGGCAGTTGGGGGATGTTAACCCCATTGCTTTTATTCATGACGTGGGTGCNGGCGGCTTATCCAACGCTCTGCCTGAGTTGGTCAAAGACGGGGGCACCGGTGGTCGCTTTGATCTTNGGTCAGTGCCCAATGCTGAGCCGGGCATGTCGCCGGTGGAAATCTGGTGNAACGAAGCTCAAGAACGCTATGTACTTGCGGTGATGCCCGACGATTTAGAGCGATTCACCGCCATTTGTGANCGCGAAAGATGCCCCTATGCGGTTGTTGGTGAGGCCACAGAGCAGAAAAATATAACGGTTGTTGATGAGCACTTTGGTAACAACCCCGTTGATTTACCCATGTCAGTATTGTTTGGAAAGACACCAAAAATGCACCGGCATGCGACTCGCCAAGAAATGCAATACGATGAATTCTCTACTCAAGGCATAGATCTTACTGAGGCTGTTTTTCGTGTACTTAGACATCCAACCGTTGCCAGCAAAGGTTTTTTGATCACCATTGGTGATCGCAGTGTCGGCGGTATGGTGGCCAGAGATCAGATGGTCGGTCCGTGGCAAGTGCCGGTGGCAGATTGCGCAGTGACGACTGTGACCTATGACAGTAATGCGGGAGAGGCCATGGCAATGGGTGAACGAACCCCCTTGGCGCTGGTAAACGGACCGGCATCGGGACGCATGGCTATCGGCGAGGCATTAACCAATATTTCTGCCGCGCGTATTGGCAGTATCAAGGACGTCAAACTGTCGGCTAACTGGATGTGTGCTGCTGGATCTCCCGGTGAAGACGAGAAACTCTATCGCACCGTTGAGGCGGTCGGCATGGACCTCTGTCCGAAACTTGGTATCACTATTCCAGTCGGTAAAGACTCCATGTCAATGCGCACCGCTTGGCAGTCAGATGGGCAAGATAAGTCGGTAACTTCACCCTTATCTTTGATTATTACAGCGTTCTCACCGGTTTTAGATGTCCGCAAGACACTGACGCCTCAGCTTAGAACAGATTGCGGTGATACCGCTCTACTATTAATTGATGTAAATAAAGGTGCGGAGCGACTGGGAGGCTCTATTTTAGCTCAGGTCTACTCTGAGTTCGGTTGCTCTATCCCTGATGTTGATGATTCAAATGCGCTGCTAGGGTTCTTTAATGCCATGCAATCCTCGATCGAGGATGACGATATTTTGGCTTATCATGATCGGTCGGATGGTGGTCTGTTAGCGACGCTTGCAGAGATGAGTTTTGCCGGCCATGTTGGAATAACGGTTGATATCAATAGAGGGATCCATGGGTCAAAAAGCACTGCTTTTTCGGCGTTATTTAATGAAGAATTAGGCGCGGTCATTCAAGTTAGAGCAGACCGCGTGAGCGCGATGGTTAAAAGGTTTTCTCACGCGGGAGTCAACATAGTTGAGCTGGGCGGATTAAATAGTGCCGATACTGTCGATATCAATTATCACGGCGAGAGCATTTTTCACGACAGTCGTGCCAACTTGCAGAGTGCTTGGAGCGAAACTTCATTTCAGGTTGCCTCATTGCGTGACAATGCTGATTGTGTCCGCCAAGAATTTGAGCGACTGCAGGTTGCTGATCAAGGATTGTCAGCAAATCTAACTTTTGATCCAAGTGATGATATCAGTGCGCCCTACATTGCTACGGGTGTGAAACCCAAGGTGGCAATTGTTAGAGAGCAGGGCGTTAATAGCCATTTGGAAATGGGAGCAGCCTTCGATCGCGCTGGGTTTACTGCGGTGGATGTGCATATGAGCGATTTATTGGCGGGACGTGCCGTCCTCAGCGATTATGCCGGCATGGTTGCCTGTGGTGGTTTCTCTTATGGTGATGTGTTGGGTGCTGGTGAAGGTTGGGCTAAAACGGTACTGTTCAACAACCAGCTTCGCGATCAATTCGAGGGTTTTTTCCAGCGTGAAGATACCTTTAGCCTTGGTGTATGCAATGGCTGTCAAATGTTGAGTAACCTTAAGTCGCTCATTCCTGGCGCAGACTTGTGGCCACGTTTTGTTCGTAACCTCTCAGAGCAGTTCGAAGCGCGCTTTTCACTGGTGCGAATTGAGCAGTCAAACTCTATTATGCTCAGCGGTATGCAGGGCTCGGTGATGCCAATAGCGGTATCTCATGGTGAAGGTAGGGTGGAGTTCTCATCGCCCAATGAATTGGCGAAACTTAACCGTAGTAATCAAGTCACCCTGCGCTTTTTGGAAAATAATCTTCAGGTGGCTTCGCTCTATCCCGCTAATCCTAACGGTTCGCCGGAGGGTATTAGTGGAGTAACATCGGCTGACGGTCGAGTTACTCTAATGATGCCGCACCCGGAACGAGTGTTTCGTACGGTGCTTAATTCTTGGCACCCACAAGACTGGGGTGAAGATAGTGGTTGGATGCGAATATTTAGAAATGCAAGACAGTTTGTTGACTAAGTTTATACGGTGAGATGATCTTCACCGTCGATACACAATAGAGGTAATGTGAGTCATGAATAAAATCCACAACGAACCCGAGTTAGTCAAAAAAGCACTTCAGATTGGCGCGGTCTATGCTAAAAAGCGTGGTTATGGTGAGATTGAAAATGAAGACTCACTTAAGCTAAAGGTAGAGTTTGTGTATCGAGTTTTGACCGAAGACAAACTGATTCAACCGCTTGCCAAAGATCAAATTAGCGATCCCAATATGCGCCACAAGCTGGCTTTATGGATCTCTCGGCAGTTACCCGCTGATCACCCCTTGCTGAAGTAAAAGGAGGGGTGTTATGCGCCTGTTCTGTGTTAAACTTTAGCGTGAGTTGACTAGGCAGTCGCTGCTCTGAACTCTCCAAAATTCGCATGCGTTTTTAGGGGAACAGGGTGGAGGAAAGTCCGGGCTCCACAGGGTAGAGTGCCAGGTAACGCCTGGGGGGCGAAAGCCTACGGAAAGTGCCGCAGAGAGCAGACCGCCGATGGTTCGTTCGCGGATACAGGTAAGGGTGAAAAGGTGCGGTAAGAGCGCACCGCGCTGTTGGTAACAACAGTGGCAGGGTAAACCCCACTCGGAGCAAGACCAAATA
>JGI24540J26637_10001330_pt1 | contig 10848 bp, 11 predicted proteins | sample NorSeaMetagenome_FD_26637 | JGI IMG/M metagenome (IMG submission 26637) | reverse complement strand
GAGCCAAGAATTGCAATTTTTTTCACTTTTTATACGTATTTAATAAGTTTATCAGCCAGAGTTTTGTCATTTGCTAGACGAGGAACCTTATTTTGTCCCCCCAGTTTTCCAACAGAATCCATATAATCTCTAAAGCCATTTTTTTTGACTAAAAATATCTCTAATTTTTTTAAAACACCTCCGCTAATTAAATCTTTGTAATAGGAGTTTAATTTTTGAAGTTCTAAATCTAAAATTGTAGCAAATTTTTCAAGGTTTTCAGGTTCTTTTTTAAACTCTATAAACCAACAATGAAAAGGCAGCCCGTTATTTGGGTTAACCTCGGGAGCAATATGCAATTCATTAACTTCTGCATACTCAATTTTCAATGCTTTTTCTAGGCTTTTTTCAATTTCTTCAGCTATAACATGTTCCCCAAAAGCAGACGTAAAATGCTTTAATCTTCCGCTTACAATAATCCTATATGGATTTTTAGAAACAAATTTGACTGTATCTCCAATATTGTATCCCCAAAGACCCGCATTTGTATTTAGAATTATCACATAATTAACATTTAAACTAATGTCTTTTAGAGACAATCTTTCTTGCNTGTCTTTAAAGTAATTTTCTGACTCAATAAACTCATAAAANATTCCATTATCGACGCATAGAAGCATCCCCGGCTCTTTTTGCGAATCTTGATACGCAATAAAACCCTCTGATGCGGGGTAAAGNTCAACTCCATNTACTTTTTTNCCNATTAATTTCTCAAATGTTTTTTTATATGGTTGAAAATTAACGCCGCCATAAATAAACAAATCAAAATTTGGGAATATATCTTTAATAAGACTATTAGACTTTAGCTGAAGTTTTTCAAAATACATTTGAACCCATGGTGGTATTCCGCTTATTAAAGTCATATTTTGATTATAAGTTTCATCAACTATGGCATCCACTTTTTTTTCCCAGTTTTCAATACAATTTACACTGTACGATGGAAGCCTATTAGTTTTTAGGTATGAAGGAATATGATGGGCTACTATTCCAGATAATCGTCCGGTTAAAATATCTCCGGTTTTTGTAAGCTCAGGGGATCCTTGTAAAAAGATCATTTTGCCATTTAATATACTAGTATTTTTCGTTTCTACAATATAAGAAAGAATAGCATCTCTTGCTGAGTTTAAGTGGCATGGCATGCTTTCTTTTGTAATTGGAATATATTTTGTTCCAGAAGTTGTCCCAGATGTTTTGCAGAAATAAATTGGTTTTCCAGGCCATAAAATATTTGCTTCACCTTTTTTAATATTTTCTATATAACTACTCAAATCTTCATAATCTCTTATTGGAACATTTTTTTTGAAGTCATCATAGTTTTTAATTTCAGCAAAATTATGATCAAATCCAAACTTGGTGTTTTTTGCTGTTTTGAGAAGGTTTTTTAATAGATTCACCTGTGCTTTTACAGCATTGTTTTTCCAAGCTAAGTTTTTTCGAACTATAAATCTGGCAAAATAGATACTTAAAAATGACTTAATACTCATTATTTAAATGATATATAGTCTTCAGGGTTTAGAGGACTGCCATTTCTCCACAATTCAAAATGAAGGTGCGGACCAGTTGAAAGCTCCCCTGAGTTTCCAATTATGGCTATGTGCTCACCAATTGTTACATAATCACCAACTTTTTTAAAAATAAATGAACAGTGTTTATAAAATGATATATAATTATTTGAGTGCTGAACACCAATAACATTACCAGTTTCAGGGTTCCAGCTACTTATGATCACGGTTCCATCCAAGACACTACTAATTTTAGCCCCTTTTTCACCAACAATATCTATTGCATAATGTTTGGTCTTATAATTAAACGGATCACTTATAGACCCGTCTATTGGAGAAAAAAACACAAGGTTTTCACTGCTAATTTTTTTTATATCCAAAATAGAACTCTTTTCTTCAGATTCAACTTCAATTCTTAACAGTGAGTCTGCTTTTGATTTTGAAAAGTTAACAGTTTGTATTGTATTAATTGCGCTATCATTTTCTATAAAATCAAGAGTTTCTCCTTTCATAATTGAAGAGATATTATTCAAATATAAAGATTGAATATTAAGCTGGTTTTGAAGAGAGTCAGATTTTAGAGCAATACTAATTAAATCATTTTGCATTTTAGAAGAAGATTTTCCCGGAACATATTCTTTAAGAGGCGAAAAGATTAGTAAAATAAATGATAAAGAAAGAGAAACAATTATTACAACACTAAGTAAGCTTAAAATGTTAAGTTTTGAAATACTAAAAGAGAGTTTTTCTTCAAAAGAATCTTCGCTCATTACAACAAATCTATATTTGTTTTTAAGCTTTGTAAAAAAAGTTAAATCTGATTTGTTCTCTTTCATAATTAGCGCAAATATCTGAAAATTATAACCATATTTGCATATATTTCTTTATTTGAAGCAAAATAAAATTAATAAAAATATGTTTGTATACACATATGTTTAAATACTCTTTTTATAAATATAGCTTAATACTAATAATTAGTCTTCTGTTTTTTTCTTCTTGTTCAACAAAAAAGAAATCATGGGTTAGCAGGCAGTATCACAATACAACAGCAAGATATAATGGTTATTTTAACGGTAACCAGAGCGTTAAGCAAGGGTTGAAAAAGATAGATCAATCATTTGAAGATGATTATTCACAAATACTTCCAATTTTTAAAACTGGAGATTTGCAAAAATCAAAGGTTGCTCATTCTTACATGGATAAGGCAATTCAAAAAGCCTCTGTCGTTATTCAAAAGCATTCAATAAAAATTAGAGGAAAAGAATATTGCAAGTGGATAGATGATAATTATTTATTGTTAGGCAAATCTTATTTTTATAAAGGAGATTTAGAGGAGTCACTAAGGTCATTTTCTTTTTTAAAAGAAAATTATAAAAACAGCGAAATTAGTCTTTTAGCTGAAATATGGATGGCAAGGTGTTTCATTGAAAAAAAAGATTTTTCTTCAGCAGAAAATGTTTTAATAGAGCTTGAAAACAATAAAAGGTTTCCCAATAAATATAAGTTTGATTTTAATATAGTAAGTGCGGACTCATACTTGAGGCAGCAAAATTACTCTTTAGCAGCTGATCATTTGCAGACAGCTCTAAAGCTCGTGAAAAGAAAAAAGCAGAAAACAAGGTTAAATTTTATTTTAGCACATTTTTCAAAATCAAAAGATTTATTCAAAATCTAGAGTTTTTTATAAGAAAGTTCTTTCATCAAACCCTGAATATGTGATGACTTTTAATGCAAAGATGAACCTCGCTTTATCATCTAATCAAAAGAATAATGATTATGATAAAATTAGGTTAAGTTTAATAAAGATGTCTAAAGATGATAAAAACAAGGAATACCTAGATCAAATTTTTTACACATTAGGGAAGATGGATGAGCAGAAAAACGATACTGTTTCATCTGTTGCTAATTATCTTCAGTCAACATTAAATAGTGTTGAAAACAGTCAGCAAAAAGGCCTTTCTTTTTTAGCATTATCTGAAATAGCCTTTGTTCAAAAAGATTTTTTACAATCTAAAATATATTATGATAGTACCGCATATTTCTTAAATGAGGGTTATGAGTTTTATCCAAAAATAATTGAAAGAAAAAATATTTTAACAGATTTAATTTTTTATTTGAACACTGTACAGCTTGAAGATAGTCTTCAAGCACTTGGCCTGCTCCCCAAAGATCAATTAGAATTAGTTATTGCTGAGATTATTAATAATGAGCTTGAAAAAGAAAAAGAGAGACTTGAGCAAGAAGCTGGTCGCCAGCAAAACATGATGAACAATAACGGTAGAGGTGGCAGAAATGAGCAGTTTGGTAATAACACTTCAGGAGGTAAGTGGTATTTTTATAATCCAGCAACTTTAAGTTTTGGTCTTTCAGAATTTAGAAAAAATTGGGGAAAAAGAAAATTAGAGGATAATTGGCGGAGGTCAAATAAAAACTCTGAAGGATCATTTGAGTCTGATTCAACTCAAAATCCTGATTCTAAAAATCAATCATTTAACACTAAAGACCCGCAGTTTTACTTAAGTCAAATCCCCACCAATTTAGAAGATTTTACGAATTCAAATAAAAAAATTGTCAATTCGTGTTTTCAAGCCGCACTAATTTTTAAAGAAAATCTTAATTGTTACGACAAGGCAAATGAAATGTTAGAAAAGGTTCTTTCCAGTAATAGCTCAGATAGTAATTATTTAGCTATGACTTTATACTCCTTGTTTCAAAATTTAAATGAAAAAGAAAAAACATCTCAAGCACAGAAGTTTAAAGCACAATTAACAAATGAATTTCCTAACTCATTATACTCTAAATTACTTTATGACTCAACATATTTAGAAAAAATTAGTGCAGTAGCTATTGTTGAGGAAAATAGGTTTGACATGGTTTTATCATATTTTAAAAATGAAGAATTTGACAATGTATTATCAGAAACTATTAATATTTCTAATAATGATTTTGCTATTAAATATAAATTTTTGCGAGCTCTCAGTTTTTTAAAAAAATCAGACACTCTAACTTTCTTGCAAGCTGCCCAAGCTATAAAAGAAGACTATCCCAAAAACAAAATATCTGTTGAGATTGATGAAATTTTAAAAGTTTTAGAAGATCCTGATTTAATGAATCAGGCAAATGCTAAGGCCGAGCTTAATTCATCTTATTTACAATATGACGATAGCAGACATTCAATTGTAATTGTAATGCCAAGAGATGGAACTGATGTTAATTATTTAAAAACTATTATATCAGACTTTCATTCTAAAAACTATCCCAATGATATTTATGAAATAAGTGCAATGCTTTTGGGAAAAGACCAGCATTTGGTAACCATTAAATCATTTGAAAACAAGACTCTTACTATTAGTTATTATAATTCTATTAATAATAGTAGCAATGTTATAAAAGAACTTGCTAAATATGATTATAAAATTATGGCTATCGCAATAGAGAATTTCTCAGAGTTTTATAAAAATAAAGATGTTAAGGGTTATAACACTTTTTTTAACAAAAATTATTTAAAATAATTGTTTTATTTTTTATAAATTTACATTAACAAATTACAAATACAATGTTTAAAAATAATAATGAAAATATGAATAAAAGTGAACACTCAAGTGCTGTTAACATGATTGGCGCTGGAACTGTTATTTCAGGAGACATTACTTCTAAAGGAGATATTAGAGTAGACGGCGCATTAAATGGCTCCGTTAAGACTGAAGGTAAGGTTGTTTTAGGTCAAGATGGTGTAATTGAAGGTGATGTTGTTTGTAGAGATGCAGATATAGCTGGTACGTTAAAGGCTAAAATTACTGTAAGCCAGTTACTTACGCTAAAGGCTTCTGCAAAGCTAAATGGGGATATAATAACAAATAAGTTGGCTATTGAGCCAGGCGCAAGCTTCACAGGTTCTTGTAGTATGGGGGCTGTAATTAAAGACATAAAAAATGTCGGTCTTTCAGAAAAACAAGAAAAGTCAGCTTAAAACATACGTTAGGTTTTCATCAATGGCTATACAAATGGGTGTAGTTATAACTATTGGAGCTTTTTCAGGCTCCTTTTTAGACAAATATTTTAACACTCTTATCCCCATTTTTACAGCAATATTATCTCTAACCGCAATTTTTTCATCTCTTTATTATTTTCTAAAAGGATTTCTTAAAAAGAAATGATCTCTTTTAGATTGATTTTTTTTATAATTTTAGTTTGTTTAAACATATTGTGTTCTTTTGTTTTTGCTTTGAATCTTTCAATTTTTAGAATAGTTATTTCTCATCTTTTTATCTTCATAATTAGTATAATTTTTGATTCAGTTGTAAAGCAAATACTTGCAAATAAAAATAAAATATTCTCATATTTTTTAGCCTTTTCTCTTATTAAATTTATTTGTTTCCTTCTTTTCATTTGGTTCTTTCTTCTAAGCGATAATGTTGAACAATTAAATCATATATTAAATTTTTTCTTTATATATTTTTCTTACTTAGTTTACGATATTGTTTTTTTAAGAAAGATTGCCTAAAGATTTTTAGGTGTTTTTTGTCTTTTTTCTATCTTAGAAATAAAATATTTATTTACTTTTGCCAAGATTTATAAAAACAGAAAAATTACATGAACAATTTTAGTTTACGATTACTAGTTTCTTTTTTAATAATCTTGTTCTTCCCAAACATTTCATTTTCCGAAGACACCACCTCTAAAGACGATTCAGAACTTTATAATCCTGTTCCTGCAATTATGCATCATATTTCTGATTCTCATGAATGGCACTTACTTGGGGAGGGAGATGCTTCAGTAACGATTCCATTGCCTGTTATTTTAATAACAGAAGGAAACTTGGATGTCTTTATGTCTAGCGCTTTTAATCATGGTCGCACAGACGTTGTTAAAGGAGATAGAGTTTATTCTATGGATTCGCATGGTCATATTCACGAAAAAAATCATCTCTCCATTTTAGATCTATCAATAACAAAAAATGTAGCATCAATGTTTTTGGCGTTAATTGTTATGTTGTTTTTGTTTATTATTTCTGCAAATAAATCAAAAAATAATGCTGGTGCTCCATCTGGAATACTCTCTTTTATTGAACCTCTTGTTTTGTTTGTTAGAGATGATATAGTAAAACCAAATCTTGGTCACAATTACAAGAAATTCTTACCTTACCTTTTAACATTATTTTTCTTCATTTTAGTAAATAATTTACTTGGTCTTTTACCTGGTGCTGCTAATGTTACTGGAAATATTGCAGTAACATTAGTTCTTTCTTTTATAACTCTTATAGTAACTAACTTTTCAGCAAATAAATCATATTGGGGCCATATTTTTAAGCCCCCAGGAGTTCCATTGGCTCTAATGCCGATAATGATTCCTATTGAACTTGTTGGAGTTTTTACAAAACCTTTTGCATTAATGATCAGACTTTTTGCAAATATTTCTGCAGGCCATATTATTATTTTGAGTTTAATCTCTCTAATTTTTATGGCTCAGAGTGGATTAGGTACAGCTGGAGCTTTTGGGCTTTCTCCAGTTTCTGTTTTATTTGTTTTATTCATGTATTTTATTGAGATTTTAGTAGCTTTTTTACAAGCGTATATTTTTACACTTTTAACCTCTTTATTTATTGGATTAGCAACAACAGAAGCTCATTAAAATTATTATTAACTTAAATTATTAAAAATGGAAATTACAGGAATAGCAGCAATTGGAGCAGGACTCTCTGCAGTAGGCGCTGGAATAGGAATTGGTAAAATTGGAGCAGCAGCTCTAGAATCAATGGCTAGACAACCTGAACATTCAGGAATGATACAAACAAACATGATTATTGCAGCAGCCTTAATTGAAGGTGTTGCATTATTCGGTGTTGTGGTTGCTCTTTTACAAGGGTAAGCACACTTAGTTTAACTTATTATTATTTAAAATCTTCTGTAGCGGTTGGCTACAGAAGATTTAAAAAAAAACAATTATATGGACCCAATGTCACTTGTCACCCCAGCAATTGGATTAATGTTTTGGACATGCATAATCTTTATACTACTTGTTTTAGTATTAAAGAAATTTGCATGGAAACCAATTCTTTCCGCTGTTGATCAAAGAAATGAAAGTATTAGTAATTCACTTTTAGCTGCTGAAAAAGCTAGAGACGAAATTGCAAGTCTAACAGCTAATAATGAACAGATAATTGCTCAAGCTAAAATAGATAGAGACGCTCTTTTAAAGGAAGCTCGAGACATGAAAAATGAAATTATTTCACATGCTAAAGACACGGCATCTAAAGAAGCAGATAAAATCATTACATCAGCTAAGGAACAAATTTCTAATGAGAAAATGAAGGCTTTGACTGAGCTAAAAAATCAAGTTGCTGCAATATCTATTGAAATGGCTGAAAAAGTTCTTGGGTCAGAGTTGTCAAATGTAGATGCTCAAAAAGATTTAGTTAGCCAGGCTCTAAAAGAAAAAATTTAAATTAAATGAGAAACCCTAAAGTTACTATAAGGTATGCTAAATCACTACTGACTCTTTCTAATGAGCTTAATAAATTAGAAGAGGTCTGTTCTGATATGCGCTTTTTAAGAGAACTTTGTTCAGACTCTAAAGACTTCTTGATGTTACTAAAAAGCCCAATTATCAAAGTCGATTTGAAATTAAGTGTTTTAAATAAAATTCTCAATAAGAACATTTCTGATTTAAGTATGTCTTTTATTGAACTTGTTACAAAAAAGAAAAGAGAGTCTCTTTTGAAAGATATAGCAAATGATTTTTTAAACCTCTACAATGTAGAAAAAAATATAACACCAGTAGTTTTAACAACAGCTGTTAAAATTGATGATGTTCTAAGAAAAGAGGTTCTTAGTTTTATTAAGAAGCAGGGAAAAGAAAATATTGAATTAGTAGAAAAAGTTGACGCAAGCATTGTTGGAGGAGCAATTATTAAAATGGGAGACAAACAATTAGATACAAGTGTTTCCTCTAAAATCAAATTATTAAAACAAACTTTTAACAAAAACCTGTACATACAGGATTATTAAAATAAAATATTATGGCAGATGTAAAACCAGCTGAAGTTTCAGCAATTTTAAGACAACAATTATCAGGATTTAAGTCAGAATCAGAACTTGAAGAGGTTGGGACAATTCTACAAGTTGGTGATGGTATTGCCCGTGTTTATGGACTTACAAACGCACAATCAGGAGAGCTTATTGAATTTGAAAACGGTGTTCAGGCAATAGTTTTAAATCTTGAAGAAGATAATGTCGGTGCAGTACTTTTAGGTCCTTCTAAAGGATTGAAAGAAGGTGATACTGTTAAAAGAACTAACAGAATTGCTTCNGTNAATGTTGGAGAAGGAATGCTTGGAAGAGTTCTGGATGGTGTTGGAGTGCCAATTGATGGTAAAGGTCCNATTACTGGTGAGACATTTGAAATGCCTGTTGAGAGAAAAGCACCAGGTGTAATATATCGTCAGCCTGTTAATGAGCCCTTACAAACTGGTATTAAGGCAGTTGATGCAATGATTCCTATTGGAAGAGGTCAAAGAGAATTAGTTATTGGAGACAGACAAACTGGTAAAACTGCAGTTGTTATAGACACAATAATTAATCAAAAAGAATTTTATGATAAAGGAGAGCCTGTTTTTTGTATTTATGTTGCTATTGGACAAAAATCTTCTACTGTTGCGGCTTTAGCAAAAACTTTAGATGATGCAGGAGCTTTAGATTATACCATTATTGTATCTGCTAATGCTGCAGATCCTGCCCCTTTACAATTTTATGCTCCGCTTGTTGGAGCTGCAATTGGAGAGTACTTTAGAGATACCGGAAGACCTGCCTTAATTGTATTTGATGATTTATCAAAACAAGCGGTTGCATATAGAGAGGTTTCCTTACTTCTTAGAAGACCACCAGGAAGAGAGGCTTACCCAGGAGATGTGTTTTATCTACATTCAAGATTATTAGAAAGAGCTGCAAAAGTAATTAATGACGATAAAATTGCAGCACAGATGAATGATTTACCAGAGTCTTTAAAAGGAAAGGTTAAGGGTGGAGGTTCATTAACAGCTTTACCTATTATTGAAACTCAAGCGGGTGATGTTTCTGCATATATCCCTACAAATGTTATTTCAATTACTGATGGTCAAATATTTTTAGAGTCTAATTTGTTTTTGTCAGGAGTTAGACCAGCTATTAATGTTGGAATATCTGTATCACGAGTAGGAGGGTCCGCTCAAATTAAATCCATGAAAAAAATCTCTGGAACTTTAAAACTTGACCAGGCTCAATACAGAGAACTAGAAGCTTTTGCTAAGTTNGGTTCTGATTTAGATGCTGCTACTAACGCGGTTATTGAAAAAGGAAAGCGAAATGTTGANATNCTNAAGCAGGGGCAATATTCACCACTAAGGGTTGAAGAGCAGGCTGCAATTATTTATTGTGGAACTAAAGGATTATTAATGAAAGTCCCAGTAAATAAGATTAAAGAATTTGAAGTAGAATATATTTCATTCCTTCATAATAAACACCAAAACATTCTTGATTCTTTAGCTGCTGGTAAATTAGATGAAAAAATTACTTCAACCTTAGAAACTGTTGCTGAAGATCTGTCTTCAAAGTATGCTTTATAAAAAATAATTTATGGCTAATTTAAAAGAAATAAAATCTCGTATTGTCTCCATTGGTTCTACAATGCAAATTACATCTGCAATGAAAATGGTTTCTGCAGCAAAGTTAAAGAGAGCACAGAATGCCATAACTCAAATGAGACCTTATGCTAACAAGTTAACAGAACTACTAGCTAACCTGTCTTCGAGTCTTGAATCCAGTGAGCAAGGAGGGTTTTCTATTAAAAGAAAGCTTAAAAAAGTTTTAATTATTCCAATAACATCGAATAGAGGTTTGTGTGGTGGATTTAATGCCAATGTAATTAAAGCTTCAAAATCCTTATGTGAAAATGATTATAAGGACTATGATTCTAGTATTTTGTCAATTGGAAAAAAATCATCAGATTTTTTTAGAAAAAATAATTTTAATGTTATTTCTTCTCATGATGAAGTCTTTTCAAATTTAAATTATGAATCTATTTCCAAAATTGCTCTTAACGTAATGAATATGTTTGTGGATGAGAAGTTTGATAAGGTGGTGATAGTTTATAATCAATTTAAAAATGCAGCAACACAAAATGTTATGACAGAGAATTTTTTGCCAGTTGAAAATAATGAAAACTCTGAAGTATCTGTTGGAGACTATATTTTTGAGCCTGAAAAAGAAGATATTGTTCTCGAACTTATCCCAAAGTCTCTTAAAACTCAGCTTTTCAAAGCTGTTTTAGATTCTCA
>JGI24540J26637_10001328_pt1 | contig 10852 bp, 12 predicted proteins | sample NorSeaMetagenome_FD_26637 | JGI IMG/M metagenome (IMG submission 26637) | reverse complement strand
TTTCTTAGATTCTATAAAGTCTTCTAAGAATTCACTATAATCCGTCAAATTATCACTAACAGTTGGCTGGTCAATTTTTTTCCATACTGTACCATATAGTTCTTTTCCTGAATTTTCATATAATTTATCGATTTCTCTTTCTGATTGATCTGCTGTTTTCTCACAATTCATATTTACTATAAAATTATAACTTATGGAAGCTATTAAACTACCCGCCAATACATACCAAAATAATTTACCTATTATATCTTTAATATTTACAAGTGCAAATAATTTAATAACATCGCTGGATTCATATAATTCATCGGCATTATCCCGGCGCTTCAAAAATTGTTCTTTATTTAATTGACCTATGAATTTTTTATAACTATCTTCGTCTACATCTATCTCATTTATAAATCTAGTATAATTTTTTTCTATATTTTCAAGTGCCGTTTTTAATGTACTATTNCTATGACTTGAATCATGTGTTGCAAGAAGGTTTTTTAAAATATCACTAGCGCCTAAAGTATTTACAATTAAGTAACCAATTGTATTTGAAAATGGTTTAATCCATCCCGGGAATAATTCCAATAACAAAAATAATATACCAAATACTNTTATCCATGGTGCAATTGTATATGAAAATACTCTACTCCACTGAATAGTATTTTCATTACAAATGCTCTTTGCTATATTTACATTTATAAAATATGTTCCTGTTACCAAAAATGTTACATATATTAATGTGTAGATTTGATTTGATGCATTTGTTTTTACTTGCGATAGACTTGTTGAATTTATTGTATTATAAATCATCATAAAACCATATGTGATGGTCATTACTAAAAAATAAATTACTGATGTAGTTGCGCTTGGTAGTTTTTTTAATCCATATTCTCCAGAATTAACTTCGGTTACAATTTTATTTTTTGTTGATAGCATTAGTAAATATATCTATAATTATAAATTATTTTAATAAAATTACAATAATTATTAATATTAAAATGGATTTTAAAAATATTAATAATTATTTAAATTTTAATAATTTCGAAACAAATAATGATTATGTAAACAAACCAAAACTCGTAGAACCCGGTGTAAAATATTTTTTCAAAGGCGTTTTAAAAGAATGTCATAACTATAAACTAAAAAATTATAATTTATTNTATAATATATCGTTGTTCATTTTATTTTTTTTAATATTAGGAACAATATTATATTACAGATATAAAGGAAATAAAACATCTGAAGAGAGATATGCAAAAAACGTTCAAGATAAACAATATATAATGTCTAAATTAGTTTATTATAATCGAAGTAATTTAGAAAATCAAAAGCGAGTGCAGAATAATATGATTACTAATTTGCCCGATTTTAATAATCACCCGGAAGCGTCTTTATTACATAGAAAAATATATTTTTAATTTATAATATGAGTGATTCGTTTCAAAAAGACATCGTCTCAGAAAGTGATTATTCTAAATATTTAGAGGAAATTAAAAATTATTATAATCTAAAAAATAAATATACTTCACATAACCAAACATTCATAAATAAACTTATTAATTCTGACGATTCAATTGAATCTAAAAAAAAATTATACTCAAAACATAAATTTAAATGCGTAAGCTGTGGTAATGTTGGAGGAACTATTTTCAAAGAAAATAACAAAATATTACGGGCTACATGTGGTAATACCAGTGAACCATGTAAACTTAATTTAGAAATTGTAAAATTCACACCTATATTAATTGATAATGAACTTAAAGAAACAAATAATTCATTAACTGAAAAAAAAAAAAAAATTGTATTAACCAAGTTAGATTTTTTATTTAATTATATCGAAGAAGACAAAGCAGTTGAATTATTTGAAAATCTTAAATCTGATATAACTAATATTCAAGAAAAATATAACGAATTATTTTTGCTATATAATTCTATTACTTGTAATGCCGAGATAGAAGAGTTGCTCAATCAAAAATTAGTTGAACAAAATTCATTTGTTAATGAATTTAAAGATATTATAAAAATTTATAATGATACTCTTGAAACAAGATATTTAAAAGATGCAATGTTTTTATATACCAATAAAATAAAACAATTAGATGAACATATACTAACTTTAAAATATAAATATAATAACGTTGATAATCGCGAAGAAGATAGTCATTTATTACAATATAAATATTATATTAAAAATTTAGAAGTTATTAAAAAACCAGAATAATTTTTATATATTATTATATAAAATGGTTTCTAATTTATTGAAATTAATAAATATTAAAGTTTTTTTAATCAGCTTATTTATCGGATTAATCTATATGTACTTTGATAATGATAAAAAAAAAATATCAGTTTATCCTACACCGTCAAATATTAATTCTGTAGAATTTAAAGATAAAGCAGATAATTGTTTTGAATACTCCATGGAAAAAGTTAAATGTCCATCTAACAAATCAGAAATAAATAATATTCCCATTCAATAAAAATATTATATTATATATAATGATAGGAAAAGGATTAAGCACTGCCATTAAAAATATTATATATACTGAGCGCGGACGATTTATTTTAGCTATAATATTAGGTTTAGGATTAGCTAGTTTATTTAGAAAGTTTTGCGATGGTAAAAATTGTTATACATTTATTGGCCCCGAACAAAATTCCATCAGAGATCAAATATTTTCTTTTGATTCCAATAATAATGAATGTTTTGTTATGAGAGAAAAATCCATTAAGTGTGGTAATAAAGATAAAAGTATAGAATTTGCGTAAATTCTATTATAAATATTTAATATACTATAATAAATATTTATAATGGAATCAACCAATGGAACCACGTCTATATCACAATTACCTAGAAATATTATTCCTAATTCTAGCGGAGAGCCATTACAAAATCATTCTAATATAAATAATGTGATTTTAACTAAAAATGAAGTTGTTGCCGAAACTACGTCACAATTAGCTAATCCTAGCATGCAACAAATTCCCACAAAAGAACACGAATTAAATCAAAACAATTATAACGAAATGATTAATCAATTACAAAAAGCCACTATTGCCGGAGCCACTGCATTACCAAGTAGAGATATACCGATTAATCCTACAAGTGTTAATAATGATGTAGAAATTAAACCAAACTTTATACCCGAACCTCAAAATATTGATTATATAACTAACTCCCAGTCACCCGACGAGCTTATTTCGCTTAATACAAACAAACAAAATACATTAGATAGCTTAGACGCGTTTTATAACGAATTTCAATTACCTCTCTTGGCTGCTATATTATATTTTTTATTTCAATTACCTATTCTTAGAAAAACTATAAAAAACACATTTCCATCATTATTCGGGAATGATTCTAATCTTAATATTTATGGTTATCTTTTTAATAGTGTATTATATTCNATCACTTTTTATATACTTGTAAAAGTCATTAATCAATTGACATTAAATATATCTTAAAATCTGTTTACATATTTAGAAATTTCCAAATATGTAAAATAACAATTTATAGACTGTTTTATTTTATTATTACCTTTTAACAATCAATAAAAGCAACCGTTTTATTACAAAATAATTATTNTTATATTTTTTAATTGAAGAACTATTATAATTTTACATATTACATTTATTATTTCCAAATATGAATTTTATAATGTCCCAGTTTTTATTGTGGTCATGCCTTTGTCTTATATAATATTTATATAAACCTATTAATAAAATTATAAAGGTAATTAAATACGTGAAAGGTAAAAATTTTAATATATTTATTAAATTATTATCATAATCTATTTTTTTTTCATTTAATATNATGTTTATTTCATCGGTCGATTTAAATATATGAGTTACATCTAATTCACTGTAAGAACCATATAATGCTTTTAATATAATTTGAATAATTACTAATATTACAGATAGTAGTAAAAACACAGCCAGATATTTGCCCTCTGCCTTTGTTGACATTACAAATATTATATATATAGCCAAACTATACAATAATGAATTATATAAATATTTTAACCTAGAGTACTCTATATTATTTTCTTTATTTTCTTTATTTCCTATATTTTCTTTATTTCCTATATTTTCATTATTTTCTACCACGATAGAATCTATAGTATACCAGTTCAAAATAAATGTAAATATGTAAATAGATAAAAAAATCATTACATGTTTAAACCACACAGAATCATTAATGTATCTTCGCAATCCACAATTTAAAATTTCACCACACGACCCACTAATTAAAACAAAATATAAAAAAAATAATCCCAAAGAAACCGTGTTTAGCAAATTTATCATTTAATATGTATTTATATAATTATTTTTTAATTTTAATAATAATTTTGTCGTTTCATAATTAAATATTTCACTCCTACACGACAATCTGAATATTTTATTTATTAAATAACAATTTTATTTATTATTATATTTTTATCATTAGCCAATTTACCAACTAAATCGTCGTTTTTATAATCATTTATATATTTTATTGAATTTATTCCACTTGAAACCAATAATTTCATACAATTATAACAAGGATAATGTGTTATATATGCAGTGCATCCATCTGAACTAACACCTCTTTTTGCACAATCGGCTATTGTATTTTGTTCCGCGTGTATGGTTGCTATATTGTGATTATCTCTCATTATTGTCTTATGTTCGCATCCTGATATATATCCATTATATCCCTGTGCTATAATTCTATTTTCTTTCACTAAAATACAACCAACCTGTAATCTCTCGCAGGATGAACGCGTAGATGTTAAATTAACTATGTCTTTAAAATATTCTTCCCACGATGGTCTTTCCAATGGCATTTATCTATTTATCTATTTATCTATTTATCTATTTATCTATTTATCTATTTATCTATTTATCTATTTATCTATTTATCTATTTATCTATTTATCTTTAGACGGTCGGTATATAATCCCACTCCAAATCAGCACATATTAATTTCCATATAGCATCTTGCTCTACCCGTTTCTCTCTGTCTTTTAACATTGGGAAATATGGCAAAAATTTTTTTTCGCTTAATAATTCACACAATTTATAAAGCGTGTAATAATAATTTAAAAAATTTACTCTATCTTTTGGGCAATACTTTGAATAAGGCTTTTGAATTTCCATAAATAAATTACATAATGTTTCTTCTAATTCTTGAGACATCACCGGTGGTTTTATTCCCAATTTATCTTTTATAAATGGTATATGCTCATAATATTTATTATATCCTAAATTTTTAAGAATTTCTTTAGTTTTTCTATTTGTTAAATCCGATATTTCCAATCTCTCTTTTTTTATTTGACATTTTATATTTTCAAAAACTTCACTTGGTATATGTGTGCTTTCTTTTGCTTGGAATTGTGCCAATATCTCTCTTAAATGGTTAATTCTTTTATATGCATAAAAACATACTTCTTTTGGCGGTTCTTTATATGATGGTTTTTCGTTTTCAATTAAATATTTCATTGACCGCGAACAATTATTACATATACATATACCATCTGTTTCCGCATATACCATCTCTCCTTTATTACATATTTTACATATATCAGATTCGAAACAATAATTGTCATAATTTATAAAAGAATTATTAATATTATAAAAATATTTATCTACTGTATTTGTCTTTTCATTATTTTCCAATACATTTTCTTTATCTTTCTCGTCTGAATAAAAGAATTGATTTATTTTACTATTATTTACTCCTACTTTTGAATCTATATTAGATGTAATACTTTTCTTTTCTTCGAAATAATCAAAAATATATTTGGAATTATTTAAAAAATATTCTTTTCGTTCTTTTTCTAATCTATAAATCGTATTTTTTAATTCTTTTATTCTGTTTTGTCCCGTTTCTAGTTTATCAATTTTCTTTTTATTTTTTACATTATTTAGGGATTTTTCTAATCTTTGAATTTCTGCTTTATATTTAGGAATTAATACTTCTTCGTTACTTTTAAATCCTTCTAACATTTCTGTGTGTTTCTTATCTAATGTTACATTTTTACCCGACATTTTATCCATAAAGCCTATAGTTATCTAGCATAGTTTAAATTTATATATTTTTTTAAAGAAAAATATTATTAATTATAATTAAATTAAATATTTAAAATTTATTTTCTTTAGTCATATTATAAAAATGGCTGGAGGTCTTATGCAATTAGTTGCCTACGGGGCTCAAGATGTTTACCTTACCGGTAATCCCCAGATAACTTTCTGGAAAGTTACATACCGTCGTCATACCAATTTCGCGATGGAGTCGATTGAGCAAACTTTCAACGGCCAGGCTGATTTCGGTCGCCGTGTAACCTGTACTATCTCGCGCAATGGTGACCTTGCCTACCGCACATACCTACAGATCACTCTCCCAGAGATTGGTCAGAGTCTCGCCAACAGTACCACCTCCGACGTCTATGCTCGCTGGTTAGACTTCCCCGGTGAACAGCTCATCTCACAGGTCGAGGTTGAGATTGGTGGTCAGCGCATCGATCGTCAATACGGTGACTGGATGCACATCTGGAATCAGCTCACCCTATCCAAAGAGCAGGAGCGTGGCTACTTCAAGATGGTTGGTAACACAACCCAATTAACATACATATGTGACCCCGACTTTGCTAATGTTGATGGACCCTGCTCTGCTGACGGTGTCCGTCAGGTATGCGCTCCCCGTAATGCTCTACCGGAAACCACCCTATACGTTCCCCTTCAGTTCTGGTACTGCCGCAATCCCGGCCTTGCGCTACCCTTAATCGCTCTTCAATACCACGAAGTCAAAATCAACCTTGATATTCGCAATATTGAAGAATGCCTATGGGCGGTTGACAAGTACGACGGCACGGGAGCTAAAGTCGTCAATGCTTACAAACAGTCGCTCGCGGCGGCTTCGCTATTCGTTGACTATATCTTCCTAGACACCGACGAACGCAGACGCATGGCACAGAATCCCCATGAATACCTTATTGAACAGCTACAGTTCACAGGCGATGAATCGGTCGGTTCATCGTCCAATAAAATTAAACTCAATTTAAATCATCCCTGCAAAGAATTAATCTGGGTTGTACAGCCAGATGCCAACGTTGACTACTGTTCGTCGTTAGTCGAACAGACACAGCTTAATAAATTAATGGGTGCCCAACCTTTCAATTACACTGACGCATTTGATGCTCTACCCAACGCTCTCCACGCATTCGGCGGCAAAAACGCCACCAGTGGAGCTGTTGGATTCGTCAATACCTCGGGTGCTTTCCAAGACCCCTTTTCCAATGATATCCCCGGCATGGTAGCAGACGCCGGCGGCTCGACAGCTGACTCTGGTATATCTGATGCCGGAACATTTGTCCTAGCCGAGACTGCGATCGACATGCATTGTTGGGGAGAGAATCCAGTTGTAGTTGCCAAATTACAGCTCAATGGCCAGGACCGTTTCTCGGAGCGCGAAGGCACATACTTTGATCTCGTACAGCCCTTCCAGCACCATACTCGTGCTCCCGACTCGGGAATCAATTGCTATTCCTTCGCTCTTCGCCCTGAAGAGCACCAGCCATCTGGCACATGCAATTTCTCGCGCATTGACAATGCCACCTTACAGCTTGTCCTATCTAATGCCACCGTCACTGGTACCAATACCGCTAAAGTCCGTGTATACGCCGTCAATTACAATGTTCTCCGCATTATGAGTGGTATGGGTGGTTTAGCGTACTCGAATTAAGTTATTTTTTAAATTAATTATATAACAACTCATTATTTAATCGTATATAAATAAATACGGAATATTTGAGATTATATAATATTATGATAATTCATAAATAGAAACTTAACCAATACAATGGGTTTTCTATTTATCATTATTGTTTAGGATTAATAATAAGTTTTATAGTTTGTAAATTTATCTTAGCAAATAATTATTAAAATTTATATTTATTAAATTTAATATAAATATAAATTGATTAAAACTTTATAAAATATTAATTATCAGAAAATATTAATTATTAAAAATGAATACATTAAACGAGGAGCAAAGTATTATTTTTGAAAAATACAAAAATAAAGAGAACGTTTTTATAACAGGTCCCGCCGGATCAGGTAAATCATTTTTAATTAAAACTATAGTAAATTATAGCGAAGAAAACAATCAAAATATACAAGTATGTGCTTTAACTGGGTGCGCTAGTATTTTATTAAATTGTAAAGCAACCACATTACATAGATTTGCTGGTATTGGATTAGCAAACAAAAGCATCGACGATGTATTGAACGACGTTTTTAACAAAAAATATAAATTAAAAAAATGGTATAATTTAAACTGTTTAATTATTGATGAAGTTAGTATGATGTCTTTAAAAATTTTATTAATTTTAGATAAAATTGGGCGAAAAATATATAATAAACCCAATATTCCATTTGGTGGATTACAATTAATATTTTCGGGAGATTTTTATCAATTACCACCTATTAAATCAAATGAACAAGAAAAAGAGGCATCTATGTTTTGTTTTGAACATCCGCTATGGTACGAACTATTTCCCAATAATAATCAAATTGTTTTAAACTCTATTTTTAGACAAGACGAAATAGAATTTCTTAAAGTATTAAAGTATGTTAGGCGCGGGAAGATAACGCGGACAACAAAAGAAACGTTAGAGAAAAGAGTATTTACAATTGAAGCTATCGAAAAAATTAGGCAACAAAATGTAATTACTATTATTTCGCCTTATAAAAAAGATACAGATAATATTAATACATTAGAATATAAAAAACTTAGTGATGATGTAGAAAAAAGACTATATAATATTAAATATTTAAAAGGTTCTAGAAAATCCGATTTAACAGTGGAAAGTAAAATCTATGATTTAGTAATTAACAGTAATTCATCGTTAAAAAATGATTATGAATTTTTAGCAAACAACATTATGGCGTATAAAACTCTCGAATTAAAAATTGGAACGCATGTTATGTGTATCGCCAATATTACATCTGACAATAATATTCAATTGGCCAATGGCAGTCAAGGTATAATTATCAATTTTAGTAATGATTTACCAATCGTAAAATTTAATAATATTAATGAACCGGTCATAGTAAATTATTATAATTGGAATTCAGAGGTCAATAAAAACGTTACCGTATCACAAATACCATTAATTTATGCTTGGGCAATTACCATTCATAAATCTCAAGGCTTATCACTTGATGCCGCTATTATGGATATTGGTGTAAATATATTTGAATATGGACAAACATATGTTGCATTGTCCAGAGTCAGAAGTTTAAGTGGACTATATTTATCAAGCTTTGATTATACTAAAATATGCGCTAATCCAAAAGTAAAAAAATTTTACAATCATGATAATGATTAATATAAATAATTATAATGTAAAATTAATTTAAAAATTTAATAATAAATAATGTAATGTCTATAATTGAAGTTATACCCAATTATGAAGCTAAAATAAATGAATTAAACACGGAAAAAATTGATTTAAATATTAGAGATTTGCAAAATAAATTTCCAAATGGTTGTATTTGTTGCGGGACAACATTTTATCCAAAAAAATATTATAGTATGATTTCCAGTCATTTTAATACGGCAAAACATAAGAAAAAATGTCTTTATCCAGCCAATAAATTATATAAAGAAGAATTTGGTTCTTCAAATAATTTAAATGAAGCGTTTGATAATAAATGTAAAGAGATGAGAGAAATAAAAAAATTGAATTATGAATATAAAGATGAATTAGATAAGATGAGAAAAAAATATGAAATTTTAGAGAAATTAAATATAGAATTACAAAATAAGATAATAAAGTACCCGTCAAAAGTTATTTGTGAAGATTTAATTGATTTTAGCGAATAAATAACCGGGTTGGATTATTAATAATATATTTTTTTTTATTATCATGTATATTCCTGATAATTAAAAAATAAAATAAAAATTGAATAATATATTAAAACTACAATTTAAATATATTATAGATGTCATTTTATGCCGTTGCTAATGGTCGTAGTATTGGTGTGTTTTTAAATTGGAATGAATGCAGTGAATCGGTATCAGGATTTAATGGTGCTCTGTATAAAAAATTTGAAACCAAAGAAGAAGCAGAAACTTTCATTACATCAATTAATAATAGTAAAATAAAACCCGATAATGATAATGATAATGATAATGATAATGATAATGATATTGATTATTTTGTATATACTGATGGAGCTTGTTCAAATAATGGCAAACCAAATAGTTTAGCCGGTATTGGTATATTTTTTGGAATAGACGATTGCCGTAATGTATCTGAAAAAATAGAAGGAAAACAAACTAATAATTGCGCTGAATTAATTGCTATTATAAAAACTTATAATATTATTGAAAAAGACATTATAAAAAATAAAAAAATAACTATTGTTTCTGATTCTAAATATGCAATAAGTTGTGCAACATATTATGGGGAAAAATGTCATAACACTAATTATATGAATAAAAACAATATACAAATTCCTAATAAAAAATTAGTAAAAGAAATTTATGAATTATACAAAGATATTAAAAATGTTGATTTTATTCATATTTTAGCACACACAAATAATAATGATATTCATTCAATTGGTAACTGTCACGCGGATAAATTAGCCAATTTAGCAATTGGATTAGAAACCTGTCCTTACAATAAAATATATCAAATTAATGATGCTATTGAAGATATCAATTATACAGATGCAGATATTAAAGAAATTAAAAATGATATTAAAGAAATTAAAAATGATATTAAAGAAATTAAAAATAATATTAAAGAAATAACCGAAATACTATTGTGTCAAATTAAATCTTCAGATTGAAGATTATATATTATATATTATA
>JGI24540J26637_10001327_pt1 | contig 10852 bp, 8 predicted proteins | sample NorSeaMetagenome_FD_26637 | JGI IMG/M metagenome (IMG submission 26637) | reverse complement strand
GATTTGTTTGTGTGTTTTAAATAATGAACTAAATTCAGAATTATTTATTTGAATAACTTTAAATGAGGATTCAGGCTTTCCAAGACCAGGAATTTCATTTTCAAAAACCTCTTTTACAATATCACCTGCTACTCTGTCCCACAAAGCATCATTCACAACAAACACAACTTCAGAGAAAGCACCAGAGGAATTAGGAAGAGTTTTTGAAGTATTTTTACAAGAAACAAATACACAAACGAATATTAAAAAGATATAAATTCTCATATACTAAGCTTTAGGTATTAAAATACGTGACCCAGGTTTTAAATTATTAGATTTTAGCTTATTTAATTGTTTAATTTTAGAAACACTTACCCCATCATACATTTGAGAAATCTCCCATAAAGTATCACCTTTACGAACAATATACTCAAGCTCTGAAGCTTCTATTCTATTTATGTCTTGTAAAAGACTACTTGAGACGTATAAGACTAGTTTATCTCCAATTTTAAGTTTAGAGGATTTTAATCTATTCCATTTTTTAATTTGAAATATCTTTAATTTATACTTTGATGCAATTTTTCCTAAATAATCTCCATCTTCAGCTATATATACATGACGAACCTCATCAATGAGTATCTCTTTGTTATCGACAGCTGTTACAAAATCTTTGTTAGCTTCATAATTTAATAAATAGTCATTCACACATTCTAAAGGAAGATTGATCTTTGAATTTAAAGGAAATATGTCATTTTTATATGAAGGGTTAAGACGCTTAATTTCATAAGTAGGGACGCATGTAAGTGTAGATAAAAGTGAAAAACTAATTTGACAGTTGATTGTAAAAGTATCTGCAGGAATTAGTTTTATTTGTAAAGTATCAGGCTGTATATTATATTCATTAGCATAAGTCATTAAATAAGAAACAGCAACAAAGCTTGGTATGTAATTTCTAGTTTCTCTACGCAGATAAGGCCTCAGATCCCAAAAATTATCTTTTTCAGTACTAATCAATTTTCTTTGAATATATCCAGGACCCCCATTGTATGCAGCTAAAACTAAATTCCAATCTCCAAACATATCATATAAATTAACAAAATACTGACAAGCAGCTTCAGTTGATTTAAATGGATCTCTTCGTTCATCAATATAAGAATTAACTTCAAGACCATATTGCTTTCCCGTAGGGTACATAAATTGCCACAGACCTCTAGCTCCAGATTTTGATCTAGCATTTGGATTTAAGGCTGATTCAACTATAGATAAATATTTAAGTTCTAGGGGAAGATCATATTTGTCAAGAGTTTGTTCAAATATTGGAAAATAATAATTAGATAATGAAAGCATTCTAGATATCAATTGCTTGTTTTTGATAAGATAGGCATCAATAAAAGATTGTACTGTCTTGTTATAGGTATAATTAATAGTAGAAATATTGTTTAACTCCTGTAATCTATTAGTAATTATTTGAGCATGCTTATTTTCTAAATACTCATTATTATCATTTATTAATTTATCAGTGTTTTCTGATGAATTAATTGATGTTGAATCTAAATTAGTTGCAAAAAGACTAATGTTATTTAGTAATGATAAAAAAAGAAAGAAAAAAGAAAAAAGAAAAGGATATCTATTCATGATGCAAAGCTGATAAATAACTAAGAGGAAAAAAGAAAAAATAATATCAATTATTAACGTTGAAGTGTTTATTAATAAAACATAAAAAAAGCTTTAAATAAAAAATTGAATTTGATATTATAAAAAATTAAAAGAACCTGTATCTTTGGAAAAGATATGATAAAAGGTAAAATTAAAAAATATGATCAAGGTCCGCTATTAAGCAAAATAAATAGCCCTGTAGATCTTAGGAGGTTAAAAACTCCACAACTGCCTCAATTGGCTAATGAATTACGACAATATATTGTAGATATTGTATCAGAGAAAGGGGGGCATTTTGGGGCAAGTCTAGGTGTTGTAGAATTAACTATTGCAATACACTATATATTCAACACTCCAGATGATCAACTAGTTTGGGATGTAGGACACCAAGCTTATGGGCATAAAATTCTAACTGGTAGGAAAATTCAATTTCCTACAAATAGAATCTACAAAGGACTAAGTGGCTTTCCAAAAAGAACAGAAAGTGTTTATGATACATTTGGTGTTGGTCATTCTTCAACATCAATATCAGCAGCATTAGGCATGTCACTTGCTTCTAATCATAAAAAAAATACTGAAAAACAACATATTGCTGTTATTGGAGATGGTGCAATGACAGCTGGCCTTGCCTTTGAAGCTTTAAATCATGCTGGCGCCGAAAACACCAATTTGTTAGTGATTCTTAATGACAACTGTATGTCGATAGATCCAGCAGTTGGGGCCCTGAAAGAATATCTGACACATATCTCAACATCTAAGACCTATAATAAAGTTAGAAATAAAGTATGGAAAATACTAGGCAAAATCAGTAAGTTTGGTCCAAATGCACAAAAAATTGCACAAAAAATTGAATCTGGAGTTAAAGCCACAGTTCTTGGAGAAAGCAATTATTTTGAATCTCTTAACTTTAGATATTTCGGGCCAATTGATGGGCATAATACCGAACATCTTACTCAAATTCTTAAAGATTTAAAAGATATTCCAGGTCCAAAAATTTTACATTGTATTACAGAAAAAGGCAAAGGTTATTCTTTTGCNGAAGAAGGAAATGCTACAAAATGGCATGCGCCAGGATTATTTGATAAAAATACAGGAAAAGCAATTNTAGCCNAAAANAACCAATCACCTCCAAAATATCAAGATGTATTTGGAGATACAATAATAGAGCTTGCTAAAAAAAACAACGATATAATTGGAGTAACGCCAGCTATGCTAAGTGGTAGCTCATTAAGTAAAATGATGGATGAAATGCCAGAAAGGACTTTTGATGTTGGTATTGCAGAGCAACATGCTGTAACTTTATCAGCAGGAATGGCAACTCAAGGAATGATTCCCTTTTGCAATATATATTCTACATTTATACAAAGAGCATATGATCAAGTTATTCATGATGTTGCTATACAAAATCTCAGTGTTATTTTCTGTTTAGACAGAGGAGGATTGGTTGGTGCAGATGGCGCTACACATCATGGGGTATTTGATTTTGCCTTTTTGAGATGCATACCAAATATGATTGTTTCTGCACCAATGAATGAACACGATCTTAGAGATCTTATGTATACTGCTCAAATTAAAAAACATGGGCCATTTTCAATAAGGTATCCAAGAGGAAAAGGGACGCAAATTACATGGAAGAATAAATTTAAAGAATTAAAAATTGGAAAGGGTAAAAAAATAAAAGATGGGGATGAGATTGTTGTACTTTCAATTGGTCATCCAGGAAACTTTGTAATCGAAGCTGAAGAATTACTTCAAAAAAAGGGCATAAATATAGGTCACTACAACATGATATTCTTAAAACCAATTGATGAAAAATTACTTCATAAAATATTTAAAAAATACAGTAAAATAATTACTATAGAAGATGGATGCCTTAAAGGAGGTTTTGGAAGCTCCATACTAGAGTTTATGTCCGACAACAATTATAATAAGCAAGTAGTGAGGCTAGGTATTCCAGATAATTTTATTCACCACGGAACTCAAGAAGAATTATGGCTAGAATGTGGAATAGATAAAAATACAATTGTAAAAAAGGTGTTAGACATTATGGCTTCAAACAGTATATCACAAGCAGGATAAAAGTTTGTAATCACTATATCAATAAATAATGAGTAAACATAAAATAATTGACATAATAAAAAAACCTGATTTAAATACAGAAATTCAAATTAATGGATGGGTAAGAACAAGGAGAGGTAGTAAAAATGTTTCTTTTATTGCTCTAAATGATGGTTCTACAATAAAAAATCTTCAGATTATAGCAGAATCTGATAGTTTTAGCGAAGATTTAATAAAAAAAGTAACAACAGGTGCGTGTATTCAGGTTTGTGGAAAATTAGTTGAATCATCAGGAAGTGGACAAAGTCTAGAGGTTATTGCTAATAAAATTATAATACTTGGTAAAGCGGATAGTGAAGAATACCCTCTACAACCAAAAAAACATAGCTTAGAATTTCTAAGAGATAAAGCGCATTTNAGATTCAGAACCAATACCTTCTCTGCAGTTTTTAGAATAAGACACGGTCTTACCTTTGCAATTCATAATTATTTTAATGATAAAGGATATATTAATATTCACACGCCAATAATTACGGGGGCTGACGCTGAAGGGGCAGGTGAAATGTTCCAAGTTTCTAATCTTGATCTAAACAATATTGTTAAAAATGAAAATAAAAAAGTTGATTATTCAAAGGACTTTTTTGGTAAACAAACAAATCTAACTGTATCTGGCCAATTAGAAGCAGAGCTTGCTGCTCTAGCTCTTGGTAAGGTATATACATTTGGACCAACATTTAGAGCTGAAAACTCAAATACATCAAGACATCTATCTGAATTCTGGATGATAGAACCTGAAACAGCATTTGCAGATTTAGATGATAATATGAATTTAGCTGAAGATTTTCTTAAGTACTGTATAAATTATTGCTCAAGTAACTATAAAGATGATATTGAATTTTTAAGTAAAAGACTTGATGATGAAGAAAAGCATCTTAAAAAAGAAGAGAAATCTGAAATGNCACTTATAGAAAGACTTCAATTTGTAACTGATAATAATTTTGAAAGAATAACATACAGCCAAGCAATAGAGATTTTAAGAAACTCTAAACCAAATAAGAAAAAAAGATTTAAATTTATAATCAATGGATTTGGGGATGACCTACAATCAGAACATGAAAGATATTTGGTAGAAAAAAAATTCAAAAAACCCGTTATAATTACTGACTATCCAAAGAAAATAAAAGCGTTCTATATGAAACAGAATGATGATAATTTAACGGTCAGAGCTATGGATATCCTTTTTCCATTAATTGGAGAGATGGTAGGGGGCTCACAAAGAGAAGAAAATTACGAAAAGCTTAGTGCAAGAATGGATGAAATGGGAGTAGATAAAAAAGAACTTTGGTGGTATATGGAAACAAGAAAATTTGGAACGTGTGTACATAGTGGTTTTGGGTTAGGCTTTGAAAGGTTGATGATGTTTATTACAGGAATGAAAAACATAAGAGATGTAATTCCATTTCCAAGGACACCCCAAAATGCTGAATTTTAGTAATGCAAAAACTTACACAGAGTCTAAATTTAAAACAGAAATTAAGCCCNCAACAAATACAATTCCTGGGTTTATTACAGATTCCAATAATTGATTTAGATAAGCGTATTGAGACAGAAATTGAGGAAAANCCAGTNTTAGAAGAAGATGAAGAGAGTTCAGANTACAATNACAACAATAATTATTCTTCAAAAGAAAAAATAAAAACAGACTTTATAGTTAATAATACTTCAAGTAATAATGACTCATTATCTAGTTTTTTACACAAACAACTTATAGGAACCAATCTTGAAAAACTACAATTAGATGTTGTAGCGTATTTAATTGACAGCTTAGACGAAGATGGGTTTTTAAGAAGAGATGTCGAATCTATAATAAGTGATTTCTTTATTTCTAATGAAATTGAAATTAGTACAAAAAAAATGCTAGATTCAATAAAGATTGTTCAAAGTTTTGATCCAATTGGAGTCGGAGCTCAAAATCTACAAGAATGTCTTTTATTACAAATCAAAAGAAAGAAACTTGACAATAAAGCTTTAATAACCTTAATTCTAGAAAAATATTATCATGAGTTTACAAATAAAAATTTTGAGAAAATTATTAAGGAACTTAATATTTCAAAAAATGAGCTCAGCTTAGTCTATGGGGTTGTTGAGAAGCTTAATCCAATACCGGGTGCTAGCTTTACAAAAAATAAAGATTTTGGAGAGTATATTGTGGCGGACTTTAAAATCAACAATAACGAAGGAATTCTTGAATTAATTCTCAACAAAGTAAACACTAAAAAATTACAAGTAAGTAGTTTTTATAAAAACTTATTATCCGAAACTAAAGATAATGAGACAAAAAAATTCTTGCTAGAAAAAATAGAAAAAGCTAAATGGTTTGTAGATTCTCTAAATAAGAGAGATAATACATTAAGTACTGTAATGCAGACAATCATGGCAATACAGAAAAAATATTTTATATCCGGAAAAGAAAGTGATCTAGTTCCAATGAAATTAGCTGATATTGCTGAAAAGGTTAATCTTGATATTTCAACCATATCACGAGTAACAAATAGCAAATATCTTGAGACTAGTTTTGGAACTTATTTATTAAAAGACTTATTTTCTGAAGCTTATAGAAAAGATAATGGCGAACTAATTTCAACCAAACATATCAAGACAAAATTATGTGATGTTATTGAAAGGGAAGATAAAAGCTGCCCTTATACTGATGAAAAAATATGTCAAATTCTTGGTAAAGAAGAGTATCATATTGCAAGAAGAACAGTTGCTAAATACAGAGAGCAGCTATCTATTCCTATTGCTAAACTTCGAAGAACTATATAATGAGTTTATCTAAAGTTATCTCAGCAGTTTTTCATCCAATTTTTATCCCTTCATTTGTTGTATTAGTTGTAATTAGTCAATTTACAAATATCCTTATACTAACTAGTCAAATTCCATTTATAATAGTAGGTGTTTTATTCTTTACTCTGTTTCTTCCGCTTATAAGTATGTATTATTTATTAATTACAAAAAAAATCGAGAGTTTAGAAATGTCTAAAAAAGAAGAGAGGCCACTTCCTTTAGCTATTACATTTTTCTTGATGATAATAGGCTACTATATAATGGAGGAGGCGCTAAACTATACTCCAATNGTTAAAACTATATATTTAGGCTCTACTTATATTTTAATTATAACAATCTTTATAACTAAAGCTTGGAAAATTAGCCTTCATATGCTTGGAATGGGAGGAGCGACAGGTGTTTTTATTGCTCTTCAAGTATTATTAGGAGGGCTGTATCAGATTATGTTACTTGCGTTTTTTTTGTCTGGCGTAGTTGGGTATGCGAGAATTCAAAAAAAAGCACATAACCTAGGGCAAGTATATACGGGCTTTGTGCTTGGCTTATTTTGGATGTTTATATTTGTTATCTATTTATAGTTTTCTATTTTTATTATTGAAACCTTTCTGTTAAGAATAGCTTTAAGGCCATATATTTTCTGTAAAGATGTATTAGAGCTTGAAAAGGCCTCTGACTCACCTAAAGGCACCTCCGTAAACTTTAACTTGTCACTTACTATATAGTCATAAAGCTCGCCATCATTATAGTACATAAAATAACTAATAATACTTTTTATTCTTAAAGATGATAGGCTAATATTATANGAAGTATCAGCCAATTGACTTGCAAAACCTTTAAGTTTAATATTTATTGTATTTCCAGATTTTANATCAATAGCAAGCTTATCAAATAATTTATTTAATTTATTAAAATTACCTTTTAAGGAGTCTTCAAAAAAGAAATTAATTAGAGAGTCTTGACTTTTTAAAATATACTCACCTCTTCTAATAAAATAGTTGACGTAAGTTTTTTTATAACTATTAATATTAGCTATATTTTTTTGTAAAGGGTTAGGCTTGTTATTGTCAAAATATAAATTTAGGGGTAAGAACCTTGAGTATGCAGGCTTGGTATTATAATTTTTTTCTGCAGGAATAGTTTTAAACTCATAAATATTATTGCAACAACTATCTATATTTTTAGTTGAGTTTACAGTTCTNTTTGAGGCAAAATAACCAAGGTTTTCTGTATAAAAGTTTAAGTACATCTCGTCATGATTTGTGTTTATTTTTAATAAATTTATCTTGTCACTCCAGTTGTTTGGAATTCCTTTAGCGTAAAAAACATCAAAACCACCTAAACTGTTTTCTTTCGAATTTGTGCTAAAATAAAGAGAAGAGTCGTTTAAATTATAATATGGTGTTATCTCATCATATTTAGAATTAATATTAGGTCCAGCGTTAAGTGGAATACCTAATAGTCCTTTATTGTCTATTAAACAAAACCAAATATCAAGCCCTCCATAACCATCTGATCGATTAGAAACAAAAGACAAAAATTTTTGATTTCTAATAATAAAAAAATGAGGTTGTGAATTATATGAGCCTTGAAATATTTGAGGATAATTGCGTGAAAGGTTCTGTGTGCTTGTATTATTAGAAAACATAATATCACAATTTGAGTTGTCATTATTACAACCACTATAATAATAAAATGAATTATATGAATCGGTAGTCATATTACCCCAATTAATGTCTTCGCTAAATTCTAAATATTGTTTTTTGGTCCACCTATCATCTGATCTTTCTGCCATATAAATATTTGACTTGAAACCTTTGTTATTAAATTCAGAATTTGTAAAAAAAGACAAGCTATCGTTTACTCTTAAAAAACTAAAATCTGAATAAACACTGTTGACATTACCGGATATCTTTTTGATGTCTACTTGTGAATAAGCTCCAAAAAACATAAAAACATAAATAAGATTAACTACAAGTATTTTGGACATATAAAGTGTTTTTTAGAGTCTTTACTTATAATATTCCAATTATAGGAAATGGAAAATTCAAAAGCTCCATAATTATTAGTTGCTATAGCAAAATCTGAAATATTAACATCATATAAAACATTAACTGAGAATTGATTAAGGTTTATTCCAATTTTAGGTATAATTGCATCTCTATATCTACCGTAAATACCAATGCATAGCTTATTGTTTTCATAAAGATCAATTGGAAGGTCATAATACAAATCTAAGCCATAAATAAATTCTTTATAAGACAACTGTTTGGATGAGAATAAAGAGCTGGAAACTGTAATTTNATTAGTAAAATAGTAATTAGAAGTAAAATGAAAATTATATTTAATAGGAGTTGATAGTTGTGAAGTAAAAGAGAAAGATTGATTGGGTTTATTAATATGATATAAAGAAAGGCCACCTCTAATATCAAAAGAGTTGTTAATCTTTTGAAAAAAACTACTTCCTACTGCAAAATCTAGAAAAAATATACTTTCATCAATAATACCCTCTTCTTCAAGAAACACTAAAGAAGAAAGTTCAAATGTCCTTTGAAAAGCTCCNACTAAAGCTCCAAATGATAAAATTGTTTTATCATTTTCTAAAAATTCTTGTGAGAGCGATATGTTAAGACCCGAGGTTTTAAAATTTGATTCTCCGGTATTGTCATTAATTAAATTTATACCAAAAGATTTATTTAAANGAAAATCTTTTGCATAAAAGGCTAAAGATATTGTTTTAAAAGGTGAACCTACAGAGCTCCATTGAGATCTTCTTTGAAGAATAGCTTGAAAATCGCTTTTAAAAGAACCTGTTAAAGCAGGATTAATAAGGGTTTTTGAAATCTGAAATTGTGAAAAATGAATATCTTGTGCATTTAAATAAAAAGCATAAAGTGAAAAAAATATAATCAAATACTTCTTCATTCTATAAGTGTAATATTGCCTTTTTTAAATAATTTTTTTCCTCCAGAGCATTGGATATCAACAAAAAAATCAAAAACTTGAGCATGTAATTTAACNCCATTAAAAGTTCCATCCCATTTACTATCTATATCATTAGATGAAAAAACTACCTGTCCTAGTCTATTATATATTTTAAGATTAAAATAAATTATGTCAACACCTTTATTTTTAATTTCATAAAAATCATTAACATTATCATTATTAGGTGTAAATCCCGTGGGGATTACAATACTGTCTTCGCTGCAGATTAGATCTCTACAAATAAATATACTGAATCTCTTATAAGGCAAGAATTATTATAAACTGTCACAAAATACCAAGCTGAGATATCAGGGGAAAATTGTAATACCGAATCAATACTTTCATTAAACCATAATATAGAATCATTAGTAATAATATGAAGTGTAGTTGAAGAGCCGCTAATAATATCATTATTATCTGACCATAAGGAATCAATTACTGGATTTTGAACTACTTTAATATATATTGAATCGCTAATATAACAGCCCGCACTATTAAATACCTCAACAGAATAAATTGATGAATTGATAGGATTATCACTAACTTCTGAGGAATCTAATTCATTAAAAACAAGATTACTAGGATTCCATGAAAAGCTAATTATTGGATTAGCTGTTGTAATATTATTAAGCTTTATATTTACAGTATCACCTCTACAGATTAAGGTATCCGCAATTAATTCAACATCAATCAGGTCTGATAAAACATTAACACTATCAACAGCAAAACATATACTATCAGATACTTTGACATAATAGTTGTTAGGGCTTAATGCAAGCAGATTATTTTGGTTAGAAAGTGTATCTAAAAAAAAAGAATTACTAGACCATATTATAGAATTTATATTAGAATTAGAGATTGCGCCTAACAAAATAGGTGTAGAGCAATAAGAGGTGTCCTTTGGGGCTTCTACAAACACATCACTAATAAATATTTCTTGTATTAGTGTGTCATCACACGAGCCATTGGATATAATTAATTCATAAAGAATATTATTATTAGCAGAGGTATAAGGATTGGGGACATTGGGGTCACTTAGAAAATCTATTGGCAGCCAACTATAAGAAGTTGTCGAATCATTTAAACTAGCTATCCCAATCTGAGAAAAAGAAAGTTCACATTTTACTAAAGGGTTAAGAGTGTCTGTAGAGCTAGAAGATATATAAATAGTTTTTGATATTGTATCACTAATATTACAAGATTGTAGAGAGGTTGCAATTAAACTAATCTGGTAAGTTCCTGAGCTTGAATATTGGTGAATGGGGTTTGTTTGTGATGAGAAATTACCATCTCCAAAATCCCAAAAAAATGACATATTGGTATTACCAAT
>JGI24540J26637_10001325_pt1 | contig 10857 bp, 6 predicted proteins | sample NorSeaMetagenome_FD_26637 | JGI IMG/M metagenome (IMG submission 26637) | reverse complement strand
CCTCAGTCTCGATCGATGTCGTCTCGGCCTTCTTCGCCTGCTGATGACTCCTCCTCCTCGTCGTCGACCTTATCGACGCCCTCGGAGCCACTTTTTCGTTATGCAAGGCTTCGAGGTCCTGCGCTACCTCGAGGTTCCTCTGAATCCTCATCCCCCCAATCAACCGATAACTCCTCTGCAGCCCTTGTTCCCTCACTTTCACTCACATGTTCCGCCTCGTCAAAGAATTTTCTCGTCCTTGGAACAAATTCAGGTAAAATAGAGGTTTGTGACTTCCACGGGAGACAGTGCCTGAAGACTTTGAACTGTAAGTCGAAAGTACGGTGTCTGTCCCTTGACGCAGGTGGTAATACCCTCCTAGCTTGCGATGATAAGGGCAATGCAAATATTTTTGATTTACGTTGGGTTGTTAATCCTCACGTTAATCCCAACTCTTCCTCTGATCCTTCCTTCACTCTTCCAATGTCGGAGGAGTCCACCGTTACGACTCTTAATTATTCGTCGCCGATCGCATCTGCGGTCATTGACCCCTCGTACTTCAAGAAGCGGGAGAAGACCCACATTGTTGGCTTGGAGGATGGGAGGTGAGGAGGGCTGGAGCGAAGCGACAGCTAGAGCTATAATACTAACAACGCATCTTCCGCTCGTCGCTTCGCTTTTCGTCGCCACTCACCGCAGGATGATAGTAACACGAAGGGGCTGGTTAGGGAGGAGGGACACTGTTGCCCACCAGGCGTCTGGTAGGATCGAGGCTCTCGCGTGGATGGGCTCCCTTGTTGCCGTTGCTGACGAGGCCGGCGTGAAGATTCAGAATATTGAAACTGGCGAAAGACTGGCACACGTCGATCGACCGAAAGGGGCCCACTCGAAACTTTACGACTTGGGGGAAATTCCCTGCTGCCTTACGTTTGAGTCCGAGCGCTCGCTCCTCGTTGGTTGGGGGGACTGCCTTATGAATTTGAACATGGAGGAGACGAGCCGGGCTTCTTGCAGGTGGGCCTGGGCCCTCGATGTTGTTTGCAGCGGCGTTGTACCGCTTGACAGGACCCACGTTGGGGTCCTCGGGGCTGTGGAGGATGGCGGCGTGGAGCTTCAGGTGATTGCAAGGTCCGACGGAACCATAAAGTCGTGCGATTATCTGCCCCTGCAAGAGAGAGGCGACCCACCTCCAGCAGTCGGTTACTGTCTCACCTCGACATACAGCGTCTCCCGCACTTCTCGCAATGACGAGATTGGGGAGAGGCAGGAGAGGGGGGAGGTCCTCCTCCCCAGTGAACTGGGAGGCGAGGAAGAGTTTGAGCGATTCGACATAATGGAAGGACTGTATGATGATGAGAATGATGATGATGATGAGAAGGTGAGCTCAAGGAGAAAATATTCAGCTCGTCTCTACGCTCCTCGCCCTCGCACATACCGCCCACCAATATGACTAACAACCCTTTCCGCGCAGGATGAGAACGATAACGGGCATCCTCCCCTCGACTTCTCCGCTTCCACAACCGTCCCCCCCAAGCCACCCGTAATATCTGTAATCTCTCCCTGTGATACCATTATTGTAAGACCGCGTGATTTCGACGACAAGGTAGATTACGCGCGCAATGAAGGAGACATTGACAAGTGCCTCGCCAGAGCCCTCAAACACCGACGCCTCCTTCGCCGCAACCTGGTAACAAACGTGATTGAGGAGTTCATGGTTAACAAGCTCAAGCTCAATTCTTCTGAGTCGGTGAAGCGAGCGGCCTCCCTCGCACCCATGCTTCTCGGGGCCGACAGGGAACTTTGGGAAAAGTACATATACGCCTTCAGTAAGACCCCTATTGGCCTTGAATCCTTCTGGCTCGCTGTACCTGTCAGGGACCCCCGCCTCCCCTCTTCTCTATATGAGATGATTCTCGAACGCATGCTCGTTCTGTGCGAGGCGATAGCACCTGACCTCGAAGCCCATTTCCTACAGGCGCTCCGTGCGTGGGGTAACACCAAGGCACTAAGAGATCACCTCGAGATCCGTGACGACGAAGCCGGTCGTAAACACTTGGCCAATCGATTCACCCAGACTGCCGCCGGCTACCTCCAACAGAACGATGCTGCTGCGCAATTTCTCCAGCCCTCTCTTTCTCTACCTTCTTCCACCCCCCAACGGCCCCATTCCCTCGATAGTTTTTCCCAAAAGTCGGAGTCTCATGACTCCCTCTACTCGGTCGTCTCTGTAAAGCAAAGGGTGGCTGCGAGGAATCCCCTAACCCGTCTCACTACGCTCGCAATGGCTGAACTTTCCCGCCAGGTTTCCGATCTGGATGCCGCCCTGGACCTATACCTCAAGGTGAAATTGGACGAGGAGCGAAGGAGGGAACCGTGGAGCGAAGCGACAGTAGCATGCCGCCCACCAATATGACTGACAACCCTTTCCGCGCTCGCTTCGCTTGCGCCCTTCCACTCGTCGCTAACATAACATCTCTCTCCCACGCTTCGCTCACAACCCCTTGCTCGTCACTTCGCTCCTCACAGATCGGCCGGGATTTTTCCTCTCCGGTGGACGACCAAGCCCTGTCCTCTGTCATGAACGACAAGCTCATAGTTGAATCCTCCTTACATGATTTTGTTGTCGGATTCATCGAAACTAACGAGCTTGTTAAGCAGCTCTTTGATGCGCCCGATGGCGTTACGTCTCTCTGCCGCCTCATCGGGCTTCCCCAAGCCGCAAGGTTCTTAGTCGACCATAGCACTACAGCCTCGATTGCTAAGGTCTTCAAACACTTTCAACCAAGCCCCAAGCTCCAGCTTTGGTTCCTCCATCTCGTGTTTGTTCATAAGACAGAGCTGTATATGGACCCTGGAATGAGCCACGAGTTGCGCCAGCGTCACGTTGAGCTCCTGGTTGATTATCAGGTTTCCTACGTCAAGAAGGACAGGCACAAGTGGTCCATTTCTGGTGATAAGCAGTCCGTTGAGTCATTCGGCAAGTTCGAGTCCCCCCTCATGGTATTGCTCCGGGTTCTCCTAGCAAACTCGATCGGTTTGAAGAGCGACATCAGAAATCTTTTGGCCTCAAAGGTGACCAAGAGCGGTGCCTACGTGTTGCCCAGAGAGCTAGGTGAGATTGGACGAGGAGCGAAGGACGGCTGGAGAGAAGCGACAGCAAAAGCATTATACCGACTTCCTACATAACGAACAACCTTCTACTCGTCGCTTCGCTCCTCGCTCGCCCATCATCGCAGCGTACGTCCTACAGAAAACGGGGGCTTCCAGAGAGGAGGCGTTCGAGTGCGTTCAGCTTTACCTTGTGAATATGGGCTCTATCGAGTTGGCTGTCCTCTTTGCTGAAGATAGCGCAGAAACTGTCAGGGAGGGTTTGTGGGAGGAGATTGTAACATTTTCGATCAAACACGAGCGCCTTGGTGCGCTCCTTAAGGCCGCGAACCTTGTGCGAGCGGATCTTTCGGTTCTTGTTCATCAGATTCCCAACAACGCCGTTATTGAGGGCCTCAAGGATACGCTTCTTGAAGCGATCAAGGAGTTCAAGACAAAAGTTGATTTGCACATAGCCGCCAAGGGCATAGTTGAGGCAGAAGAGAGCGCGCTCAAGGAAGAGTTGGCCGGCGTTTCAAGGGTGGGCTGCAGGGGAGAAAGGTGAGGTCAGACGAGAGGCGAAGCGACGAGGTAACAACGCAATCGCAAGCGGCGAAAAACCCACGCGCACATGCGTTCGTACAAGATGCGCCTCCGCCGTAACTACCGCAAATATTCCCACCCATCATCCTAACCTCTTTCGCGATTCGCTTCGCTCATCGCAGAGTCACTGTCGCCTCTCTCCCCCCCTCACAGACCCCTCAATCAAAGCCAAAGAAGAGGGCGACAGGAATGTTAGGGCGGTCTCGGGTCAGCAAGTTCATGTCTAGAAACCGCTAGCACTACGTTTTGTTCTGTAAGATTTTTGACTTTATCTCCCCCCACTACTATTGTTATTTATCTATTTTNNTANCGNAAGNGCGGCGTCCCTCAGCTTTTGCTGTGCTGCGTTGTATTTGTATTTTAGATCCTCGATCTCTTCGAAGAAATCTAGATCGAATGCTGACAGCTCCTTTTGTAAGCCGGCGTTCTGCTCTCTGAGTTTTTTGACCTCGGTGAGTAATCCGCCCTCCCTACTGCTTGTTCCTCCTCCTCCTCCAGCCCTTCTCTCAAGTCTCTGCTTGTCTCTTTCCACACCTTGCAGCTGGGCCTTCAGGTCTCCGATCTGCTGCCTAAGGGCGTAAGTTTCCCTGCTGCTGCTGCCTCCTCCGCCCCCGCCGCCTGTTCTACTGCTCTCCCTCAGCGTCCTAATCACGCTCTTTTGTTCTTCAATCTCCCTCTCGAGCCTCTCAACCTCCCTCTTACTCTCCTCCCCCCCCATCCTCCTTCCCGAGTCCCCTGCATCCCTCCGAGCGCTCAGCAACTCCCTCTCGATGCTATTTGTTCTCTTGTTCGCGTGTTCCATTTCGTCGACCATCATGCTCTTGGCCCTGTCTGCCTCTTCGAGTTTCCTCGTCAATGTCCTGAGTTCGTCATCCCTGGCCTTGAGCTGCCTCCTCATTTGGTTCAAAGTCTCGCCCCTCTGTGCTAATCTCTGCACTGCCTCGTCACCGGCCAGAGCCCTCATTCTCAGAGATTTATTCTCCTCGCTCAGTTCCTGGGCCTTCCTCTGGGCGTCCTTCGCTCTCCTGTCGCTCTCGGCGTTCCTCACGGAATCAGCGGCTCCTCTCCTCAACCTCTCGTTCTCTCCCTTGAGCTTCTCTACGACCCTCTTGAGGGCGTCGACGACGCCCTCGAGGTCCCTCTCCCTCTTGAATCTGCCCCCGACTTCCCTCTCCCCTCCGCCTCCCCCACCGGATCCGCCACCCAGCCTCTTGGCCGAGTGCACTGCCTGCGTGAGCTCGGTTATTCTCCTCGTCTGCCTGCCCCTGTCGAGCTGGGCCTGTTCGAGGTCGAACTTGGCTTCCATCATCTCGCTGTCCCTCTGCAAAAGCTTGCTCTCCAGGTCCCTCCTTGCCTTCTTCAAAACAGCGACCTCCTCGCGAAGCTGCTCCTCCCTCATGTACAAGCTCTCGCTCTCCCTTAGTCCATCCTTTCCACCCCTGTACCTCTCAAGCGTTGCCTTCAACTGACCCTCGGCGTTCCTCTTGTCTTCGAGGGCCTCTCCAAGTTCCGCCTTCAGCCCGCTTATAGTCCTGGGCATCTCCAACTCAGCCTGCCTCCTGGCCTTCATGAGGTCCTCCTCGAGCTGAAATAATCTCTCCCTGGTCTCTTCGAGACTGCTCAAGTCGCCCATGCCGCTATTCTTGACATTCTTCATTTCCCTGTCGGCCTTCTCCTTCTGTTTCTGTGCAAAGTCCTTCTCCTTGGTGGCCCTGTCGAGAAGCTTCCTCGCCTGATCCGCGCCACCCAAAGCTGTCTCGAGCTCTGAGCTCTTCTCCTCAAGCCTCCTCTCCAAGATCTCAATCCTCCTCGACAACTTTTTTTCGTTGTCCCCAGAGGGCCTGCTTCCAGTGCCCGAGCTTGGCCTGGAAATTTCCCTGACCCTAGATCGACCCTTGCTCTCGTCATCCTTCTCCTCCTCCGCTTTCTCCTTCTTAAGCCTCTGCCCGGCGGCGGCCGACCTCAGGGCCAGGTTCTGGCTGGTAAGGACCATGACCCTCTTCTTGAGGTCCGCAATCTCTACCCTGTCCTCTCCCTCGCCCTTGGCGCTCTCTCCCTTCATATCCTTCATCTTGCTGCCCATTTTCCTCATCTTGCCAAGAGCCTCCTCCTTGGCCCTCGCGGCGTTGTCCGAAACCTCATTCGCCTTCCTGACCTCCTCCTCGAGCTCGTCGATCCTCTCCTCAAGCTTTTCGCTCTCGCCCCTGACCTTAGTAAGGGCTCTATCGCTCTTCTCCTTACTGCTCTTGGCTGAAGAAAGCGCACCCTTCGCGCCGGCCATTTCCTCGATCAAGGAGGAAAGCTGGCTGCGCATATCGTGGATCTCATCCTTCAGTGCCTCCTTGTCGTTTCCAAGTGCCTCGTGCCTGCTGTGCCTTGCAGCAATGTCTCCAGCCGCCCTGGCCTCCTCTGACTCGATGAAGGCCTGCTTAAGCTTCACGACAGCCTGCCTGAGGGTGGCCATCTTGGTCTCCTTCGACCTGAGCTGAGACTGGAGTTCGCTGATCTTCTTCGCCGCGCTCCTGTCTTCCATGGCTTCGAGGACTCTCTCCTCGGACTCCTGAAGCTGCGCAGCCAAGGTGATCATGTCCGCCTTCTGCCTCTCCATCTCCTCCAGGGCACCTCCACACCTGCTCTCCGCCCTCTCCCTCGCGCCCTCGGCGGTTCTAAGCTTGAGCTCGAGCTTCTGAATAGAGTCATCCTTCTCGGCGATCAAGAGGGCGGCCTGCTCAACCTGCTCCACCAGGCCTCCCTTGAAGTCCCCGTTGTATCCAGGTCCGTTGGTGATACTTCCCTCTCCTCCTCTCTCCATCATTTTGACGGCGTTCCTTAGCTTACCGATCGCGTCCTCGTTCTCGCTGTATATCCTGTCGGTGAGTTTCTCGACCTCCTTCCTATCGGCTGCCGTGGCCCTCCTTGCGAGCTCCTTGTTCTGCTTGATTTGCCTCTTGTACTTCTCGATCATCCTGTTCTTCTCGGAGATGAGCTGCTTAAGCGATGATATCGTTTGGTGCGCGGCCTCCTGCATCTTGAGATGGTCCCTTGTCACCACTCCAGAGGAGGAGGGCGCCGGGGAGCCACCCTCAACCTGAGTGGACCCAATAGTCATGCTCATGACCTTGTAGTGCTCAACATCCTTCGAAAGTGCGTCGCACCTGGCGGCATACATCTCCTTGGTCTCCTCTGCGATCTTCTGTTGTTCCTTGAGGTCGACCACCTGGTGCTTGTACTTCTCCAGTTCGCCCCTGATCTTCCTCGCCCTTGCATCGTCGAACTCCTCTGCGACTCCGAGCGTGTCCTCGTCGTCGAGGGTGACGGGCCCGGCGGCTCCGAGCTCTCCTGTGGGGTTGATCTGGAGTCCCTCCTTGCCTGCTGGTGTCATCTGCATCAGAAGTTTCACGTCTCCGGGAGTTGAGGCGTTCACGAGGTCCTTGACGTCCATGACAGCGTTATCGCCGCCGCCTCCGTCGTTCTGGTTGAGCAAATTCTTCGTCTCAAGCTCGGCCTTAGCCTCCTCGAGAGACTCAATTGTGTCCTCGCACCTTGCAATGGTCGTCTCGAGGTTTCTTTTCTCCTCCTTGAGGCTTGCGACCTGTCTGCGTGCCTGGAGGGCGGACAGCTTGTTAGCCCTGACCTCCTCGGAGATGGCAATCAGGCGCTTGGCGACAACCGAGGACTTGGTATCCTGGGCCGATGCCTCTTGGAGGTCGGCGACGAGCTGGTCCGCGGCCTCACGCTCGACGATGAGCTCAGCGACCTGGTTCTCGAGGCGTCTGCGCATGTCCTCGGAGTTGTTGAGTTCGTCCTCGCGGGACTCGGACTGCTCCGAGATGTCGAGGACCTTGAGGGAGAGCTGCTTGGCCTTCTCGAGGATGGATGTGGTGCCGGACTCCGCTCCGTCCTTGGTGGAAGCACCAGATTTCTTCTGTACGAACTGCAGCGCCGCGGTGGCGTCTCCGCCATTGAATGCGAGGTCCCTGAGTGCGTCCCTGAGGCTGCTGATCTGTATCCTAGCCTCGTCCCTTGCCTTGTGCAGGGCCTCTTCCCTCTTGTCGAGCCTCTGCTCGTAGAGCCTGCTCATGGTCTCCTTCTTGCGCACCGTGCTTCTGAGGTTTTCCACCTTCCTGACGCTGTCCTTGTACCCCTGCTTCGCGATCAGCAGCTGCCTCTGCAGGCGACCGATGATGGCGCCGTCATCCGTCTTGCTCTCGATGTCCCCGCATTTGTTCTGCATCTCGAGGAGCTGCTCGGCGTGGTCGGACTTTATGGCTTCGAGGGCTGACGCCTGGGAGGACGCGAGGTCGGCGAGCTCCTTGTACTTTTCGACGTCCCTCTCGCTCTTCTTGACCTGGGCCATGAAGAACTCCTGCTTGTCGAAGAGCTCCGATGCCTCCAAGTGCGTCAGTCCCTTCTCGTACTTGTTCTCGATCTCCAGGCACCTTCTCCTAGCCGCCTCTGCTAGGCTCCTTCCGTGCCTTTCGTGGCTGTCGGACACCCTGAGCCTCTCGCGGATGGAGTCGTTCTCCGTGGACAGCTCGACGACACGCTGCGTGAGCTTCTTAACCGTGGCATCGGCGGACTTGAACTCGAGCTCGAACCTCGCCGCCTCTCCCCTGAACCTGGCGGCCTCGGCGACGAGAACGTTAATGTCACCGTTTGATCCGTTCGATCCCGCCATGTTTGTGAGCATCTTCTGGTGCTCGAGCTCTTCCCCTGCCGCCGTTGCGTCAGCCTGCGACTTCACAAGCTGGAGCTCTAGCTCGTCCGCCTTGTGCTGGTAGCGCTTGAGCTTGCGTGGGAGGTCCTTCTGCTCCGTGAGGCGGAGCCTGACGTCGGCCTCCTTGTGGAGGAGGTCAAGGTAGTCCTCACGGATCATCTCGAGCTCCCTTAGGACCTTGTTGTGTTCGGTGTCGGGGACACTCATGGCGAGCTGCCTCTGCAGCCTCTCTGTAAGCTCCACAGAGTAGCTCTTCCACTGCTCAAGGTAGAGGATCCTCTTGCGGGATGTGACCTCGATCTCGACGAGTGACTTCTCCGCCCTGATCCTTGCCTCCGCCTCTACCTTGAGCTGAGACTCGAGGGATCCGTACTTGCGGGCCAGGGTCTGCTCGTTGACCTCGTGGACGGTGACGCGCCTCGTGAGGTCGCGAAGTGCCTTGTGGACAGATGACGGGTTCGATGACTCCTTCTCCTCGAGCGCAGCTAGCTCCTGGTACCGGGTGACGCGGAGGGTGAGGGCCTCCCTCTCTCCCCTGAGCTCGTCGATCTGCCTGTTGAGCCTCTTCTCCGTCTCCATCGAGGTCTCGACGCTCTCCATGTGCTCCCTGTAGAGGAGCGACGACTGCTGCCTCATGGATCCTAGGTGTCCCTCGTACCTTCTCAGGAGCTCCTCGTGTTCCTCTAGTTCCTTCTCCCTGTCGCTGAGCTGTTCGAGGCACTCGATGAGCTGGCCGTTGAGCTCCCTGACCTCCTCGGCCCACTCCTCCGGCGGCAGGCTAAGAGCGTTCAGCTGCTTGCTGAGCATGGCCTGCCCTCCAGGGGTGTTGGGGGTCTTCATGGGGAACTTGACAGTGTTCCCGAACGAGACGGTGGTGGGAGTTTGGGGAACGCCCGCGGCGCCTGCTGGGGTCTGCTGGTTATTCGCCCCGCCGCCCGCGAGGTTGATCATCTTTGCGACCTCCTGGCTGAGCCTTGCAACGTCCTCGCTAGAGTGCATGGCGTTCTTGGCTTCCTTTAGGTCCTTCCTGAGGTCGAAGATTTCCTCGGTCAGGTCAGCGTGCGCCTCGATGAGCTTGCTGAACTGGGCCTGGGCCTGCTGGGGCATGTCTGCCAGGGGCTCCTGGATGACCGTCTCCGCCTGCTTCCTTATCTGGGGAGTCATGGTGGTCGCCGCCTTGTCAGGGTTGAAGGGCCTGAACCCTCCCCCCTCGCTGCTAATCTTGCTGATGGTCTCGGTCAGGCTCCTGTTGTCCTTCTGGAGCTGCTCCATCATCTCCTTCATAGCGTAAAGCTCGGGGCTTCCCCCCGCCCCGCCGGCGTAATTTCCGTCGAGGCCTGCAATCTCCCTCTCGAGTCTTTCGATGGTAAGCTTGTCGGTGTCTACCTGTGCCACCATAGCTTTGAGCTTCGCGGTGAGCTCCAGGCTCTTGTCGTCGAGGGGAAGGTCGGTGACCCCGTCTCTAAGGTTGGTCGCGAACTCCGTTACCTTCATGAGCTGTCCCGCACTGAGTCCCCAGAACCTGATTCCCTTCTCTCCGATCTGCGCCGCGTTGTCCCTCAGCTGCCTCATGNGCTTGAGCCTGTCGGCCTCGAGCATGTCGACCTGCTTGTTGAGTTCGATGTTGATGGCCTCGAGCCTTCCCTGGTCGCCTACCATTGCGTCCCTGATCTCCTTGTCGTCGAAGGTGAAGTCCCGGGCGAGCCCGGCCTTCTCCTTGAGCATCTGGCACGCAGTCTCGAGCGCCTTCCTCTTGTCAATCTCCTCCCCTAGCCTCTCTGACATTTGGGCGTTGTCATGGTCCCTCCTCTTGATGTCAGCCTTGAGCTTCTTCTGGTACCTCACGGCATCTTTGAGTCCGTGTCCCTCCTCATAGACCGCATTCCAGTCCTCCGCTTGGTTGAGCCTGACCTCGACCTCGTCCTTCTGGTTCTCGAGCTCCCTGTACCTTTCCCTGGCCTCGCCCTCCCTGTCCTTGAAGTCGTTGACCTGGGCCTCGAGCTGCTTCAGCTGCTGCCTTTCCTTCGCGATGGCTTCCATTAGCCTCTCCTCCTGGCGGTCGTTGGCATCCTCGAGGGCGCGGTAGACGTTCTCGAGGTCGATCTCGATCTGGTCCTTGTCAGAAAGGGACGCCTCGAGCTCGGACTTATAGTTGTTGACGTTGGCCCTTAGAGTCTCGATCTGTTTCTGCATCTCTCCCTGGACTGTGGTGTCCTTCAAGCTCTGCGACGAGCGAAGCGAATCGCGAAAAGGGTTGTGATGAAGGGTGAGGATTATTGCGGTGGTTGGGGATGGGGTGCGTCGTGTACGAAGGTGCGAGCGCGTGCGATTTTCGCCGCTTGCGATTGCGTTATCAGGTCGTTGCTTTGCTCCTCGCTCCGCCTCACCTCCACCTTGGCCTCGAGGTTCCTAACCCTGTTCCTCTCAACTTCGAGGTTGTCCATAAGCTGGGGAGGGAAGTGGAGGAGGGG
>JGI24540J26637_10001322_pt1 | contig 10872 bp, 7 predicted proteins | sample NorSeaMetagenome_FD_26637 | JGI IMG/M metagenome (IMG submission 26637) | reverse complement strand
TCCACATGGTGGCTAGTAACCTCACTCTTGATCACTCGATCTCCCTTCATGGAGGAAAGTGGAAAATTACAAGGGGGGGGTNGGGGGGGGTTGGGTGAGGCGGAGCTTTCGGTTGTGAGCGGAGAAAGACAATCAAGGATGTGCGATCGGAAGTGGGTTGGAGATTGGAGCTACTGCAGGTCGAACAGTTGAGTGAGGGTAAAAAAGGGAAAAGATTTGGGTTTAAGAAGATGCTTTCACCTTGACGCCCGCCAGAGCCTCCTCCCCGCTCTCCCGTCTCAAGTTGAAATCAATTTGATCCCTTCACCGCGTTCGCCAGCACTTTAACCCCCGCTAGAGTCTCCTCCCCGCTCTCAAGGATCTGATCCTCAGGCAGGATGAAGCCGTATTTACCAGTGTCCCGTAATTCTACCCCGTAACTGTACAAGATTCCGGCTTCTCCGTATGTCCAGTCAGCGGAGGAACCTGAAGCAGGGTAGATCGTAGCGGAGATGGCACCGTAGTCGTATTTGGTACCATGAACTCCAGCGATTGCCTCGGAAGCCGCCTTACTCACAGCGTTTTGAGCGTCAAAGTCCTCGGGCATCTCATCTGTATATCCCCAGGGGGACATCCAGAGCTGCGAGTAGCTGTGGAAGTTAACGTAACCGTTAATGTTCTTCTGGTTCTTGATGTAGTCAGACACGCTCTTGACCTCAATCTCGCTGAATGCAGAGGGACCCTGGTAATCGTCCGCGCAGGGGTTAGTGGAGGTCCCCGCTTCGCCCCAGTGATATCCCCAGTTCCTGTTGGGGTCTACACCAACGCAGAACTTGCTACTGTACGTGGATCTGGTCTTCCTCCACATGCGATCCCCGTTCCAGGTGTAGTCGTAACCATCAACGTTGAAAACAGGAAGGATGTACCATTCGACGTTATCAATCAGGTCGGTGGTCTCATCATCAACCCCGTACTCCTCAAGTAACTTCCCGAGCATATAAACGTTGACAGCAGGGCTGATCCACTCCCTCGCGTGAATTCCGCCGTCAAGCCAGAGACCTGGCTTCTCGGTAGAGTTTCCCCCCTTCCCGGTGAACTTTACAGCGGTGATGGTCCGGCCCTCGAACGATTTCCCGACCTCCACGAGTTCCACGAGGTCTGGGTATGAGGCCTCCAGGGTCTTCATCCATTCCTCAATCTCGGGGAGAGTGTGATAGACACTGTAATCGAAGTCGTCGCCACGAAGGGAACCAGGGGTGTAGCTAGATTCAATAAGTTTCTGTACATCCTCGACGAAAACGTCGTATGTCATTCCAGCGCCCGTTAGCATGTCCGACATCTGGCTCAAATCACTTGGGTTGACTCTGACATCGACAGGGTTGCCAGGATAGGAGGGTTCACGCCACCAGTCAACGCGAAAAGCCACAGGAAGCTCATCGCGGAGCATGGAAATCTCCTCAGTGCTGCTGGGCACGATGCGAAGGACCTGGAGAGATGGGATGGGGTTAGGGAAATCATAGTACGATCGGGTTGGGACAAGGGAAATAGGTTTAGAGTCGTGAGACGTAAAATTACCTGGTGCTCGTCGTACTTCACCAACTCAGCCGAAACGGCTGCTGCTAATAAAGCCAGAAAAACGGAGATTGCCTTCCACATCTTTTGCTCCCCTCTCTTTTCTTTCGCCAATCAACTTCTCCTGACATCCTTGCTGAGTTTAATGAAATATATCCTAACATGCACGTAAAACATAATGTCTATGTATGTAACAACAACAATAACTATACGCTGGCAAACATCTGTCCCTTCGCGACGCCGCTGTCTTTGATCTCTCCGTTGTCGCCTTCAGGTTCTTCGTCATTGCTGAAGGTTTCAACTTCAGCCCATTCGGAATAGCGTCCGCCCAAGGTACTCTTCCACTCCTTTGCTTTGGCGCGTATCTCTGACATGGCTTTTTCTATCGTCTTGCCCTCCGCTTTCTTGTCGCGCCACACAGATATTGCTTTCATCAAAACAAAGATTTTGAGCACCGCCTTGCACTCTAACCTCACATCCTCAGCCGCTGCCCTACCACCCTCGACATTCTTTTGTAGCGCTTCCCATCTAGCGATTGCCATGCGGTTGCCGTTTTTGAAGAGGGGCGTTGTGTCCCTTTTAATGCTATTCAGGACTGCCCTCGCGCTCCTGTCCTCCTTCCTCGCCTGCCAACTTTTCCTTCCCCTCAGACAAAGCTTTCTGCCCAGCGAGACCTTACTCTGGAATCTTGCAGCCACCTCACTTTCCATAATCCCCGGAATTAGCGCGAGTCCTTCAGCAATTTCCATTTTAGAATCCTCCTCCTGCCAATTTTTCACCGTCCGCCTCACTTCGTGGTGGTGCTTGGCCCGCCACAAAACGTCCTGGTTTTGGAACCTTACAACGCAATCCCAATACTTCCTGTATCGATTCGCACGACCACCAAAAACAATGTTCAGGTTCTTCTTCCAGGTGTTGCTAGCACTGACGAAATTCTCGGGCTCGATGTTGAGCGCGATAACTTCAAGGTCCTGTAGCGAAACCAAGAGCAAAATACCTCTCCCAGCCTTTCCACCACCAACTCCGTGAGTCTTCTGGTACGCCGCAACTTGCATAGACCAAGAACGGATCTTATCTCGGGTCGCGCCAAGCTTCAAACTGCTTTTGACTGTCTTGAGCTCGACAGGAACTTCGTTGAAAATGCAATCTGGCGAACCCTTCATGACAACATTTCCAAATTCACCGAAATCAAACATCGCTGAGTCTGATTTTGCCGAACGCCATCGAACAAATCTATCGTCGTCTCCCATTTCATCGAGAAGTAAGTCGTACATGGGAGAGTACTGGGAAAGGTCCGCACTCATTAGTCGGGCCCCGTCGTTATCGGAGATTACATCCTTGAGATTCTGAACGCATTTCATGGTGCTTGCAGCGAGGGAGAGAGGGAGAGTTCTGTGGCCTTTAACTCTCTGACGCAAGATAGTGGCAAGATCGATTTTATTGAAGTACTCGATGAAATCTCCTTCAGCCTCTCTGTTCCGAGAAGCTAGGGGCGAGTCTTGCAAAGCTAGGCCTTCCATTGACTCCTCTAGTCCAACATCCTCGTGGGATTTTGCTAGGATTCTCGACAAACGTGTTACGTCTGAATCCTTGGCAGGTCTCAGCTGATCCCAATGCAACTTGTTTGCCATTTTCAAAGGTACGAAGTCCGAGTACTGTGCGGGCAGGGCAAGTAGACGCTTGCAGCCACAAACACAAACGAGGTTGCCGAGACTTATTCTATTCAGACAGCTACTGCAGATCAACCTCTCGCTGTATATTTCAGTAAATATGGACTTAATATTTTGCAACAGGTCTCCAATCTCTTCGAGCGTTGTTGGAGAACCGAATGTGAGGGTTATCGTGGGACGAGAACGCTTGCCTATTGATATCCCCCGCAATGGGGTTAGGGGGTGGATCAGCGTGCAGCGCTGGCAGAAAGTGGAAGAAGTTAGAAATTCGGACGCCAATTTGCGAAGAAGATCAAGGTGGGTGGCGTGGGAGATTGGCTCATCGTAATCTATTAGGGTTGAGGCAAGGTCGAAGGAGTGCTTTAGAGCTATTCCCTTGCTAGGAAGGGACGCATACGATTGCGCGACCTGCTTCCTGCCAGCCTCGTTGACGCCATCCTGCTTCCCCTTCGTCTTCGCACCGCCCTGCTTCCCACCCTGCTTCCCAACCTGCTTCGCAACCTGCTTCGTGCCCTGTTTCGTATCCTGGATTGTGCCATGTTTCGTGCCATGTTTCTGCTTCTCATTCACCTGCTTCCTTCCCTGCTTCGCGCCCTGCTTCCTACCCCCCGCCTTGTTCCCTTTCCCACCTTCGTTTATGTGGGACTCCTCAATTGTATCCTTAACCCTAGCTACTTGGGCAGGAGGGGATAAAGGAGGTGTGTATGATGTCGTCGTTTAACTTGACCTCGATGCGGAGAGGGCTTGGACAAAAATGGATCAGGATAATTTTTAACCTCCTCCTCCTCCCTTGCTGTGTGGGATTTGTGATTTTCGTTTCCCTTCGACATCTGAGTTTCCTTTATTCCCGGGTGCGTCCTATGTATGATTCTTGGTTTTTTTGTCTTGTTTTAGATGTTCGATGCAACTATGGAATATTTGATGAAAAAACTGAAGCATGAGGAAAGTTGAAGAGCACAAACCCATCCTCTTGTGGCACGTCTTCCCACTTCTTAGGGGAGTCGTCATCAAGTTGGGTGGAGCATTAGTAGCATCTCTGTTTACAACAGTTTTACGTGTCACGCTTTTGGGGGTGGGCGAAGATTAATTTAAGATCGCGTATCGTGCATAATAGAACAACGTACACATAATTATAAGGCATTTTCCTTGAATTCTTGGTAGTCCGCGCCCACTAGATATTCGGCAATTTCCAAGAAGGCTCTTCTGTGTTGCTCTTCTTGGTGGAGAGGTATAATCGAGAAAAAATGGCTGGCAGTAATGATGTTGATGTAGGCTTTATCCAGGGCGTAAGTGTCTGTTTCCTTCCAGAAGTGCTCTTTCAAGCCCTTGAGGTATTCTTCGTCTGGCTTTACTCCGGCAAGGATATGATCGTACCCTGAGAGAGATTGGTAGACTTTGGTGAAGTCGTACATTTGATCTCCACAAACTGCCTCGACGGAGCCAAGAGTACCACGGGGATCCACCATTTTTATAGTTGACATCCTCGTCAGGAGGATGTTGGTGAAGACAGGATCTCCGTGGATTAAGTTTACAAAGCGATGAGACTGGGTCACCTCGTAGTGGTTGAGGTTGTAAATTAGGAAGGATAGTAAGTGCTCTGCCCCCGGATCAATCAACGTATACAAAGAGGTTGACGATTTATATCGTTGCATCACCTTATCAGCGTAGTTCTTGTATAATGTGTCGGAGGGGGGAGTGTTGGGTGATGAAGGGGCGGAGGGGTTGGAGTGAAACTCCCGGAGAGCCATGAAGAGAAGGGACAGCCTTTTGGGCGTAAGGCACTTGTTGAGCAGAAGCTGCGAGGAGCAAGCGGCGGTGAGGAGCGAAGCGGTGAGTGGAAGGTTGTTAGTTATGTAGGACGGCGGTGTAATGCTTTTGCTTTCGCTTCGCTTCTCGTGCGACTCGCCACGCACCTTTGAAAAAGTAACCCCGTCAATGAGTTCCAGTGCTATAGTTGCTTCTTGAGGGGGGGAGAGGGGGAGCAGGGCAGGCGCATACTTTGCTAAATTGGGGGGGAGCGACTCGTACCAGATTTTCTCCCCTCGTATTAGATCTGCGGGGCCGGATTTCACCACCATTAGCTCGTTCTCCAGGGCATTTTTTCTGGTTTTAATAACGATGGAATTAAAAGACCTTGCCCTGTGGAACGCCGGAAGGATCACTTTTGGCGGTAAAGAGGGTGGCACTGGGGAGGGGGGGGAGTCGGCATCGGCGGTGGCCATTGCCCACCCAATCTCCTTTGAGAAATCGGCAACATCCTTCGCGACCTTGTCCTCGATAATCCTAACGTCGTGGCCAGACCTCGCGAGCTCTGCGGCCAGAGGTTGAAACTGCGCTTGCGGCGGGAGCTCGAATTCGCCCTTCTTCCCCATTCGTGCTGTGGTCCACCCAGCATTGCCGCCCTTGAGCTCCTCCAAAAATGCCACGAGCTGTTTCGGCGTTCCTACGCATGTGAAGTCGTCCACGTGAACGCCGACAAATCGAATGCCCCCGTCGATGAGCGATGAAATCACGCTCGACGTATAATACTCCCCCTTTGTCCCCACAGCCCCATCTATTATTCTCTCCACCTCCTTCATAAGGATCGCTGCGCTCTGGAATGCGTACGCCCCGGTGTTCGCGTTCCTGGATATTGGAACCTTCTCCTTTATCGTCGCAATGGTGGAATCTGAGGAGGATGAGAGATCAATATAGGAGAAGATGGGTTTGCTCTTGTGGTCCTCTCGCTCGTCGCGGAAGTAGAAGCATGCCCCGGTGGAAGGAGGCAGGGCTCGAAAGGAAGCGAGGATATCGCTGAAGTATATCGTATCGCAGTCCAGGCTTATAGTTCGGTTTGCCAAGCGCTCTGATTCCATCTGTACCAACATGGCATAGAGAGTCTCCGCTGCCCCTCGGGTTTCGAAGTGCAGGTGCGTAAACACAAATTTTATCTGCGAGCGATCGACGTGACAATGCGTCAGTCCACATTGAGCCAATTACAACGCCCATGACAACTGGTGCCCATGTGCGATCCCATCGGCGATGCAGCAATGTGTTGGCAACACTCACCTCAGGAAACTCCAACGTCAACATGTTTGCCACGCCATGCCCGTCGTCCAGGTCCTTCGAAAGGCCAATGTAGCAAATATCGTCTGGTCCGAAACAAAGGTTGTCCAAAAGCCAACATACCATGCACCGTCCAGCGAGCTTGATCAGGGGCTTGGGCATAGAGTACCCCTCGTCACTAAATCTCGTACCCAATCCCCCCATAGGTATCATCACATTGAGCACCGGAACTTCACTCATCAACCTAACCTCCTCGACAAGATTTGTCGTTCAGTATCCCCACACTGGAATTTGAGGATTTTGATTTGCAATTAATTCTGAATTAAGGGTATTGAGGGGCAACAGACGAACGTGCGAAAGTAACCCAACCAAATAATACAGAGACACTAATAGATGGCTGACGAGCTTTTCGGTTCGCCTCCACCAGGCAGCGAAGACCCTTTTTCGTGCGCTCCGAACGAGTTGGAACAATCAAAAAATGATGGTCAAATAGGGCTTAATGAAATTATTAGTAATATTCCGATGTTTGTTGATGTCGCAGCTCCACCTATGACTGGACCACCTGCTCCAAATGGTTTCGGTAAGGCTTTATCTGATTCGACAAGCCAACGTGGCGAGGAGGAGGGTGGGGCATCTTCATCTACTGGCGCCGCCGTGTTCCCTCCTCCACCTCTGGCTGCTCCTTTCCCACCTCTGTCTCCCTCTGAGTCTCGTGCTCCCACTGATGCTGTGAAAACTTTGGCTGTGACGCCAACGAGGGAGGACGGGGAGGCGAGTGCCTCAAAGGAAGAAGGTACTGGGCCCCCTGCAGAGCCGGCTGTACAGCCTGAGCCTGTTATAGAGCCTGAGCCTGCTATAGAGCCTAAGCCCGTTGCAGAGAACGAACCTGTCGAGGAGCCTCAACTTATCAAGGAGGAATCTGTATTAAAGAACAAGGCCGAGGGACAATCTGACGAGAAGGAGGATGAGAAGGAGGCTGGAAAGCCTGTGCCTGAGGTGCAGGCTGCTGACTCTCTTTTCGGAGCACCCCCCGCTTCGTCTGCGGACCCTTCGGCTTCCGCCTTCCCCCCTGCCAGTCAGTCGGTGCCTTCCCCCCCTGCTAACGTCGTGGTTGCTACCCCCGAGCCTCTTGGTTCGGCTGCTGACTTGTTCGGAGGATCTCCTGATGACGGTGGATTCGGTGGGAGCGGCTTTGGAGGGGAGGCTGTGGCAGCTCCACTACCTTCTGTGCCTTTCGCTACTGTCGCAGAGGGCGGTGCTGCTGCCGACTTGTTTGATGTAAGTGCTGGTGGGGTTGGTGCCGCGGATTTGTTCGGGGCTCCAACTCCCCCTGCGCCAGCACCTGTTCCTGTACCTGCACCTGTTCCATTTCCGGCAGCTGCGCCAGTTCCCGGGGCGGCTGATCTCTTCGGGGCTCCTCNTTCTACCGGTGGGGCATCCAATCTCTTCGGTGGTCCTCCCGCTCCTAGTGGAGGTGGAGGAGCCTCCGAGCTCTTTGGTGCACCGACGCCCGTTGCTGCTCCTGTTCCTGCGCCTGTCCCTTCGCCTGCGGCAGCTCCTCAACCTGAACCGATGGCTGCGCCTGAGCTAGTCCCTGCGCATGAGCCAACCGCAGTTTCTGCTCCTGTGCCCCCCCCAAGTGGTGGAGCCGATGCGCTCTTTTCTCAAGGGCCCGGCGACGGGGGTGCAACGGCGCTCTTCGGGGGCCCTATGGGTGCCGGGGCGACCAACGCTTTTGAGGCCGCCCCTCCTGTTGCCAGTGAACCGATTAGCCGAAGTGTTACTGCTCCTGGATCCGTTCCTACTCAAGAGTTCCCGCAACAGCAACAAGGCTTCCCAGCCGTTGAACTTGTCGCTGCGCCTGTCGCTGCGTCTGTGCCTGCTCCTGTGCCTATTCCTGTGCCTGCTCCTGTGCCTGCTCCTGTGCCTGCTCCTGTGCCTGCTCCTGCTCCTGCTCCTGCAGTGCCTTCACCTGCCCCAAAGTCTTCGAGAGCTGCACGTGCGGCAGCAAAGGCAAAGGCTCTCTCTGCGAAGTCTACCGCCGCTGCGATTGCTTCTACTCCCACTGTCGCCAATCCTTCGAGCTGGCAGGCCCAGAAAGCCGGGCAACAACAGCAGCAGCAACAACAACAGCTACAAGCCCCTTCAAGCCAGAGGCACCAGCACCCTGGTAACTTCCCCGCTGCCCCATTGCGTGCCGTTGCCGCTCCGGCCCCCGCTCTTGCTCCAGTCTCAAAAATGTCGGCAAAGGCGAAAAAGGCTGCTGCGATGGCCAAGAAGGCAGCGGAACAAGCCGCTCAACCTCAATACACACCCGTCCCCAAGTTCGAGCAGTCTCAGACGATGCCTGGGGTGATGCCGAGCCACGCATACAGTCAACCAAGCCCAGCCCCCGCGGATCAACAGCAACATCAGCAGCAGCAGCAGCAAATCCCGAAGCCTCCTGTTTTCTCGCCCAAGGCCGCCCCTGCGTCCAAGCCTCAGCAGACGACCACATTTTCAGCGACGCCCTCCTATACTCAGCAGTACTCGGCGAAGGCTGAGCAGATCCAGCAGAACATCCAATTCAACAACAGCAAGCTGCAGCAAGGAAGACACGCTGGGCGACCTTCTCATGCAATTGCGCACTTCGGTTTTGGCGGGAATCTGTGCGTAATGCTTCCATTCTCTAGCACGTCGATGGTATCGGGTCACAGAGTTCAGATCCATAAGGTGAAGAGCTTGTTGCGGTTCGGCGATCTTCCTCCAAAGTGCGACTGCCAGACTCCCTTGGTAAACGCCAAGGACCAGGAAGTTTTGGCTTGGATTGGAATAAGGGCAAGGGATAAGAATGACCCAACGTCTAAGCTCTGGGAGCTTATTGGATTCGCTGCTAATAACAAGGGAAGGCTGCGGAGCGACGCCGGGTCGTCCGATCCTTCTTCGCCTGAGGCCGCAATTTGTGACTTTCTGCTCTCCAGCCCTGGCCTCAGCGTGAACCCCCCATTCAAGGGAAGCGGGGCGGGAACTGACCCCGCCGCTGTTGACGCCTGTATGGCTTCTGTTCAGTCGTTTCTATTGAAGGGACAGAGAGACAGGGCTTTGGATGCCGCCATGGCCGCAAGGGAGTGGCCCATGGCCCTCCTCATAGGTGAGATCAGACGAGGAGCGAAGGATGGGAGGAGCGAAGAATGGGAGGAGCGAGGAAACGACCGTATACTACTACAGCACAATATCTAACAATCTTCTGCTCATCACTTCGCTCGTCGCAGCTTCGATTTGTGACAGGCAAAAGTACGCCGAAGTCGTGCGATCTTACGTTGACGAAAAGCTCCACCAAGGGAGCCCCCTTCACACTTTGAGTTTGATTTTCTCAGGGCAGAGTGACGGGGTTGGGAGAGGTGCAGGTGGAGGGGAAGACGAGGGGGACGTTATGCTGGCCAACTGGATGACCAACCTGGCTGCGATCATTACAAACAGGACGAATGGATGGGACAGGTGAGGTGGAGCGAGGAGCGAATGCAGCGAGCGTAACGAGCTGCCTGATGCTGCTATATATGATAACCTAACCCTCCCCACTCGTTGCTTCGCTCATCGTAGGATCGTGAGAGAACTTGCGGACCGCTTGGCCCTTATTGGCGACTTGGTGAGCTCCCACTTTTGCCACATGGTCAGCGGTGCCAATGTTGAGGCTCCGAATCCCCACGCCAAGTTGGTCCTTCTCGGGGTGGATCACAACGTTGGTGCGAACGCGAGCCTCTTGAGCAGGGAGAGCTTGAAGGCGTTTCAGAGGACGGAGGCGTTTGAGTGGGCCAAGAGAAAGGGGAACGCGAACGCCTGCATCCCGAGCTTGCAGGCCTTCAAGCTAATGTATGCCATCAACGTTGCTGATTATGGGTACACGGAGGTTGCGCTCGGATACGTCAAGAGCATTAAGACTCTGATTGAGAGGAGTGGGGGCGTCGGCAAGTATAGCCCAGCGTTCATTAACGCGCTGGATGTGTTTGAGGACAGGGTTTCCGTTTGTATGGAGCGCGGCGGAACGAAGGAGCAGAAGGAGGAGAGGAAGAACAGCATTTTCGGTAGTCTGGGAAGTGGGTTGAAAAGGTTCAGGTACGGGAGGAACGAAGGCAGCGAGCGTAGCGAGCTGTCTAATATGCGATGAGCGAAGCAAATCGCAAAAGGCGTCGGAACAAGACGTGCTATGTTCCTTGCCCTAGGCAACTCGCTCCGCTCGCCGCATAATGCTACTATATATGATAAGCTAACCCCCCCTACTCGTCGCTTCGTTCATCGCAGTATCAGCGGCCTGGCCAGTGGTATTGTCAGCGCTGCCACAGGAGACGATAGCAGGGGATCGGGGCCGAGGGAGGCGGGGGTCGGTATGTACGACGGACAGGGGAACGTTGGCGATGCCACGCTTCAGCAGCAGCAGATGGCTATGCAACAACAGCAGCAGATGGACGAGCAGAGGATGCAGCAGGAGATGGCAGCCAGGGATCAGGCGGAACTCTTTGGCGGGGACATCGTCGGCCAGACAAGCGAAGTGAAGACCGTTGCCGAGCCTCAGATGCATCCGAACGAGGTGCTTATGCAGCAAGCTCAGCAGGCGCAGGGGGGAGGAGGA
>JGI24540J26637_10001321_pt1 | contig 10881 bp, 11 predicted proteins | sample NorSeaMetagenome_FD_26637 | JGI IMG/M metagenome (IMG submission 26637) | reverse complement strand
GGAACATTTAAATTTAGATAAAGATATGTTAAATAAATTTACTACTGAAGACATGTATAANTCTGCAAATGTTAAAGTAGGTGCTTGTAGGTATGCTAATATTTTGCCTTTGCTAAAAAGTTGATTTGTTAATTAAGATTCTTATAATTTATATCTATCTATGCAAAGACACCCTTATCATTTAGCTATTTGCTTTATACTGTTAATCACTGCTGGTTCATGGGGATTGTTTTGGATACCACAACGTGCTCTTGAAGCAAATGGATTAACCGGTGGCTGGGGAACAATTGCACAAATGTATGTGCCACTTTTAATGTTAGCACCTATAGCGATATGGCGAAAAATACAAGGTAAGTCATTTGGTTTAGATTACCCATTAATTGGCTTGCTAATGGGCGGGGGTATTGCCTGTTACGCCAATAGTTTTTTATTAACTGATGTTGTTCGGGCTTTAATTCTTTTTTATATGACGCCAGTGTGGGCAACATTATATGAATTATTATTTCGAAAACAAAAACCCCAATGGCATCGAGCATTAACTATCACATTAGCACTGTCTGGTGTTTGGATCGTCTTTAGTCAAGGGTTTACATTTCCAGTACCACAAAATATTGGTGACTGGGTAGCACTTGTAGGCGGCATGTTTTTTGCTGGTGGTGCTGTTCGCACAGAATTTGTTCAACCTAAAGATATTTTTGCACTGCTAGTTTCATTTTTTTTCTATGGTGGCTTAGTAACATTAATAATTGCATATTTTTTAGGCGACACGCTTGGACCAATGCCAACAAACGATGCATGGATTGCTATGCTGCCATGGCTATTGTTGATGAGTGCAGTTTTTTTAATTCCAACAAATATAGTTTTATTATGGACGCCAAGTGTCGTTGGTGGCGGACTGTACTCAATTATCATTCTCATTGAAATTGTAGTTGGCTCAGCTAGTGCTGCTGTGCTTACCGATGAGTCTTTTGGCTGGCGAGAAATAGTTGGTAGTATGTTAATTATAACTGCAGGCTTAGCAGAAATAATATTAGCTCCAAAAGCTTTGCAAAACGAAGAATAATTAACTATCGGTTAGACCAATATATTCTATTGTTAAATACTTTATTGATATATCTATAAAATGAGAATACTCTCAGTTATAGAATATGACTTATAAGATCGATAAAGAAAGTAGAGAAAAAGGACTTAAAATCTTAAAAAAAATGGATTTGTTGCAGAACAGCGCAACTCCCATTTCTAAGGATTTTATGGCACACATTGTTGATGCCTTATATGGAAATATATGGTCTAGGGATGAACTTATTAGTCTTCCAGAAAGAAGTTTAATTACTGTAGCGGTCTTAGTGGCACTTAACCGAGAGAATGAATTAAAGATACATCTTAGGGGTGCTTTAAATCTTGGAGTATCTAAAGAGAAAATTGAAGAAATGATTTTACACGTAGCACACTACAGTGGATTTCCAACTGGTGTGAGCGCCAATCAAATACTAAACGATATTTGTGCTGAGATTGATAAAGAGTCAAAGTAAACATGAAAAATTCTACATTGTCTGGACTTCAGGATTATAAAGTTTTAGATACAGAAGAAGAATGGATTTTATATCATAATAATTTTTCCCTTTGCTCAAGAAAAGCACGTATATGCTTAGATGAACTTAGTATTAAGGCACAATTAAAACATATTCACATCATGGAAACAAAAGATTGTGAAAATTTAACAAAAGAATTCTTAAAAATAAATCCTGTAGCAACAGTGCCAGTGTTACTTCATTTTGGTGCACCAATCTATGAATCACATGAACAAATCACTTATCTTGAGAATCATTGTTCTAAGAAATTAAGCCAAAGTGATGCAGTTGATTATTGGATAAAAAAAGGATCGTTAATAGGAGAGCCAGATAAAAATCTAGAGCAGTATGCTGGTAATTGCATTTCGATATTTACTGTTCCACTATTTGTTTCAATGTTACGAAATATTTCAATTCTTAAATACATAAAGTATTTATTTAAGCATCCTGATAGATTTAGAGCATCTAAATTTCTTGCATTTAAAATGCTTGCTTACCGAATTTTTAAAAAAGGTTCACCCATATTTAAAATTATAAAATCAGCAAGTAATAATCTAAATAATCATTTTAAGGAATTAGACCACCATCTCGAAGAAAAAAGTTGGATTGATGGTGATAATTTTAGTTTAGCAGATATTACATGGATGGTGTTATTTCATCGTTTAAGCGAGGTATTTTTATTAGATTATTTCTTTGAAGATAAAAATAATTTAAAAAGTTATTTTGATAGATTGAAAAAAAGAGATAGTTATCAAACAGCATTATTGGATTATGAATCTGATGAAATTAGAATGGGAAAATTAAATCTTGAATTTGAACTTGATAATAATAAAGATTTAAACTTTTATTATAAAACTATTAAATTATAATATTTTTTTATCTTCTAACTTATTGATTATATTAGACATAATTTGATCTAGGCTATCTTCTTCATTAAAATTAATTATATCAAAGACATACTTATCAGGCCTTATCAAAACAGCATTACATTCAAAATGACTAAAATAAGTATCTAAGTCTTTACCTTGAGACTGAATACATACAAATTTAGAATAATTACTTTTTAGCAAGTTATTTGATCGATTTATTATTCCAAAATCTAGTTTATTTAATATTTTGCAGTTATCTTCTGAAACTGATGGATCTTTATTAAAATTATTTAATATCAACCCAAAGTTTTTTTGTAGCAGATCATCTGTTGTTTTATTATTTTGATCTTTCAAAAATATTATTGGAAAATAATATCTAAATATATGACTTCTTTCAGTAGGATGATTATGCAACCCTTCGCCAAGTCGAATTCCAGAATAACCAGGATAAAAACTTTGCTTTCCTTTTTTGGTTAGAGATTTTATTTTAATTCCAATATCTCTAAAAAAAGCTTTAAGTGGACTTGGTGTCATAATGATATTACCCATCGCAATCGAAGCCTTAATTATTTTTTCTGCATGATATTTTCTCTCAGTCTCATAAGTATCTAATATACCCTGGTTATATTTTTTTGAAATTACTCCACTTAATTTCCATAATAAATTCTCTACATCTCTCATTCCTGAGTTCATTCCTTGCCCCATAAAAGGTGGCATTTGATGGGCAGCATCTCCCACTAAGAATACATTATTCTTTTTCCATTTATTTACTGAAGTTGAATGAAATGTATAAATAGCTTTTCTTGTAAAAGTAAATTTTCGATTTTTGAGATACTTAGCTATAAATGGAAAAAATACTTCTTCCTTTTGAATTTCATTAAGATTATCTTCAGGCATAATCATAATTTCAAATCTAAATTTATTATTTATAGAGTTAATTATTGTAAGAGATCTTTTGGGGTCACAAATTTGAAAAGCATCAACGTCTGTAAAACATTCTAATTCTTGATCAGCAAAACCATCAACGCACATCCATGGTTCATCATATTTAAAACTTTTATACTTTACTCCCATTTTTTTTCTTATGATACTGTTCGCTCCGTCAGCACCAATAAGATATTTAGTCGTTACGTGCTCAACCTTATTTGTATCTAAGTTTTTGATTTCAACATTGATACATTCATCTTTTTCTTCATAAGATAAGACTTCAAAACCTAATTTGAAGTGATTAGTATCGTATGTTTCAGCGTTATCTCTAAATGCCCCCTCAAATTCTGGTTGATACATGAAAGTTGGTCCAACTTGATATTCATATTTGTTTTCCTCTGCCATACGAATTTTAAGAAAACTTTCGCCCTTANCATTAATATGATTAATACCACGAATTTTTCTTACCTCTATTTTGTCTGCAAAATTACAAGGTACTATTATACGTCTACACTCATCATCCCAGGTAATAGCTCTAGGCAAAGTGTATATTTCTTTTTCTTTATCAATGATAAGTGATTTGATTTTGTAATAGCCTAATAAATTTGCTGCACCAGCACCTACAGGACCATATCCAGCAACTATTACATTATAATCAGTATTCATCTCTTATAAGGTCAGTAAGAAGTAGTACTATCGGGTTCAGCAATTACTTTATTTTCAATATAACCAAGCTTTTCAATAGTTACTTTTACAATATCACCTACTTTTAGCCAGTTTTGTGATGTGGCCGCAACACCTGCTGGTGTTCCGGTTGCAATTAAATCACCTGGCTCAAGTGAAAAAGCAGTGCTCAAGTATTCTACAACTGTAAAACAATCATGTATTAGATCATTTGTATTAGCTGATTGTCTTAACTCACCATTGATGTGAGTTTCTAATTGTAGCTGATGCGGATCACCAACTTCATCACTTGTTACTAAGTATGGTCCAAATGGACAATGGGTATCCCATGATTTACCCATAGTCATTGTCATGGGTGGACCTCGCATTTGCCAGTCTCTAATTGTGGCATCATTTACAACTGTATAACCGTATATAACATTAGAGGCTTTATCATATGGAACATGTCTGCAGCGCTTGCCTATCACAAAGCCCAGTTCACCCTCATAGTCAAAAAAATCTGAGGCATTTGGTTTATGCATATCATCATATGGGCCTACGACAGATGAGTTCTGTTTATTAAATATAGTAGGATATTTTTCTTGTGGCTTGCCTAAAAGGGCAGCGGCTGCCTTAGCTGCCTCCTCTTTATGTGCTTTGTAATTTAAACCTACACCTAATATTTTATTTGGTTTTGGGATAGGAGCCATTAATTTTACATCATTAACTGAAATTTTATTTTCAGCTTTAGTAATTAATTCATTGGCTTGACTTAAACCATTATCTCCAAGCTCAATAAATTCAATCATTGTTTTTGGTAAATTGGACAATGAAAAATCTATAATTTCATCGCCAATTATTGCTCCAATTTTTTCAGAAGATTGATGTAAAAATGTAACTAATTTCATTTTATTTTTCCTATTTTTTGTGATTTAGCAACTGCATGATGGCATCAGTTGTTTTATTTATAATTTTATTATCATAGCCATTTTTTAATTGTTTTCTAATAGCGTGAAGTATAAGTACAATTATTTGCTCAACAACAAATTCATCATAGCTAACTTTAAATATTTTAATTTTAATACCTCTTTTTATATCTTGAACAAGATACTTTGAAACTTCATTTCTTATGATGGGCATATAATCATACGCTTCTAAAAATATAATACCCCAATCTGGAACTTGAACAGATCTCTCTATAAATCGTTTAGTTGAATTAATAATTTTTTGAGCTGGATCTTTTGTATTACTTTCATTCTCTTCAATTGTTTTGGTAAGTTCAATGGCAATTAATTTTCCCACTTCGTCAAATATGCTTTTTCTATCTTTATAATGATTATAGAAAGTGCCATTAGCTATGCCTGCTTTTTCTGCCATCTCTTTAATTGAAGAATTTTGATATCCTTTTTTAGATAGGACATCTATCGCACCATCAATAATAGCCGCACGAGTACGATCCTTTTTTGATAATGAATTAGATTTGGACTGAAAAAAATTATTCATACTGTTTACACTATATTAAAATGAGAGTAGTCTCAATTATTATTATTTATTTTTAAGGTTTTTTTTAAATGGATTTATATGATGCCAATTCAATTTGTAGAGTAATTTTTACAATTATTTCGATTGGATTAACCGTAGGACCGACTATAGCAGACTTTAATAAAACTCATGCAACACACCCCGATTGGCCAGGGCATGCTAGGTTTCATGTTGTTTGGCAAGTTCTAGGTTTTTATCCAATTGCAATAATGAACATAGTTATTTTGTGGTTTTATATTCCTGATTTTTATTATCCTTATCAACTATATTTTTGGCTTTTTTGGTACTTTACCTTTATTGGATCTTTTATTATTACAGCCTTAGCGATGCCAATCTACAATGGCAGTCTATCTGATAAGGGTGGCAGAACTCCTTTCTTATATACTTTTGGGGAAAAATTAAGAATTGTTCCTGGAAAGCAAAAGCACTTACCTTTTAAAATAAACAATAAAGTTAAAACATATCGAATTGATGAAAACACACATAATTTAATACTGCCAACTTTAATTGTAATATTAAGCGTGTATTTTTTTTTAGAAATATAAACTATGAGCAAAAAAATTTCACGAAGATCGTTTATTAAAAAGTCAATTGCTACAGCAGCAATGACAGGTATGTCCTCTATATTATTGACTCAACAAGCACCAGCCAATGTAACTTTAAATAAAAAACCAAATATTTTATTCATTCTTAATGACCAAGAGAGAGCATGGCCATATATACAAAAAAATGTGAATCTTCCTGCTAGACGATATTTAGAGAGTATGTCTACTTACTTTAATCGCTCCTATACTTCTACGCCGATATGTTCACCAGCAAGAAGCTCAATTTATACTGGTCAGCATATACAATTTACGGGAGTTTATGATAACACAGTGGCTCCATGGGTCCCTGGTTTGTATGACAACGTTAATACAATAGGTCATCTTCTGTCAGACTTGGATTATGAAACTGGCTATTTTGGAAAATGGCATTTAACAAATATTACAGAAAACCAAGTTAATGAAAACTCACTTGGGTTCGATGGTATGAGAGCTATGCTAAGCAAACATGGTTTCAAAAATTCTAATCAAGAAGGTGAAAAAGATCTAGGTCAGGGAGGTTATTTATTTGATGGTCCCACAGCAAGCATTACTTCAGAATTTATTAATAGCAAGAAAGATAAACAAAAGCCATGGGCAGCTTTTGTTAACTTTGTAAACCCACATGATATTATGTTTTATAGAGTTGACCCTTCAATAAGTGGAACAGGCTTTCTTGGTGATCATCAAAAATTTGCTCCAAATGATGAAATGTATGATTTTCAACATGAAATAGAATTTCCAAAAAACTTTGCTAAATTGAGTGAAGAAGATTGGTCCCCAATAGATATGATGAATGTTGTTTATGGAGAAATACCATTTGAACGAATTGATTTATGGAAAAAGTTTATAAACTACTATTATAATTGCCTTCGAGATGTTGATCGGCATATAAATACTTTAGTAGAAAATTTAAAATCATCTAATCAACTAGATAATACAATTATATTCATGGTTTCAGATCATGGTGAAATGCTTGGGCAACATGGGATTAGAGGTAAAATAGCTGCATGGGAAGAGTCGGTGCGTGTCCCAACACTTATCTATCATCCAGACCTTAAAAAACAGCAAACTTGCGAGTCAATAGTTTCAAATATAGATTTTGTACCCACAATGCTTGAATTTGCTGGTTTAGATCAAAGTCAAATTCAAGCAAAATACCCTGAGTTAAAAGGTAAAAGTTTTGCACCAATAACTGAAAATGTGGATTATAAAAATTACAGAGATGATGAGGGACATTTAGTTCAAGGATCACCAATCATAGGTGCAGCTTTTGAAGTAAATGAAAAAGTTAGACATATTGGTCTTGCAGATAATCATTTTGATAAGTTCAAAGCTTTTGCATCAAAAGGCAATTTTTTACCAGATTTTTCACCACCATTTTGTTATAAAGCCATTGTTACTAAGAAGTATAAATTTGTAAGAGCTTTTTCTCCACGTGAAAATAATACACCCACAAATTTGCAAGAATTATTTTCTAATAATTCAAATATTAGTCTTTATGATCTTGAAAAAGATCCCTATGAGTTAAATAATTTAGCAAAAGATCAATCTCAGAATGAATTATTGCTTAAAATGAACACAAAGCTAAATGCTTTGATGGATAATGAGGTTGGCCTAGAAAATCATGTGATTCACTTACCAGGACCTGATTGGTTTTGGACAACTTAAATTTAGAAAGGAAGATATAAATGGAAAATAAGAAAGAAGTTTTATTAGATTTGGAGCTTTATAAAAATTTTAGATCTGAAGATGCCCCAGACTTATTTCATCATGTTTCTTTTAAAACAATGAATTATGATAAAATGGTTAGTTTTTATCAAAACTTATTTAGTTGTAAGCCCATGTATGCAAGTGAGGACATTACCTTTATGTCATTTGATGAAGAACATCATCGAATAGCAATTGCAAATACTAGTCCAGTTTTTGATGGATTAGGTTTTGTTCCCAAAACAGTTATAAAATTTAAAAATTGGATTAATCGAGTAACGCCATCAATTGTTGGCTTAGATCATATATCTTACAAATTAAATCCAATTGATAAATGGTTTGATTTCTACTTCAGAGCCAAGGATAGAGGTCTAGAACCATACTGGACAATAAATCATGGTTGGATCAGTGGTATCTATTACAAAGACCCAGATGGAAATTTAGTAGAAATTTTTTATGAACATTGGAGAAACCAAGAAGAGTTTAAAACAGAAGTTTCTACACGGGGCTTTCCAGAAGAACCAGTTGGTACTAATATGGATATAGAAACTCTTTATGCGATGTATAAAGATGGCACTCCATATGAGGACATCGTCAGAAAAGGTAATACAGTTCCTGAAGGCAGAAAACCAATTTCAGGAATGGAAGCTGCTATGAATATGCGAAAGAAATTTAAGTAACTATTTTATAGCTGAGAAGCAACGTATTCCCAGTTAACTAGCTTATCTAAAAAGTTCATTATATAGACGGGTCTTTTGTTTCTAAAATCTATGTAATATGAATGCTCCCATACATCGCAACCAAGTAATGTTTTTTGATTAAAGCAAAGAGGGTTTACNCCATTTTCAGTTTTAGTAATTTTTAATTGATCATCTGTATCTTTAACTAACCAACACCAGCCACTTCCAAATTGACCAACACCAGCTGCTACAAAATCTTCTTTAAATTTATCAATACTGCCAAAAGACTCAACTAATGCAGCCTCTAATTCACTTGGCATATTGTGATTATTTGGTCCCATCATTTCCCAGAATTGATTGTGATTCCAATGTTGTGACACATTATTAAAGATACCATTTTGCGCTTTAGCAGTTGCATCATAAGTGCCAGTAATTATTTCTTCTATGCTTTTTGATTCCCATTCAGTACCAGCTAGGAGCTTATTACCATTATCAACATATGCCTTGTGGTGTAAATCATGATGAAATTCTAATGTTTCTTTACTCATGCCAGCTTCAGCTAGCGCGTCATGTGCATAAGGTAGGTTTGGTAATTCAAGGGCCATGGTGTCTCCTAATTTTTTAAATTGTTAAGAATGATATTATTGGAACTATCATATGTAAGCAATATCAAATAAGGTTAAATAACTAGAAAACAAGGGTTGAAAGAACAATGAAATTAATTGCAGTTACAACAAGTGTAGTTTTTTTACTGTTCGCTATACTTACTCTACCGATATTAGTCGATAAAAATATGAATCCAGTTTCAGATCATCCAGCTTTTGATGTCTCGGAGGAAGCCTTAAAATTACACGAAACTCTTTTTATCGGTGATTGGCACGCCGACAGTCATTTGTGGAATAGGGATTTATCGAAACGTTACAAGCGGGGACATGTTGATATTCCAAGACTGCAAGAGGGAAATGTAGCATTACAAATGTTTACTACTGTTACAAAATCACCTCGTGGACAAAATTATGAAAAAAATGAAACTTCAGCTAGTGACAATATTACTTCATTGGCTGTAATCCAAAGATGGCCAATTAAAACTTGGTCTAGTTTGGCTGAAAGAGCCATTTTCCAAGCTAATAAAGTTCATAAACTGGCTACTAATGATGTTGATAATTTTATGCTTATTAAATCACAAGCAGACCTTAATAACTTCATACAAAAAAGATCAAGCAATAAGAGTTTTGTTGGTGGACTTATTGGGACAGAAGGCTCACATGCATTAGATGGAGATTTAGAAAATGTAACACGTCTTTATGATGAAGGTTTCCGCATGATGAGCTTGCACCATTTTTTTGATAACAGACTTGGCGGATCATTACACGGTATAAGTGGGCAAGGTTTAACAAACTTTGGAGAAAAAGTTGTTTTAGAAATAGAGAAGCTAGATATCATTTTAGATGTTTCACATTCTTCAGAAAATGTTGTCAAAGATGTGCTTAAAATTTCAAACAGACCAATCGTTGTAAGTCATACAGGTTTTTATGGCCACTGCCCATCGCCCCGAAACATTAATGATAATTTAATGGAAGATATAGCACGCAAAGGTGGTTTGATTGCGATAGGTTATTGGGATGCTGCAGTTTGTGATAACACTCCAAAATCAGTAGCAGAAGCAATTCATTATGGCATTAAATTAGTTGGTGCAGGGCATGTTGCATTAGGTTCAGATTTTGATGGAACAATTAATCCTGGTTTTGATACAGCAGAGTTAGTAGCAATTACACATGAATTACTTGAATTAGGTATTGATGATAATAGTATTCGATTAGTTATGGGAGAAAATATGCTAAACTTCTTACAAGAAAATTTACCTAAAATATAAATGACATTAAATTCAACATCGTACAAATATTTCTTATGGAGTCTAAAACTTGGCGCAATTCTAAATATATATTTTTTGTTACAGACTTTTGAAACAAAAATTTCTAGTGTCGATCCTTTTTTACTAATACCTGCGCAAATACTATTTTTTGTATCTGCTTACCGCTGTCTATTTCCAGTAGGTTATGTAAAAAATATCGTATTACACGATACAATTTTTTCCTCAATATTTTTGACTAGAAAATTAGCTACTTTTGTGGAAATAGCCTACATCTATATGTTCAGCTATGTACTGCGAATAGCCAATACAGGTGAGTTTTTCTTCTTAGATTTACTATCGTGGCTAATGGTTATTCAAGTCATAGTTTCACAAGGTTTTGTTTGGGGGGCTATATTATTTCAAAGAGAAAAATATTACTATTTTGAAGAATTTGGTTGGGCAATAATTTTTGCCTTAAATACTTTT
>JGI24540J26637_10001320_pt1 | contig 10884 bp, 13 predicted proteins | sample NorSeaMetagenome_FD_26637 | JGI IMG/M metagenome (IMG submission 26637) | reverse complement strand
TTTTTGACCCCCCCCTTTCCCCCCCCCCCCTCCCCCCTTGCAATGCCATCGAGCGCTTCGTCACCTCCCCACCGTCCTCCTGCATCAGAAATAACTTCTCCCATTCGGGTCCTCGTGGAGCCATCAACATCTCCTCCTAACATACTACAGCCCAAAATGATGTCGACGCTGCTTCTTCACATGCCTCTCCTCCACCGTTTCCAGCGTTGGGTGCGGCTATTCTCTCTCGTCAGGGACGGCTGTAGCTTCATCACCATGCTCAAGAAGTGTGAGATGCACAGCAAGACATTGCTTGTCGTTCAGACGAGTACTGGGGAGAGATTTGGGGCTTATGCTACTGACATTTGGGGGAATAGGGTGGGAGAGCCCAAATTCTACGGCAATGGAGAGTCATTTTTGTTCAAGGTTGGGGGAGCTTTGGGGAGTGAGGGGAGTGGGGGAGACGGGGGGAAGGAGGAGGAGGTCACGGTGTACAAGTGGACGGGGGAAAATACCCTCTTCCAGCTTCTCGACGTAAAAAATTCCCGGCTTGCCCTCGGTGGCGGTGGACTGGGGGGACAATTTGGCCTTTGTATTGACGACGACTTCACCTGTGGCACCACAGGGCCGTGTGAAACTTATGGGAACAGGGAGGGTTTGTGCGAAGGCGGAGTGTTCGATATTGTGGGATTTGAAGTGTATGGATTTGTAACTTAACGATCGTGAAAGATTGTGATGCGAAAAAAATTAAAACTCATTTTTGACATACTAAACACGCTCGTGAGCTTATTTGCTCAGTATAGGTTGCCTTGACTCTTTCGTCTTGACCCACATGTAGCCGAGGGATCCTGCGATGGGCGGGGCGATGAGTGGAGGGTTGTTAATTGTAGTGCTGTAATAGTATACGGGAGGAGCGTAGAGATAGCGAGGAGCGAAGTGACGAGCTAAAGGTTCTTTGCTTCAAGAGAGAAAGACGGTATACTGCTGTCGCTTCGCTCCAGCCGCTCTGTCGTCGCTTCGCTCCTCCTGTCCTTCGCTCCCCCCGTCCTTCGCTCATCCCGTCCTTTGCGCCTCGTCCGATCTCACCTCCTAGAACCATGGCAATCCCCGCGACTCCCTTCCCAGTAGCTGCGTTGCCCCATATCCAAAACGCCATTGCACTCTGAACGGCCGCCTTTGCCGTTCCCGATATGTTGTGGGTTAGAGGGGAGGTCGCCTTGATCTGGAGGACGGTGACGATACCGATGAGGAAACCCATTACACCCGCAAGGGACATGGCAGACCAGAATATCATACCCTTGCCAGGAAGGCCATCCATAACTCGTCCGCCCTCAAATAGGAGGATAAGAGGAATAAACAATATCAGCGCATTGACGTTGTTGTAGAAGGTAAGGCGCCAGTGGTTGTCCTGAACATGTGTGAGTAGCTTCTTGGTGAAGATGGAATTAAGCGAGACAAACACTGACGACATTATGCCGGCTGTCGTGCCTCGGAGAGAGAAGTTGGCCTCTCCACTCGAACCGAGCAAGAAACCCAGGACTACAACCCCTAGGGCCCCCAACGTTTGAGGGCTGCTGGGAGAAGAAAGAATAAGGAAGGAGAGGATAACATTGAACACTATGGTGAGGGAGCGGGCGACGTTGTAAAAAGAAACCTCAACCCACTTGAGGCAGAGGTTATTGAACGTAATCATCCCAACGAAAACTATGGATAAAGGGAGGATCTTGAGGGCAACTTGAGTGTTGTACTGCGGCGATGGGTGCGGGGCGAGAAGCGAAGCGACAAGTGCGGGGGTTAGCTTATAGCGCAGAGCAGCTTTAGGCAGCTCGCTGCGCTCACTGCCTTTGCTCCTCCATCACTCACCTCTAGCACAGGAAATTGGGAAAAGAAGCTGGAGACAGCAACCTTCCCATTCCCCTCACTCTCAAGGGTCTTCCTATTTCCCATCACACTGCACCCGTAGCATATGCATACCGTCGTCAAGCACTGAAACCAGGTCACGAATAATGGAGCATCTAGGGACAAAGATGACGACATCAGAGTCTTGTTTAAGAAAACCATCGAGATGGAAACAAGCCAGTACTGCAAAGGAAAGAGTATGCGATAAATACTGTGAGATACTCATTTTTGACCACCTCAACCGAAACAAAACGATACCCCAGTTGAATTTATTTTATATCCAGATAGGAGGCGTCAATAAAATAATAACTATAGGGACCTTAAAAACATCAAACTCACACTGGCAACCACACGCATGATGTGGGTTTGATTGGAGTCCATGGCAGCAAGGAAACCAAAATAGTATATTTTCTGGTGATTTTGGGCTGAGAGACGCTTACCGCAAAGTCTCTTGGATGTCACGATCATCATCACCACTTTCCCCATTCCCTCTTATATGTCTTGTCTCGCTTCTCTGGTCCCTTACTGCCCTCACAGCTAAAGGTTGTCTCGATGATGGGCCATGGTTGACGATGTGGCTGGGATCATCGTCTCTCGCGGCCCTCTCTTTAAGAAACGACGGACCATCTGCCACTGTCTCCCGTCAGCTACCCCTGTTCATCTTCTTCCTCCTTCTCTCCAATTCTTGCTACATCCTCGCTTTGACGACGCTTCCCGTTAATTTGGCAACCGTGATTTTCTCCATAGCGCCGGTGTTCGTGTACTTGATGTCAATTTGCGTCCTTTCACTGAAGCATACTCCAACAAAGATGCTCTTTGTGCTATTAGGGATTTTGGGTGTTGGAATTTCATGTTCTGGCTCCGTCATAACACCGTCCGGCAAATCAGGTGTATTGCTGATGTTAGTCTCTGCCTTTTCTGCCGCTTCATACAAGGTTGCGATTAATTTATATCACCCTAAAGAGAGCGCTAAATTCGTCAGAACACTTCTCTCGCGGATTGGTTTTATTTCGCTTTTCACAATGTGGATACCTGTCTTGATATCTGGTTACTGGTCTTCAACTGGAGACCATCAACGTGCGATATCATGGGTTAAAAATAGCTTGCCGAAACAAATGCTTCACTGTGTATGTGTAGGTAAGGAGGAGCGAAGGCAGTGAGCGCGATAAGCTAACCCCCCGCACCCTGCGCGATAAGCCACCCCCCCGCATTCTACGCGATAAGCTAACCACCCGCACTCGTCGCTTCGCTCCTCGCATAGTGTCCTTCAACTTCTCAATAAACTATGCCGCGTCGATCCAAAAACCGATTTACGTGTCCGTAGCGACGCTCATGGGGGTCCCCTTAAGTGCGATCCTCTCACATTTCATCCTGAGCGAAGATTTGGGGTGGATGGAGTTAGTCGGGGGCATCATAACAATTTTGGGTGTGAGCGGGCTTGTATACTTCATGAACGAAAAGGATGGGGAGGGAGATGGGGACGACGACGAGCACCTAATAAGCATCAATGTACCAATAGAGGAGGGAGCGATGACGAGCGACCACGACGATGGTTAGTGGAAACGGAACACGTTTCTTTATATTTTTATCAAATTTTCTTCTCTATTACCACTTTGAGTCCATACCATAACCCTCCACCCGTACTTTTCCCGTTTATAGTAAATATACCCCCCAACCCTCCCGGATCCCCATTATTTGCGCCTAATTTTTACCACTCTCCGTTGATGTAATTCTCAAAGAGCACAAGTGCCTGCTTGGGCTTGTACGTAGGAACCTCATGTCCGGCGCCGTGAACGGTGGCATAAGTCAAGACTCCGTCCTTGAAGTGGGTAACGTACCCAGCGGTCTGCTTGTCGACCTTCCACTCCTGCCAATCCTTCCCGACAATGGGCTCGTATCCGAGGTTCCACAGCCAGTCGTCAGTACCGGTCATGGCGCAAACAGAGTCATCATCACCAGAGTAAACAAGGATCTTGAGGCCGTAACCACCGTCGATGAGCTGGTTGTAGAAAGGAGCCATATCAATGTTCATGTCCTTCTCAGAGTACCTGAGGGTGCTGCTGCAACTTCCCCATTTGACATCTCCAGATGCGTGGATGGCCTCCTTAACATCATCCCTGTTAAGGTAGTCGAGCAGGTAGTTCTCAGCGCAGGGCTCGTAGTCCTCAACAGGTAGCAAAAGCTCCTTAACCTTCTCATTGTTGCCGTGTATGGCGTGCATGAGACGGAGTGCCTGGCTACTAGCCTCGCCCTCAACGCAAACGGGATAATCGAGGGCGNAGGGGTTGATCCCCTGGCCCTGCTTGGCCATCATGGCAGCCTCGAGATAGGTGCAGTTTTCAAGGTTGATGAACTGCCTCTTGCTGCACTGGCCCATCCATTTGTTAAAAAGAGGGGCGGGGATGGTTCCGTGGGAGTAGTAAGTCTCGTACTGCGCAACCTTGTTGGTGAAAGCGTTCGTGTAGGGATTACCAACGGCGAATCCCTTGAAGTTAATGGCGTTGTCATCATTGTTCTGGACAATCTCAAGAGCGAGGGAAGGCATGTAGTGACCACCATAGCTCTCAGAAGTGATGTAGAGCGGGTTGCTCTGGACTTCAGGGAAGCGTTTGAGAAAGGAGAGAATCAGCTCGTGGTTGTCAATGGCAGCCTGAGCATCACCAGTCTTGTAGTCAGACGTGTCGGAACTGTAGGAGAACCCAACACCGGCAGGTTGCTCGACGAAGAGCATGTTGGCAACCTTATTCCAGCTGAACTCGTTAGGGGACAGGGTACCATCGGCGTTGGGGAAGAAAGGTCCCTGCTCAGTGAAGAGTCCAAGAAGGCCACTGCATCCTGGCCCTCCGTTGGTCCAGAGAACAACGGGATCGTTCACAGGTTCAGACTGTTGAAAGATGACGGCAAAAACAGGAGGGTAAGACGCCAAGACCTTCAGGTGGACTGCCAAAAGCTTTCCAAACTCACCTCCGACTCAAAGTACATGTAGTAAATCTGCTTGTTGTCGCCAACGGGCAGGTATCCCGAAAAGGAAGCAAAGGTGTAAGGGACATCCAACCCAGGGAACGCATCAACGCGATCAGCCTCAGCCTCTTCAGTGTAAGCCAGAGCGTTGGAGGCCTGACGGTTTAATCATGAGTTTGGAAGAGGGTTATTTTGGAGGAAAGGGGAGGGTTAGAGAGAAAATTCCGGGTTAGGATTGTAATCGAACTCCGAGAGAACATATCAAACGCACCAGAAGGCCAAAAAGAGTTAGAACAGAACCAAAATTCATGGGTAAGTTGTGAGATGGCTCTGCAATCGCTCAGGGCTCTTAGAGGGCAAACTGACAAAAGTTCGTGAAAGAAGCTTTCAGACAAGGAAGAACAATCTCAGAACACCTCTTCCACACTCGATCCCCGCCCGATACAACGCCAGTGCTCATCGCGCTCTGCAGTCCACCAAAAACAACCAACTCCACAGGATATGACCGGGGAAAAGAGTGGCTCCTCCAGCAAGAGTGCCGCCCCCCCACCCCCCGTTTCAACGAGGGGATTCGACTTGTGCGAGGTACTTTACAAGCGCCGCAACGGTTTCGGAAAGAACGCCAATACTAACTGGGTTCCCCGCTGCTTTACCTACCATGGCGGGGTCCTTTGCTACCATGAGGAGGACAGTTTTGAGGATGTCGACCCTAGTAGGCCAAGGGGCAGGGTAGATCTGAGCAGGGAGGACACCAAGGCCAGCTACATGGAGGTCAAGAAGCCTGGAGCCCCCAGCAAGGTGAGGAAGGAATCTTGGTCAAGCAACAACGTTACTTCAGACTCCCCCCAGCCGCTAACCTGATACTCTCGCCCCTCTTCGCCCCTATCTTCGCAGTTCCTTGTTGTCCTCCAAATTTTCGTCTTGGGTGGAATTGAACGCAAGTGGAAGATGTGCTGTCATAGCAAGTCACAGCAGATGCGCTGGTATCAGGCTCTGAAAGAGTTTGATGGTGCCGCTGACACCAACATTGGCGACGACATCATGGATTTTCTCAACATCAAGGCGTCTACTCCAACGCAAAGGGTCAGGAAGATGACTCCGGCGGGCAGGTTGGCGAGGGGTCTTAGGAGGGCCAGGTGAGGCGGAGTGGAACGAGGATCGAATGGTGGGAGGATTGAAGCGACAGCAGAAGCCTCCTCCCGCCCAGATCTATAACTAACTAAAACCTTCCCGCGCTGAGTTTGCTCGTGCCCCTCGTCATTACCTTTTTCTTGCTTCTCTTTGCTGCCCCATTACAGCTTCGGACCGACCTCCGCCTCCTCTAATGCTTTCCAGACGCCCGCTGATCTAGTACCCCTTCATCACCCTAGAACACCCCTTCTCATTTTCATCTCCGTTAACATTCTAGTCTTTGCGTCTCGCACAGCCACAATTTCAAACTTCTGGCTCTGTGTCATTTTCATCAACGCTATAATTAAGAAAGCTATTGATGTTAAGATGCCCGCTGGCAAAGGAGTTCTTGACAAGGAAGACGACAATAGCGGCGAGGACGAGGATGCCGACGAGGAGGTCGACTCACGGAAGAGTGTCGTCAAGGTTCCGAGTGGGGGAACCTTTGATCGCGCCAAAATCAAGCCAGAGTGCGCCGAACTCCAAGTAATTATCGACAAGCACGGTTTTAAATCGGTTGAAGCTTGTCGCGCTCTCCCACAGCACCTCAACGACTTCGTCACTGACAAAACCCATAGCTACTGGAACGGAGATGGCACCATCTTCAGGGTGCGGATGGGACCCAATTACAAGAGGACCGGCAAAAAGGAGCCTTCCAAAAAAGCTCTTTTCGATCTGTACGCAGTTGATCTCGTGCGCACCGAGGAGCGCATCAAAGAATCGAGGGACGTCTTTGAGATTCCTGTCATACCTGGTATCACGGACAAACCCACTGGACATGCCTACATCCCACCGATGATCATTATCAATTGTGGAATGCCAAGCACCGAACCCAGCCTCTTCAATAGCACAGATGACGGTCCAAGTTTCGTTACCGTATTCTACTTTGTCATCAGCGAGGACACTCTGAGGCAACTTCAAGACATCAATACCGCCAGTCCTGCAGTCAAGCTACTCGGGGAATGGTGTCGCCGCGCAGAAAACGAGCCCTCCTTCAGGGGTCGGTTCAAGGCCATGTGCGTCTTGGACGAAATTGAGAAGCTTGGCCTTCCCAACCCAATCCCAGCTTACAACGGGAAGCCCGTTCTCATTAACAAGTCCGGCGCCTTCTTCAGGAGAGAGAATTACATCGAACATTCCGTCAATGTCCATCTCTTCGCTTATCTTGCCAAGAAGGCCTTGTACAGCATTCAGCCTAGGTTCCCCAAGATGAGGCTTAACGTTGGCTTTGTCATTGAGGGAAGGGACGACGACGAACTTCCGGAATGCATGCTTGGGGTTGGGAAATGTCTCTACATGGACCCCGCCAAGGCTCCTGACGATTTAGGCCTTGACTGAGTTGGTTGGGAGGGAGGGAAGAGATACCATGGCAGAGGGAGGGAGGGAGGGCGTTTACGGGGTGAGGAAAACAACATAAAATTAAAAAGGGCGTAGCTCTAAACAAACGTCGATGATTAAATTCACACACCTTTCCTTGACAGACATTTTTATTAGTGACCACCGACAATCTCATCGTTGAAAACAGGCCTTGCGAAGAGGTCAGGGCACGCAACGTTCTTGTAGTACTCTACAATCTTCTTGCTCTTATCGACGACGTTGTCGGCGGTGAAGCCGAACCTCTTCATGAGGTCCCCTCCCTTGGCGGAGGCTCCGAACCTCTTCATGCAAATCTGGACGTGACTGTACTTGTTCCAGCTTCCGACAGCGGCAGCCTCGACGGCAAGGACGGGGATACCCTCCCCAAGCACAATCTTCTTGTAATCTTCGGTCTGGGTGTCGAAGCTATCCATGCACATCATACTCACAACCCTAGCATTGATTCCAACAGCCTTAAGAGTCTCGGCGGCCTTGAAGCAAAGACTGGTCTCGCTTCCGGTTCCAACGAGGACAATATCGGGGGCAGCAACCTCAACGAGGGTGTATCCTCCCTTCTTGGCCTTGGCGACATCCGACCCTGCAAGGTTGGGGAGGCCCTGCCTGGAGAGGCAAATGATGGAGGGGGTACCACTCTGCTCTAGCGCGATCTGGTAAGCTGCGTTCGTCTCGTTAATGTCACAAGGACGGAGAACGTTGCAGTTGGGCATGGAGCGGAGTGACTCTGCGATGAGCGAAGCGAATCGCGAAAAGGGTCGGGATTATGGGTGAGAAATATTGCGGCAATTGGTAGGTGAGCGCGTCTTGCACAGTAGTCCTCCAAGCTTGCGCGGTTCTAGTCGCCAGCAGTGTTGCTGTAAGCTGGTCGCTTCGCTCCTCGCTCCCCCTCACCGATCATCTCCACGGGCTGATGGGTGGGCCCGTCCTCTCCGAGGCCGATACTGTCGTGGGTCATGACGTAAATGACTCCGAATTTGGAGAGGGCCGAGACACGGATGGAACCCAAGGCATATCCGGCGAAGTTGAGGAAGGTCGCGCAGTAGGGGCGGAGGCCACCATAGGCGAACATTCCGTTGCAGATGGCAGCCATGCCGTGCTCCCTGACTCCAAACCTAATGTACCTCCCGTCAGGGGAAGCCTTCTGGAAGTCCTTGGAGCACTTGAGGGACGTGAGGTTGGAAGGGGTGAGGTCGGCGGACCCTCCCATAAGCTCAGGCATCTTCTCGGCAATGCAGTCAATGCAGGCCTCTGAAACCTTTCTGGAGGCGGCGTCCTTGGCCCCCTCCGAGAAAGTTGGGAGGAGATCGAGGAGTCCAGCGGGGAGCTCCCCGTTGAAGCGGCGGTTGTACTCGGTGGAGAGGGCAGGCTCGTCCTTGGCGTAGGCAAGCATCATGGTGTCCCATCGACTCTTCTCAGCCTCAACGTTCTCGGCGACGCTCTTGTAGTGTGCGGCGACATCGGCCTCAATATCGAAGCTCTTTGAGGGTTCGAAGCCGTAGAGCTTCTTGACGTTGGCAAGGTCCTCGTCTCCGAGGGGGGCACCGTGGGCCTTGGCGGTTCCTTGCTTGCTCGATCCGAGTCCGATGATGGTCTTGACCTTGATGATACTGGGCTTGTCGGTCTCGAGCTTGGCGTTGCGGACGGCGGTGCGGAGGGACTCGACGTCAGAGACGTTGGGGACGGACTGGACGTGCCATCCGTAGGCCTCGTAGCGCTTCCCAACGTCCTCAGTGAAGGAGAGATCGGTGGAGCCATCGATCGTGATGTTGTTATCATCGTATAGGACAATAAGCTGAGGGGGGGAGGGGTGAGGAGTGTTAGATTAGATTATCATGAAATTGTGGCACAGCAAGATGGGGCGAAAGAGGGAATTGGGAGCTCACCTTGCCAAGACCGAGGTGACCGGCGAGGGAAGAGGTCTCGGATGTGATCCCCTCCTGGAGACAACCGTCTCCGCAGATGACGTAAGTGAAGTGGTCTACAGGAGAGTATTTATCGGTGTTGAAGGTAGACGCCAAGTGCTTCTCAGCCATTGCCATGCCAACGGCGTTGGAGAGCCCCTGTCCGAGGGGGCCGGTACAAACCTCAACCCCAGGGGTGCAGAAATTCTCGGGGTGTCCAGGAGTCTTTGAGTCGAGCTGCCTGAAAGCCTTGCAGTCGTCCAAGGTGACATCGTAACCCGTAAGGTGAAGCATGGAGTACTGGAGCGCACAGGCGTGCCCGTTCGAGAGGACAAAACGATCGCGGTTGTTCCACTCAGGGGAAGAGGGTGAGTAGGACATGGTGTCAGACCAAAGAACGTGAGCCATGGGAGCGCAACCCATAGGAGCACCAGGATGACCGGACTTAGCGGCCTGGACCATATCAGCGGAAACTGAAGGTGGAAAGGAGGGGGGATGGGGAAAAAGGGGTTAGAGAGAGAAAGAAAGTGGACAAAAAGGTATCCTCATCTGTCATCGATGATCGGGGCGAAAAATGAAAGAGGGCCAATTTCTCAATACTTACACACACGAATGGTATCAATACACTTAGTGTCGAGTTTAAAACTAGATGCGGACATCTTTACTTTCTTGCCTAGAATTGGGTGTGAAAAAGGTGAGTAAATGGGACAATTCAGTGTCGCCAACCGTGAGGGCGTCGTCCATGGTGAAAATACTTTCATTATGTGCGATCTATACTACAACACGTATGACGATGAGCACAATAATTTAATATTAAAGATATTAAATTCAGGGGAAGGATAGCAACTTACGTTCAGGGCTCTGCATTTCTGAGGCTTTTTGAGGGAGGAGGAGGGGAAGGTTGAAACAAGGAAAGATTTGGGATATTGGAACGCATGGTCCAATATTCATTGTACGGATCGACGGCAGATAGATCGACGGGCGCGCAGGAGGAACAAGTTATTCTACCAAGAACAGCCTTGAGGGTGTCCCCCAGTGATCCTTCGCGACCCTCGCCAAGGATATCAAAGTATGCAGGGCTATTTCTAATTTGCGTTTCGCTGATGGCAACAGTTCTAGCGAGGCGTGTATCTGGGGCCAGGGAGAAACAAGCATCACAACAAGGCCGGGGGGGCACAAGCTGGCTAGCACTTAGCCAAGGATTCATGGACAATGAGGTGTTGCTGACAGGGGTGTTTGACGTAGCTTTTGTGCGGCACGGAGAAAAGCCCGAGAACGCAACAGCAGCAAGATTCACCCACTTGGATTCCCGAGGTAGAGCGACGGCATCAGGACTAGTGAAAATATTTTGCGGCAAGAATGTACAGGAGAGTGTTGATCCCTCCAAGGGGGGATCCTCGTCAGGTTGCCAGTACAACATCCCCATGCAGCTCTATGCTAGGACGGCGGAAAAACCCAAATACGTGCTGCGGGAAGTTGAAACCTTGCAGGTGAGAAGGCTGGAGCGAAGCGACAACATGAGCATTGTAGCAAAAGTATTGCACCACCTTCCTACAAAACTAACAACCATCCACTCGTCGCTCTCTCTCCCCCCCCCCCA
>JGI24540J26637_10001315_pt1 | contig 10912 bp, 7 predicted proteins | sample NorSeaMetagenome_FD_26637 | JGI IMG/M metagenome (IMG submission 26637) | reverse complement strand
GGGAATTCAGGGAAAGAATGGGGAAGGACGAATGCGTGTACCACTTGATGCTGGTGGCTGGAACTGGACTCGGGGAGGGTGGGGAGGTGGGAGAGAGGGTCGGAAAGCTACTTTCGCTCTACTCCAAGCAACTTGACCCTCGCAAAATTGTTAATGCCTGCCACCTTCACAAGACTCCCTCCGCCTCACCTTCGACATCCAAAAGTCCAGAGGGTGACGAGATCTACGATCCTGAAGCGTCCATTCCCCACGTTGGCGGCTACATTTCGGCCGAGCTTCGGTCCTGGAAGGAGTTCGTCCTGGACTTCTGCTCTCGGTTCACGGGGGAGAGTCCGGGGACGAGAACCACGGCCTACTGCCTGAGGATGATCCTGAGGCCCATCTTCCCATCTGAGGTCACAGAGGAGGCGTTCGAGAAACTCAGGGGTTACCTGAAAGTAGTGGGCGCCGATGCGACTGAGGAGGAGCTCGTAGAGTCCGTTCTCGACGAGAGGAAGCTCCCCACTGATCTACTGGACTCGTACCTGAACATTTTGAGGGGCTCGTTCAAGCTCACGGAAGGTTACTTCTTCAGGCTCGCGGTAATTTCCCTCGTCCAGGATTTCGCTCGCACCAAGAGCGCTGCTGCGATTGGCAGAATCAGAAAAATTGAGAGCCAAAGGGAGAAGATCGAGAGAATCGTCGTCGAAGTAGGGAGAGGGTTTGAGGTTCCCAAGGCTAAATATCTTCTTGAACTGATGAAGCGATCGGAGTTATAGAAATACTACTGTTTTCATTCGAAGAGAAGGTTTATAATAGTAATTTTTTTCACTTCCAGTCTTCTCCTGCTATCACCGTCTTTGTCAAGTTCCAGCCCCCCCGTCTTTCGGTAATCATAAGGGCCTCGAGTTCTCCCTCGCTCTCCGCATCCTCGAACGACGTGTCAGTGTTCAGGCTCTCGTTCAAACCTTCCATTCGTTCCAATTTTTTCTGCTGTTTTCCAAACTCGTTGATGAAGCCAGTGACAAAGTACCCAACGATGATGCTGACGAGTAGCTCAGAGACAAAGATATTAAAAATGATGAAATACAAGTAGTTCCAACGGCTTCCGACCTTTTCGTTGGTGTAAAGTAGCGCGATTTGGTGCCAGTCATTAACGGCGAGGAGATTGAAGAGGGTCACTAAACCCTCGAGATAGCTGTTGAATGAATTAAGATAATAGAGTTCGCTGCCGACGTCCTTGAGCCAGGGACCAACCTGCCCAAACCAGGCAAACATACCGATGTAACAAAACACGTGGAAGGCCGTGGCAATCATTATCATCGGTCCTCCCAAGCTGCGAATGCAGATCCAAGATACTTTCCAGAAGTCAATTGCTTGCGACTTACACAATGCGCTCCCTCTGATTCCTCCCCAAATATTCGCAGCTGTCGAATGGTGCTTCTTCCTTCTCACCCTCACGCCCATCGCAACTGGTATATTGCTGAGGTACGTTTTCAAGTATACCCTACTTGCGTCTTTATTTCCTTCTTCCCCAAAATTCCCCGATCCTTCTACGATACTCCAAAGCTTGTCTAATTTTTCACCCTTGTAGTGGTTACGAACAACGGCCAAAACATGCTTGAAATCTTTCCTGTTAATGTAAAGCATGTTTTCCGGGATCACCTTTATCCTGTTGTTCCCTCTTGCAAGCGCAATAAAGCTTAGCTTCAACGCCAGCGTCCTCTCGCCCTCCTGAGCATCCATCATAAATTTCAACGTCAGAGTGTAGTGGTGAAGGATAACGCCCAAAACAACAGAATGGACATAAAATCTAGTAAGGATTAAGAATGCCACAAAGAATGCAGCGTTCACTCGCGAATCGTTGTAAAGTTCCATCCAACACGCGGGGTTGTTCACAGAGGTTGACAGCGCAAACAGGGTAATGAAGCTCTCCCCGACGCCATTCCCAAAATGTGAATCTGAGGAGAAGGCTGTTTCGGCTAAGATGCTAAAGCAGAGGATGAAGAAGAGCTCGAGGGTGAAGATAAAGATAGTTGTCGGAAGGATCTTGCAAAATGTTGAGGACGCCATGTAACTTGAGATTGGGTGTGCGTAGAAGAATACGACGGGTTTCATTATAGATGTGACGATGATCTTGTGTGTAGTAAAAATCTGGCGGAGCGCAAGAAGCTCAAAGGTGAGCTCAACGAGGTGCAAGGAGAGGAAGCCCGCAGTTAAAACCATGCTCCAAGGAAGCTTCTTAAGCCGAGTTGAATAACTATGAACAATAAGGAAGTCGATGAGAACGATTGTGGTGCCGATTGTATCCATCAAATAGACGCTCCAACCATCCTCGTGCTCAAAGACTGAAGATAGTATTAAGAGAAGGATGCCAACATTCAAAATTGGCCGCCAAACCCGATACCTGAACATGAACATCCGCGTTATCTTTGGAGTTACTGAGTCGAGGTCGATGCNGGGAGCCTGTCCGGCCTCCCAGTCAATCAAGTAGATGGCAGAGAGGAGATGAAGGTGGGGGGGGGTCCTGAAATTCTGCGAAGGAGGAATGGGCGTCTTCGATCTTACCCTCCACGAGTCTCCAGTAACCTTGGATATTGACCCGTACTTCATAATTTCAGTTTGTCGCCCTTGATGATACGCAAACCAGGCTACAACAGACTGGAGCCAAAAAAATACCAATCCATTGTTGCCATGAGACACAAAGAATGTGATCATTGCGAACACTCGCACAAACGAAGTCACAAATCCAATCTTCTGGTCGTAGATGAGTCGAAACAAAAGGTGAAGGTGAGTAAAGCTCTTGTGCCCCCCCACCGAGCCTCTGTTCTAACTCTTGTCTGTCCCTCCTTGATCACTTTCTCTTCTCAAAGGCCGTGTTTCCGGGTTGGTACGGTGGGATTCCGTTGATGGTGATCTTGGCTATATTAGGGGTTCTATTTTTTGGGATAACACAATCATTCGCAAGTGGGGGAATAGAGCTTGTGGGAGGAGGTGAGGCCAAGCGACGAGCTAGCAACGCCATCTCTAGTCATGTAAACCGCGTGACCTAGTACTTCCGTACAAGACATACCTCCTCTGTAATGAACGCAATAACCATCACCCATAATCCCAACCCCTTTCGCGATTCGCTTCGCTCATCGCAGGGATCAACCAGCACACCGCAAGGCAGGATCGGCTTCGGGGGAACACAAAGCGACAAAGGAAGCGAGATGAACGGAAGAAGTTGGAGCAAGAGAGGCTGAAACGTATACAGGAAGCGGCGAATCAAATAGCAGTTCCGACGAATCAAAAAGCAGTCCCTGGTAATTGACTTCGTTCTTAAAAGAATTCTTCTTTCTTTTGTTATGGTGATACAGAGCTTGTTTGGTGCTACAGTGCCTCTTCCTTCTTGCTATAGAAATAGCTCTCTTCTGCCTTATTTGTCAGCTTCTCCTCCAACATCCCCACATTAAAGCTGACCCCCATGGTGTCTCCTCCGTTATAACTTTCGTCCATCGTGATCTTCTTCACTTCGACGTCCAAATCTTCGTCGTCACCTTCGTCGCCTTTGATTGGAGACAAAATGATCGGCGAATCATCGATCCGTTTTGATAGTCCCGGAGATACTGTTTCCTCGCTGGGCCTCTTGACTGGAGTGATAATATTCGAGCCGCGACGCATTCCCACACTCCCCTTTCGATATTCCCTTCCTAGTACTCCCTGCCCGTTTTTGGATCCACATATCGCAGCCATTCTCCTTGTTGATTGCACCGCAGGATGGTCCTCTCCAAATTCCTTCATCTCCCTCTTGAGCAGCAAGGCAAAAATCTCGCCTGCCTTGTCCAAGTACTTTGACTCCTTGTACTCGACGCCAAAATCTTTAAGGAAAACGGCGATGCTCTTCATCCTGCGATTGCTGTCGCGCAGAGATGGGCTGTTTTCTTTCTGCCAGGCTGAGAACGATTTCATGTACATCACACAAACGTCTGATTTAGTGTTCTTCTGCCAGATTCTCCACATGTTCAGGAGCATCGTGCGAGCTGTACCGGGGCGCAGCATGGAGCGACGGGAGCCTCTGTGGCCTAAGACATCAAGCACGTTGAGGTTTGAGAGGAAAGTGGCGAGCCTACGATGAGCGAAGCGAATCGCGAAGAGGGTTAAGGTGCGGGATGAGGATTATCGCGATATTTACTGAGGAAGCACAATTTGTACAGAAGTCCAAGCTGGTGCGATTATCGTCGCCAGCATGGATGCTGTAAGCTCGTCGCTTCGCTCCTCGCTCTGCCTCACCTTTTCCACTCTTTGAGGGCAATGAGGTGATGGGGGAGCTCCATGATCATTCGGAGGTTGATTGTTCCTTGCTGGTTGATGAGGTGTTGGGGATCGATGTACCGAGCTATCGGGGTAGTGTCGGGAGCGAGCGGCTTCCCTGAAGAGTACCTTCCGGAGAAGTAATCGGCAAGGTTGGTCCTAAGCAAAATCTCCATGTTTTTGGACCTGCGTCCAACAGCGGTGGCAATCTGGTTGTGAGAAAAGCTCCAGACCAGGGTGCCATCTGCTGCGGAGCGATACTCGAGAATGTCTACGCAATCTTGAAGAATCCTTGTTAAGATGACGGTGGGGAACCTTCTTTGCAGCTTGAGGGAGCCGGGGGGGAGGACCTTCTCCAGCATGGTTAGAAGCTTGTCGTCCAAAGACAGGACATCGAGCATCTCATTTGTAGAAAGACCCCCCTCGATGCTATGATAGAGGTAGCCGAAAGAGGCACGAATGACGATGGCACCATGCTTGCGTTCGAGCTTGTCCAGCATCTTGTCAATGAGAGATTCGGACTGGTTCCGGATAGGGATAGATTCTACATCCACCAGGTAACTGGGCCAGCTTGCACACTCGTGCATCACCAACTGGGTAACGAGGGGTGTGCAGAAGGGGGAAAGGCACTCCGAGATGTATGAGGATTGAGACTCATTGATCAAACGACCGCGGTCCTTGAGCTTGCTCTTGATCATTCTTGACGCGTCCGCCTCACTCCACATGTGCAGCTCAATAGCCTGCGAATTGGACATTGACATCAGCTGCTTGTGGAGATGGCATGCAGAATCAGAGGACAGGATGAGCTTGATACCTCGAGGGAGAATCGACGGAATCCATGAAAAGAGGAGCGAGGCGTCAGACGAGGTGGACTGAAGTTCGTCGCATCCGTCGATTAGTACAACGAGGTTCATCTTGAGTTCGCTGAAGAGGTTCAGGGTCTTTGGGAACACGGAGGACATTTCCTCGAAGGTGTGAGGGAGCTCCGCAGGCTCGAAATCTTTGTCGATGGCGGCAATTGTTGAGACAATTTGCTCGCACAGCGAAGATAGTAGCTCGATGCCACTCGTTGTCGAGTGACCAGCCCCAATGAAACGAATCATGACACAGCAGTTGGAGTCCTTGACGTCGTTAATCTCCTCAATAATATGCGACATGAAGGATGTCTTACCGATACCTTTCGGTCCGTGGATATAAAAGGGGTTAACGTTTTCGCGATCATCTAAGTAATCGAAGACTTTTGAAACTGCGATGAGCGAAGCGAATCGCGAAAAGGGTTAGGTTTGGAGACGAGAATTACTGCGACGATTACGGAGGAGGCGCGTCTTGTATAGAAGTACGAGACTGTGCAAATTTCATTCCTAACGCTAACGTTGTCATCTCGTCGCTTCGCTCCTCGTCCGATCTCACCTTCATCCACCAGGGTCGCTGTCGGGAAGAAGTATTCGCTGTGGTTTCTAGCAATCTCGACGTGGGCGGCGACGTCGGCTTCTAGAGGAGTGGGCTCCCTTTCAGAATCTGGGGCAGCAGAGGTGAGGGACATGATCATGGAGTCACAGTAGCTATCCAGAAAGTCCTGGAGGTAAGGGTGAGGAGGGTTGGAAATGAGAGAAGACGGCGAGGGGAGCTTTGACCTGATGGTCTTGGCGTTGGTTGCCTGGAGGCGGGACTTGAGATCCTCAAGTCTGGTGATCTTGGAGGTATCCTTTGTGTGACGAATGAAGATCTTTTTGCCAGTGCCGTCGGCAGTTGTCTCCTCCCGCACATCAGTAAAGTTGAGCGCTAACGGAGACTTCAGGTCGATGTTATAGAACTCGCGAACGTACGCAAGGGATTTTTCGGCGTTAGTAGAGGAAGGCTGAGACAGGATACCTTGCTTGAATTCTGAGTGCAGCTCCGAAGTCTGGTATGTCTCGCGCCAGTCATCGTCGAGTTGGTGCGTGGTCGCAAAGGTAAGTGCAGCCTCGAGCTTTTCCACGGTTTGAAGCCACTGTTGCTCCGCAGTCCCGTGCATCTCCCTGTCAGAGGAAAGGTAGTCGGGGATGAAAGAGTTGATTGGCTGCAGCTTGTACTGAGGAGGCACCGCATTGTTGTCGAGGTGGTACCACGTGGTGAGAAGGACAACCTCCTCTAGATGCTCGTTTTCCTCCATGACGCACATGATATCGTCAAAGGCGTGTGCGGGGATTAGAGTCGGGAGGACGTTGGGCCCGTAACATTGCCCAAACAGCTGAACGTAAGAGAAACCTACGGACGTCTCCCTGCACCTCTTTATCTCGGTGTTCCTGATTGATTCAATGGCGTGGATGTTCTTGAAATGAGGAGGGGCGAGGGAAAGATCACAAGGCAGGTTGACCTCAATGCCCAGGGTCCTGCCAACCTCACGAAGGTAAGGATAAACGTCGGCGTTAAGGAGGGACCTCTCTAGCATGAAATCGAGGTTGTAGCAGGATAGGAATACGTTGAGCTCGCGTTGCTTGCGGTGATCAATGAGCTTGGCAATTGCCTTGTCCGCAGAAGCAAAAAGCTTGAGCGTCTCCTTGGTCGTGAGAGGGTTGTGAGCTAAGCGAGCGGTCGTGAAGAACTTGGCGTACTCGGGGCGATCGGCGCGCTGGGCACAGATGTCGAGGAGGGGGGCAGTCGAGAGCGCCGCGATCCGGGTCTTGACCTCGGAATGAGACGCCGTTTTGGTCTTGGTTTTATGGTTCTTGACAAGGTGCTTGTGGTTGTTTCTAGCTCGAGTGTCCTCGTCGACGGTTATATCGACGTCGTTGACGTCGCTCTTGAAAAGGCGGAGCCATGACGTGTGCGCCTCGGAGGTAAAGATGTTGAGGGACAAGGGGGAGCGCTTGGGGTCAGTCACGGCCAGGTCGAGTCGAAGATGGCGTTGCCAGAAATTCTGCTGGGAATTGCGGAGAGGAATATTGCAGTCCATCACATCATAGGTTCCGTGCTGCTTCCTAAGTGAAGCAGAGGAGTAGACTGTGAGCTTGCGTGAGGTGACCTCGAAAACGATGAATCTCTTCTTCCAAGAGTAAAATCGCTTTGATCGACCACGGACTTCGGCCCAACCCTGGTATACATTTTCGTCAGATGTGAGCGTCCCAGCATTCTGGGCATCGCGGTTGATTATGATTGCATTGGCCTCAGAGAGGAGAGTGTGGAGGGAGTCTCTCTTGGTTGGTCGGTCCGCATCAATCTCCCCATTTAAAGGTGAAGGAGGCGCACTTTCGGGGAAATATTCGGCTGGGGAGCGGGGCATTGGGGAAGGTGTGGTACCTTTGCCGATGACCCTGTTGTTGTTGGATCCAGCAAGGGAGTCAGCACTAGGTGAATTGGGGAGAGACTCAGTGTCCGTTGAGTTGAGACGGAGCCGCTGGGGTTGCAAGAAGTGCTTGATATCGAAGATGGTTGGAGAAGTTGAGGATCTCCCGCTGCGGGTCGACCCTTCTTCTTGGGCTGCCTGAGGGGTATTGAGGAGCATCAGAGAGTTTGCCGTCGCATTCATTAGCATATTCATAGATCCCCGGCGGACGGACTTCCCCGTTGAGCTCGGAGTAGATGGCACGGGAGAGGCCATGGTCCAATAATTGGATTCCACCATTCCACAAATCGAAGACTTTTTTCAGCATAAAGTTTACGTGCATTCACACCCATTGATATCGCGTTTAACACATACATAAGGCAGTTAGAACATCAACGTACTAGCTTTAAGTTGACGGGGGGGCAAAGGGAAAGGATTAGTGCACGGAAAAGCGTGAAACCTCCTCCCTGCAGCAGGCTCCTGGTCGAGAGAAGATGAAGTTCAGTTATTTGAGGATATCTGTGGAGGGTGGGATAGATGAACGGGAGTACGAGTTTGATGCAGGATCTTTTCCTACGCCTGTCCGCAGGCTCAGCTTGGAGATGGAAAGGGAAGGCTTTTTTTATGGTCCAACCTGCCACACCGACGCCATGGGCATTGGAATTGACATCCTGGAGTCTATCGAGGCCATGTGGATCGTGAGGGGGGGGAATTCTCTTCTTTGGGCTGTCAGGAGGGTGGTGATGGGAACGAGGTTGATGACGTGAGCGTCAAGAAGAAGGTTGTGGAGAGTGATTTCATCACCAAGTGACAGGGGGATGGGGGATGGAAGGAAACATGTGGGGAATTGTTAATGAACGGAAAGTAGCCTCGTTTTCTTTCGACGCGGATCCCCCTGATTTTTACATTTTATTAGCAGTCCCTGCTAGTGCACTATAACAACGCTGCTTTCCTCAACCACTTGCCATCGCTAGCCATCCATCCACATTTTCCCGTTCCTTGTCCTATCGTCTGCTTTCCTACTGCTTTCCTCCTCCAGCGGGCTTGCTCATGATGATCTGGTCCACGCGGAGAACGGTGAGGGTGGCGTCGATGGAGAGGCGGAAGGCGGAGTCCTTGGCAGCGTATAGGTCGAGGCAATCAGATCCAATTTCCTTGGTGCCGTTTCCGTCGTTTGTGCTGCCTTCAATGTCCACTCCGACGTTGGCCTTTCCGTTGGCGTGGGCGGCCTGGAGCGCTGCGAGGATGTCGGTGGGCTCCTGGCCGGAGTTCTCGGCCAGAGTCCTAGGCACAAACTCAAGGGCCTTAGCGAAGGCGCGAATAGCGTACTGTTCGAGGCCAGGGCAGGAGTCGCCGTAGGCCTTGATTTTCTGGGAGAGTTCGATCTCGGTGGCACCTCCTCCGGGGAGAAGGGCGCCGTTCTGGCACAAAGTCTTGACGCAGTTGACTCCATCGTCAACGGCGCGCTCAAGGTCGTTAAGAACAGAGCTAGTCGAGGCGCGGAGGAGGATGGTGGAGACGGTGCATCCCTCTCCGGAGTCGGGGTTCTGGGAGAAGACACAGAACTTCCTGACACCGTACTCTTTGACGTCGACGGATTCGCAGTATCCCATCTCGTCGGGGGTGGGGGGGCCGAGGCGGACGAGGGCAGAGGAGCCTGTGGCACTGCAGATGCGGCGGAGGTCCCACTTCGATGTGATCTTAATGCACATCATCCCGTAGCGCTCAATGAAGTGCATGGCCATCTCAGAGACAGTTCCTCCCGAAATGACAACCTTGGCTCCGGCGTCGGCAATGGACTTAATGATCTCGTCCATCTTCTTCTCCTCGCTCTTGTTGTAGGACATCAAGTCCTCGGCGTTCTTCATCAAGACGGTTCCCTTGGCCTCGGTGGCGGAGGCCTCGATACCGCAGGCAAAGACGGCGACCTTTCCCTTGGCGTGCTGGATGCTTCCCTCGGTTCCCCTCATGATGACCATGCCGGCGATGCACTCGGACTGAGAGATGTTCCCACCGATGATCTTGGCGATGCGGACAGAGTCAGTCTTGACAAAGCGGCCGTTGGTTCCCATGGTCTGCATGCAGGCCTTGGCAACAAGGGGGGCGAGGATGCCCTCGTAGCCGTACTGCTTGGCTGCAAGCACGGGCGTACATATGCGGACGAGCTCGTCGTAGTTGCGAATGTCCTTCATGTCCTCAACGATGAGAGTGGAAAGGGTCTTCTCCAAAAACTGCAAGGGGCGCAAGCGAAGCGAGGGCGGGGAGGTTTATTATATTAGTCATTTAGGAATGCGGTATAGTGCTTTTGCTGTGGCTTCGCTCCAGCTGTCACTCAGCCTCACCTCGTAAGCCTTCTTGTAACCCATGACAATCTCAGAGGTGTGGAGGCCCATTCTGAGCAAATCCTCGCACATTTTGAGCAACTCCCCAGCAAAACTAACCGTCAGGTTGGTGGCGTCGCCACACTCCTGCTCCTGCATCTCGGCGGCAAGCTCGAGCATCTTGGCGGCAGGGTGCTGGATCTCCAACTCCTTGACGATGGTGGCACAGTCGCTGGTGACAATAATCTTCTCCAAGTGGTTAATGACCAACTTATTCATGCCGTTGGGGCCCAGGGAGGACCTCACGATGGTGGCAAGCCCCTTGGCAGCCTCGATATTGCGAAGAGTCGCCCCATCGACACCCTCCATGTGCTTGTGTCCGGCCTTCAGCATACCAGCCAGGCCGGCAGCCGAGTTAAGTGCCATTGATTTCGCCATCCTATTAGGATAAGTATGAGGTGATGCGAGAAGGGGAAATTAACGGGTGAGATGATTGTAGAGGTGAGAACATTTTAAAGTTACATTCCAATGAACGAGAGTTTCCAATTTTGTCAATGTTTTAGGCCTTCTATGAACTCAAAGTTGGTTTTGTGATAATGAACGATTGTAAAGTAGTGTATTGTGTTGATATAGTTGCATCAATAAATCATATTGTATTCAGTTTGGACAAAAATTTATAAAATGCCCGAAACGTTTCTAAACTCGATTGGCAATTAATCAACAAAAAGGGAAAATAGAGATAATATACCACCCTTGTGAGACCAGAATCGTTATAAGAGACGAAATCGACACGTATAAGCGGCGTCTAATCCTCACCTAAATTATATATTTTGGCTTTTGGAGGGCTCCTTCCTGCCTCCAAATTTCTTTAAGTTTTTGGGATTTGGTCGACAAATAACCTCATTTTTTGTGGTGTATAGTATCGCTTGGAAGTCAGAGATTGACTCTTATTGATCTGTCCGTGTCTAAGCCTTTCCACTCCCCCTTTGTGGTGTCCATCTGTCCCCCCCCCCCC
>JGI24540J26637_10001313_pt1 | contig 10919 bp, 7 predicted proteins | sample NorSeaMetagenome_FD_26637 | JGI IMG/M metagenome (IMG submission 26637) | reverse complement strand
CGCCCCCACCAAGTCGAACATAACCCTCCCTAATTCTTCTCCCTTCCTTTCCCCCTCCCCCAGCAGTACGATCAAATGCGAGCCAACAAACACCCCTTCTGCAAAGATTCTCGCCACCCCATTCTCATTGAAAGTCTCTCGGAGCGTAAACGAGCGATCAAACTCAACTAAGACGCCATCCTTGTGCATCCCTCCCTCTATCTCTATCAAAACAGTGGTCTTGATGGTATCAATGCTATAAGTGTGAAAATTAAGGGGCGATCTGAAAACCAATTCCCCCGGTTCGGAAAGTCCACGGCCAAGCACGGCCAAGATGGAAAAAATTAGGCGAAAAGAGTACCAACTTAAATCCTCCATTTTTCTCATTCCCAAATCCCATTTTTGGCTCACATATCGTTAACCTCTTAGTACCCTTCAACATTCATCCTCCCCCCCCAGAGCCCCCGTCGCTCCCCTCCATACTGCTACATTCCCTTGAACAGCGAAACCGCGACACCATAGTTATTGTCCCATGAGTGGGGCAAAAATATCCCCTCAGGAGGGTGACCTTCGGCCCCTTCATGAGGATGAGCCCCTGCCTCTTCCCGCAACCGAGAAAACACCTATCGAGATCGGCATTGCTAAAGACCTCTTTAAAAAGGCGGCCAAGGGCAAAATTAGGTTCGAGAATGACGACAATGAAGGCCCTGCTATCCAGCAGCAAGTAAGTTGGAACCAACTTCGCCTTAACACTCCCCCCCTCCTCTCTCTCCAATTGCGCCCACCGTTCTCAAACTTACATTTGCTATCCTCTCACTCACACACAACGTTTTTTTCGCTCGTCAATTTACCGCTGTGCCCCCCCCAGGTCTCATTAAGTAAAATTATAGGAGGAAAGAAGAATAAGGGTATACTCGCAGCAAAGGTAAGGCGCTACGGGGAGTGGATGTGACCAGAACAAAGCTAGGAGGAAAGCGGCGAGCCCAGAGTACAATGTTACGGGAAAAGAATATCGAAGAAAGCTTGCTCCTCGCCTTCCAAAGATTTCCTTTCCTATTCTATATAAGATCACTGTACCTCGGTCACTTTGCTCGTCGCAATTATTCCTCACTCCCCCCCCCCACTCGCCCAAACGCAGACAATAAAAGCTTTAACATCTGTGGCAGCGGTAAACACCCTTGCTGCTACAATCATGCCAACCGACAACACAAACTTTGAGGACAAAGACACAGTCCCACTGTGGCTCTTTCCGTACTCTACGTTCCGGAATGTCTGGGATATCTTCATTTTCTTGGTGGTGTCCTACAATTGTTTTTACACCCCCTTGCAGATTATGATCCTTTACGAAGATGTATCAGACATGCAGTGCTATACGTCTGGATCGTTCTGGCTGGATTTGATTATCGATATGCTCTTCTGGGTCGACACTGCTCTGAATTTCTTTTTCGCCTTCAAGGACAATGAAACAAAGATGGTGGTCGCTAACAAAACCGCTGTCCGAGCAAAGTTCCTGCGATCATCCTCCTTCTTTATCAACATTATTGCATCATCCCAACCATTTTTCACCGTCGTGACGTGCTCTCTGGACCCCTCGAGGGCAGTTCTAGTCATGCTGCAGTTACCCCGTATGATGAGAATCTTCCTCTTTAACCCCCAGTTCACCACCTTTAGGAACTACCTCTCCGAGAAGAGGCAGGTCAAGATCAACGAGAGTATGTACAGGTATGTATCGCACCTCGAAGCAGGCCCGCCGTCCGACCCATTTTAATCCCCCCCGCTCCCAACCAACCCCCCTTCCCCACCCCACCACCAGAATGGGAGTTGTCCTTTTCTTCATCCTTTTAGGTAACACAGGACTGGGGTGCCTATACTACAGCATTGGATTCGCGAGCGACGTCACGGACGTATGCTCCGACGAGATGCAACTGCATCCTACGTGGGTCATTGGTGACCCCCTCCTCTACCCAACCGCTTCCGACGAATACTGCGCGAACCAAACTCTCAACGAGGCGAATCTCGCCAGTGGTGCATTGCGAGAGGACACATTCGGCACGAAATCCACAGTTGGTCGTTTCCTCCGAGCGATTTACTTTATGATGCAGACGCTCTTCACCATTGGCTACGGTGACTCCGTCATACCTCAGAAATGGACGGAGAAAGTGTTTGCGTCAATCTTCATGATGCTCGGAACATTCATATACGGGCTCGTTATTGCTAACATGACCTCTCTTCTCGCAAATATCGATGTCCTTCGGATGCGCTTCCGCCAGGAGATGGACGCCATGAACGGCTACATGGATATGAGAGACGTCCCAGAGGGTCTCAAGCAGCGCATCAAGATATTCTTCGACTTCATTTACATGAAGCAGTACGGTATGCTGGAAGAGCAGATCATGACGAGCCTCCCCTTTAAAATTAGGGAGGACCTTGCCACCATCCACGCCAGGAAATTCAACGTTGTCCCCTTTTTCAAGAATAGGGGCGACATTTTCAACAAAAATCTAGCCCACGAGTTGGTCCTCCGCACATATGCGCCTGGCTCCATCCTCATTTTTCAGCACGAACGACAGAGGGAACTTTTTGTCGTGACTTCGGGACAAATTGAGATCGTTACTACGGGAATGGAGCAGTCCATCTTCTCTCTTCGCCCCGGTGATTACGTCGGGGACTACCAACTCCTTTTCGGCGTCGAGCACAAATTCGGGGCAAAGGCAGACGTATTTGTCGAAACCATAGTCCTCACAATACAAGGACTTAAGCGCGCCTTGAACGACCATTCTATGAGCCCTATAGCTTGTATGATGAAACAGGGCCATTTCAGGGGCGCAGATAGAAAGGACGCCGGCGTTGCTGAAACCAAAAAAGTCTATGAGGAGAAAATGGCGAAATACCGCAAGCTCCACGAAAACATGAACAAAACCTCCTCGAAGATGCAGGCAATGATGGCCTCCGTGGATGACAACAAACACAAAGGGATCATCATGCCGTACGACCCGTTCCACGTTGCGTGGGACATCCTCCTCATGATGTGCACCTTTTACCTTTCCATCATGGTGCCCGTGCGGATACGAACCGAGTATAGCCCAGACCCCAACTACACGCCCCCCTTTGACTACACATTGATCGTTGATTACTTGGTCGACGTAATATTTTTGGTTGATATTTATCTGCAGGCTCGCATCTTTGCATACTTGGACATTTCCACTGGAAGGGAGAACATTGTCACTGACAAAACTCTCATCCAGCAAAACTACACTTCGTCTTTCCGGTTCAAGCTAGACATACTTGCATCCATCCCTATCGACATCTTTGGGTTGACACCGATAGGCAGCAGTCACCTGTCCTACCTGAGAATAATTCACCTTGTTCGCTTCTTCGAATTCCACCTGTACATTGCAGAGTGGGTCAAGCACATGGAGGACGTGTACGATTTCGTGATTCCCGCGGCCGCCCGTGCCTCGCTCCAGATGTCGACATGGACGATCGTCCTCGTCACATGGACCTGTGCTGTTTGGGACATCATGTACTTTAAGAACTACCACCCCGATTGGAAGGTCGGAGGCAAGTTCGAAGACGAAAATTCATTCTGGCCTGCCTTCTACTGGACCTTCACAACCTTTACCACCGTGGGCTACGGAGATATTTATCCCGAGACCATCCCTCAGACCACTTTCGCCCTAATCTCTGGGGCCGTTGGAGCGGCATTCTGTGCCGCTATTATCGCAAACGTAACTTCTTTTGTGCATAACATTGATGTCTCAGAGGACAATGTCGAGCACAAGAGGAAGGTCGTACAATCGTTCCTCGTGGACCAAGGCATCAACAAGAACCTTCAGCTCCGTTTGGAAAACTACTTCAAACATATAGAACAGGACCGGATGGGGATCGAGGAGGAGCACTTTCTCCGTAGCACCCTGCCCTCAAACCTCAGAGACGACATGCTACTGCACATCACTTCCGACATGGTCCTCGCGTGCGAGTTCTTCCAGGACTGTGATTCTGGATTTGTGCGCTCCGTGATGCTCAATCTAGAGCAGCTTTTCTTTGCGCCGGCCAATTGGATTCTCGAATCTTCAAACCCAGCGAACGGAATGTACTTCATCAAGTCCGGACAAGTCGAGTTGCATACCTTGGAAAGAAAGATAAGCAGCCGCCTCATGGCCAACTCGAGTTTCGCGGAGGATGCCCTGATCAATCACTGGGAGATGAACCCCTTTCACGCGAAGAGCACCGGAGACAGCGAGGTGTGGTACTTTAGTCGTGCTACGTTCAATTCCCTCGTGGCGGATTGGCCAGGAATGAAGGACATGCTTTCGAATATGGTCACGAGGGCCGAGGTGAAGAAGCGGAGATCTTCCTTACAAATGTCTCCTTCCGAGCTCTCCCCCTTCTTGGAAAAATATCAATCCGAGAAGGCAAAGGTCCTCAAGCCTGGCACCTTGAAGCTGCAAGTATGGAAGTGCTTGGTAATGTTTGCCCTAACTTACCACCTTCTTGTCATCCCCTTCCGAATTTCTTTCATGTACGACCATGGAAAATACTACGACAACAACCCCAATGACGTTCCTGTCAGCGAGGAGTACAACAAAATCACTGTCAATTCCGTGATCTTGGATTACGTTTGCGATCTGATTCTCTGCTGCGATGTCGTCATCCGAATGTTCTTCCTCGCTTTCTACAACGAGGAGGACCTCATAGTCCAAAAGCTCAAGATCTTCAAGCGTTACCGCCTCCAAGAACATTTTGTGATCGATTTGATCTCCTCGCTTCCTCTTGAGGTAGTTTTGTTCGCAGCTGAAATTTCTTCCTGGAAGCTCAGTGTTTACCAGGCTTTTTCCATACTCAGGATCAACAAACTCTTGAGAGGAAGGGAGGTAGCCCATATCGCCGACTTCCTCGAAAAGAGCGCACTCAAGAGAGGAATCAAGGTCAAGAAGAACACCCTGAAGATCTCCAAGTTGATGATCTTCACCTTCTTTTGCTCCCATTACTTCGGGTGCATTTTCTTCTTCCTTGCGCTCAGGAAGCACCTCGCTGACAGGACGGGAAGCTGGGCTGACAACTCGTGCATCATGGGCAATAAAAACACTGACCCTAGTATGCACTGCGGCCTCACCGAAGTGGGCACGACAACCCAGTACATCCATTCCATTTATTGGGCCACTGCGACCCTTACGACCGTAGGCTACGGCGACATTTCCGCTTCTCTCGAGAACATGCCCGAAATTTACTTCAATATCATCGCCCTTGTGGTCGGTACCCTCATTTACACTTACATTATTGCCAACTTGGAGGACATTGTTGCCCAGCTGGATGTCACCATGACTCTCTTTAAGAAGCAGGTCGACGGCGTCAAGGCCTACATGAACCAACAAGCCCTCGACGACGAGCTTTCCGGCAACATCCTCTCTTACTTTGACTACCTTTGGGAGCACCAGTCGGGAATGAACGGGAATGTTGTCCTCAAGTACATGCCCAAGGTTCTGGCGAAGGAGGTCCGTCAAGAGATGATAGGCCACCAGGTCAAAGATCTTTTCTTTGTCAAGGACACCCATAGAGATTTCGTCGCCCTCTTCACCAACACGCTGAGTTTGAGCAAGTTCATGCCTGGGGATGTGTTATTCTACAGTGGCGAGATTTGCCATTCCTTGTACTTTCTCTTCAAGGGCTCCGTGAAGCTCTCCAGCCAAACCACAGGCGTCGCATACACGACATTGAGCGATACCGTGATTGGAGAAGGAGAGTTCTTCATGCGTGCTCTCCAACCTTGCACATCAAATGCTGAAGATCACGCGGAAGCTTTTGTCCTTACATGGGATGCCTTCTGGGGCCTCCTGAACCAAGAGCGAATCAGCAAAGAATTCAAGACCGAGTATAAGGAAAATGCCGGCACTCTAAAGAAGAAGTCTGTGTCCCACCTTATCGAGAAGGTCAAGTCTAATCTGGCGAACGCCAAGATGCAGAAGCTCATGATGGAAAAAGTTGGCGACGAAGAGTTCAAGTACTGGGTGGCGAATCCCGACGGGTCATTTGTCCGTGTTTGGGAGGGTTTGTCGCTTTTTGCAACCGTCTATTACGTCATAAACATCCCTTACAAGTTTGCCTTTGTGGGGAACGTTAGGGTGTCCGATGCAATCGCGTACACTCTCTTTGAAATTTTCTTCTGCGTAGATATCTACCTTCGTTTTAGACATTTCGCGATAGTTACCGAGGGCCAGCTTGTCAGGGATAGAAAGAAGTTCAGCAAGCACTACATGTTCCATGGGGGAATGTTCTTGGATGTAGTAAGCGTTCTTCCCGTCTTCCTCGTTGTAGCATTGAAGGTGACAGTGATTGATGGAGACATTGACGACGGTTGGATATGGGCGTACAACTTCTTCCAGTTCCTCAGGATCCGCAGATCGCCAAAGTACCTCAAGGCGATGATTGATTTGATCGAGTATGGGCTAGGTTACAGGGCGAGCAACGGGGCCATTAGGATTTTTGAAATCTTCCTCCTCGTGGGGACCATTGCCCACTGGATGGCTTGTTCGTTCTTCTTTATCGGGAGGATGATTGAAGACGGGGGCAGGGAGAGTTGGTTGACCATAAACGAAGTCAACGACCCGACTACGTACGGATACACCACCGGTGAGCAGCGAGGGCTCCAGTACATCAACGCCCTCTACTGGGCCCTATATACCATCTCCACAACCGGTTATGGCAACATTGGCCTTGGCCAAGATGAGGAGCGCATATTTGCAATGTTTGCCATGATCATCGGAGCCATCATTTGCGACGCTGGTATCACAGCTGTGTTGACTGCCTTGATTGAAAACCGCGACCACCAGGCGGGCACTAACTCAAGGAGGCTAGACTGCACCAAGAAGTACATGACCCTTGCCCTTGAAGGTAAAATCGACAAGCAGAACGCCGTCCTCGAATATTTTAACTACGAGGACACCGAATTGAACAATATCGACGCGACGACCATCCTGAACAAGCTCAGCGAGCCTCTCAGGCTCTCTGTGATAACCTCTCACTGTGAGGACATTCTCCTGAACAGTGAAGTTGTCGGCAAGGCCTTCAGCAGAGGGGTGCTTTGCTCCATAATGAGGACCATAACCACCCAAATTGCGATCCCCGACGAGGTCATAATTGACATGAACAGCAAAGAGGACCGTGTCTATATCCTTCACCAGGGCAGGGCCAAGAGCCTGGACGATGTCGGGGGCAAGGGAGCCCTTCAAGCCGGAACCATCATCAGCAACTTAGAAGAGGAGAAGAGGATGGAACAGTTCGGCCTCCCGAAGTACAGCCTCAGGGCTATCATCCACAGTGCGAGGAACTTGCCCAAGACTGATCTTTTTGGGGCTTGCGACCCTTACATTGAAATTTTGTTCGGAGAGTTTGCAAAGATCAAGAGCACCGTCAAGAAAGTGACGAGGCAGCCAATCTGGAAGGAGATCTACTACTCGAAGGTAACAGATGACTGCCAGTCGGTCAGGGTTAACCTGTACGACTGGAACAGGGTAGAAGAGAACGAGGTGAGGGGGAGCGAAGGCAGCGTGCTGTATAATGCTATTCCATATGATAAATCTAACCCCCTTTACTCGTCGCTTCGCTCCTCGCCTAAAGTTCGTGGGAGGTTTCACAGTTCCAATCACGCAAATGAGGAAGGAGGAGACGAAGGAGTTCACACTGTTCGACGAGAACGGCGGAACGAACGTTGGAAGCGTTACCATGACGCTCCATTACGGGCGGCTGGCTCCTCACCAGTGCATGAAGAGCCACAGGCTGACGGTGCAGGCGGAAACTTTCTGTCATTTGTACTGCGTAGACACGGAAAAATTGAAGGAGTACGCGGAGTACTTGAGCAACCAGGAAAAGGACCCCGCGGACCGTCTGCCTGAGACGAGCTTTGAGGAGAATGTGATTGAGGAGTACGTGAGGAAGACGAGGATGTTCTCCAAGAATAGCGCGAAAAACATGCTGAAGGAGATAAGCGAGGACATCGGGTCCACCGGGATTCGGTTGAGCGAGAGGAACATGCAGATTGTCAACGAGAGGTTGGTGAGGGAGATGGACGAGGACGACGACATTGAGACGGAGTTCTTGGACGAGGGGGGGGAAGGAGGGGACAAGGGCGACGAGCTGCCAACCATGCTGAGCCAGTCTTCTTACGAGGTTGCGGGACCCGACAGCAGCCTTGAGGCGACGGGGATGTTTGCGAAGAAGAAGAAAAAGAAAGTGCAAGATTCAAAGATTGCCTTTGGCGTGGACGGCGCAGGCGGGCAGGATAGCATGTTCAAGCCCCGCAAGACCTCCATTCGCAAGTACAGCAAGTCCGCAGGTGGAGGGGCGGACGATAGGGAAAGGATGGACAGCAGAGCCAAGAGGTTTACTTTTGGCTTCAACAGGAACAACAAGAAGGATCTGTATAAATAGTTGTACCAATTGCACAAGGAATAGTCAAAATGATTGTACTACTAAAGCAAAGGATGCAATTTCTAATTATGCCCCGATTCTGATTTTGTTCCAGGTCGGCAATGCAATGAAATGCGATGGCCAACCTTGTGTTAGGGAGATTTTTCTAATGTACAACACTACTTGAAAGAAGCTGGGAGCGTGTGTCCCGTCTCGTCGCGTCCACCCACACTCTTACTTCTTGTCGAAGCTAACCCCCACCCTGATTCCGTTGGTGCTCACCAAACTGATACCGGCGGAGATCTTGGGCTTGAAGTCTGGTATCTTGGTGAAGGTGACCTTCTGCATGAGGAGCGCGAACATGACATTGCCCTCGATGAGCGCGAGGGTGTTTCCGATGCACGTGCGGGATCCGTATCCGAAGGGGAGGTACCCGTGCTTGGCGGAGTTGTCGGAGATCTTGAGGTCCTCGAAACGCTCGGGCTTGAACTCGTTGGGGTTCTCCCACACGTCACCATCACGGTTCATGAGGCAGAGGGGGATGAGGGCGGTGGTTCCCTTGGGGAGCATGAGCCCTCCATCCTTTAGCTTGACGTCCGTGACGGTGGTGCGGTTGACGAAAGGGATAACGGTGTAGAGGCGAAGGACCTCCTTCATGACATTGGCGGTGTAGGTCATCTTCTTAGCGTCCTCAGGGGTTATGTCGGTCTTTCCCTGAAGGACCTCCTTGCACTCTGCCTTCACCTTGGCCTGAACCTCAGGGTGCTGGGCGAGCATGTACGCCATGTAGCATCCGAAGAAGGCCGTCGTGTCGTGTCCTGCGGAGAGAAGGGTGGTGAACTGCTCGTACATCTCCTTGCGGGAGAGGTTCGCGTCGAGCATGCCCTTCATGGGGTCGTCCTTCTGCGATGAGCGAAGCGAATCACGAAAAGGGTTGGGGTGATGGGTGAGGCGAGAGCGAAGCGACGATTGGAAGGTTGTTAGTTATGTAGGAATGCGGTATGATGCTTTTACTGTCGCTTCGCTCCAGCCGTCCTTCGCTCCTCGCTCTACCTCACCTCCTCCTTTCCTTCCTTGCGATCGGCGAGGCGCTTCTTGATGAGCTTCTCGATGTGCTCGTGCATCTTAAGGACATCACCCTTGAGCTTCTTGATGCGGGGGATGAAGTTCCAGACGGGGAGGCCGAGGACGATGTGTTCCCCGATGATGGCGGATCCCCTGGAGACGGCGTGGTTGATCCACTGGGCCTCAGGGTCGGTCTTGTAGTCGTGTCCGGCAGCGAAGTAGCCAAAAACGCGAAGGGCGAGCATGTGGAAGAACTCCTGGAGGTCAATGGTTCCACCGTCGACGGGGCGGAGGGTCTCCTCAATCATCTGCGATGAGCGAAGCGAATTACGAAAAGGGTTGGGATAAGGGATGAGGCGAGGAGCGAAGCGACCAGTGGAAGGTTGTCAGTTATGTGGGAAGGCGGTGTAATGCTTTTGCTGTTGCTTCGCTCCAGCCGTCCTTTGCTCCTTGTCATATAAATTCTTACCTCCTTGGTAGTGTTGACCATATATCCCATATAGTTCTCGACACCGGACCTCACAAAGTACTTGGCGAGGCAGGAGCGGTCCTGGCGGTGCTTGGATCCGTTCGAGGTAACGAGTCCCTCTCCGAAGACAATGGCGAACTTGTTGGAATAATCCGAACCTTTGACAAAAGTCTTGGTGTCCGTGAGAATCTGACGGACGCACTTGGGCTCCATCACGACGACCATGGGAGAGTTACCGGGCCAGAAAGCGAAGATCTTTCCGTGCTTGCGGCGCATACCAGACAAGAACTTCATGACCATGGGAGCGTGGGGGTGGTAGAGTTGGCCAATCTAATGAGCGAGGGATAGGAGCGGATGGTGGAAGGAGGGGTAAGTAGAGGGAGAGAGGGGGGGAAAGGGGGGGAAGGGGAGGATTGTTATAGAAGGCTGAATTGGACAAACTTAGCCTTATTGTTCGATAGGTTTTGTGGTGTCCAATATATATTGTTTTGGTTTAGTATTTGAGATTGTTATAGCATTTATGAATATGATTCACTACCAGCTTGATATGTGGGGTATGGGAGTATGAAATAATGAAATATTGATGAATAATGCTGACCTCCAGCGGAAGAATGATGGAAAGAACTTACAATTGGGAGTGTAAGATTGGACGGAATGTGCTTAATCTTAAACAGCTCGTAGCACCATTGGAGAACAAGCACACCAAGGAAGGCGAGAGATCCATAACCTAAGAAACCAAGGATTGAGTCCATATTTATTAAATTTACCAGGACTCTTGCGATTTGGTGGTGATTCGTCGCGGCTGGCTTCGACGGAAAAGGACCTCGATATGCCACAATCTGTGAAGGAGCTCGAAGCAAAGCGCGACCAGTTGCTTGCTTCTCAGGCGGAGGTCGCCGACAAGTTCAACGGATTGCTTAACAAGAAGAATGGTCTGAAGGAGAGTTCTCACCTCACAATGTAAGATCGTGTGGGGAGGGGGGTTGGGGTGGGGGTTGGG